>Ga0114931_10001484_pt1 | contig 29966 bp, 26 predicted proteins | sample 2SBtaG_FD_89579 | JGI IMG/M metagenome (GOLD analysis project Ga0114931, IMG submission 89579) | Deep subsurface microbial communities from Kolumbo volcano to uncover new lineages of life (NeLLi) - 2SBTROV14_V59a metaG | ecosystem: Environmental > Aquatic > Marine > Volcanic | place: Kolumbo... | reverse complement strand
TTCGGATTGTTCTCGTAGCCAAAGGGCGCAAGATTCAACCACTCGCCACGGCGTAATTTTTGGCGGACGCCTCTTTTGATATTCTCGCTCAAATTATCCGAATAATATTTAGATTGTCCGAACGCCACTTGCAACATAAAGAGCCCTTGCGGGGTAGGTTCAAACCAAAATGTCGGAAAGCGCAAAGACACTATCTTGCGAGTATCTACTGCGTAGATAATTCTGCCACCATCAACGGAATTACGAGCAAGACGATCGGGGTGCCAAGCTAAAATACCAACGCCCTCGCTTCGCTCTACTTGCTCCATCATTTTTCCAAACACTTCGCGCCCCGGTGTCTTTGCGCTTTTCGACTCTTGAAACTCCGCCAGGATTTCAAGATTTTCTTTACGCGCATATTCGCGAAGCTCAAACAATTGAGCTTCAATACTCATAACTTGCCTATCATCATCTTCTGATGATTTGCGAGCGTAAAGAAAATATTTTGGTTTGGACATATTCATATAGCTTTTAGATACGAAACAAGAGACAAATCCGCGCGCTTCGGCGCGCCCGTCCCCAGCGAGTTTGTCGCGAAGCGACGCCGTTTTTTGCCCCATTCCGCGCCTGCGGCGCGGTCATCCGACTCCCTTTCGGAAGCGGAAGTTACATTTGGCGGTGAGATTGTGTCCTTTGCGCGAACCTTTTTTGGTAAAATAAGTTCGGACGTTGTATGAGCAAAATCCGCAGGATTTTGAACGGTAAATGGGGATAGCCACCATTTACGTTTGTCATTGAACAATCTCTCGACGAGTGTATTATGTAGCCAAGGGATGATTGTAAATTACACCACAAAAAATAAAAAACAATGGGGTCTGACCCCTTTATTTTCGATATACTCTTTGAAGTACGGTTGATATTGTTTAACCACACCAAAGATATACCTTCAGCTCATTTCCTTTTTCACGAACTCGACCGACAGCAAACCAACACATGCTACATGCGGTGAGCGTACAACTAGGATGATATGCCGGTTCGTCCGTCGTGCCCTCCAAACATATTACGCATTGTTTGGATCAGTTTTCCCCCAAAGCTTGGATTCTTCTGGCTCTCAATACGAGCATCAAGCGCGTGCTGAATGCTCCCCGCGTCAACATTAAGCTCTTTCGCAACATCGATCGTCCACTGCCCCTCTCCTGAAGCACCTGCCTAACCACCTATTTCTTTTAGGTCATTGCCATAGGTATCAAACCCTTTTTTCAACCACCCGATAAGTCGGCTCGTCACCACGCTCTCATGCTGATAAATATCCGCAACGTCGGTCAGATTGAGATCGAATTCCGCTTCTTCCATAATGTTAAAGCCTTCGGCAATAGCCTCCATCATCCCATATTCAATACCGTTATGTACCATCTTTACAAAATGCCCCGCTCCACTTGTTCCGAGATATTTGTAGGCATTTGGTGCGGCAATATCACGGAACAGTTCTTCAACACCCTCAAACACATCGCGATCACCACCGATCATGACACACGAGCCGCTGCGTGCGCCTTCCGGACCACCGGAAATTCCGGCGTCAAGATAGTGAACTCCTTTTTCTTTCAACGCTCCGGCACGTCGCATCGACTCGCGATACGGTGAATTGCCACCATCGATGACAATATCCCCTTGGGCAAGATGTGGGGTGATCTCTTCAATTACCTCATCAACAAATTGATGTGGCACCATAATCCATACAACTTTTGGTGATGCCATATCTTTTACTACATCAGTAGCTGTCGGCACCACGACGGCGCCAAGTTTTTCCGCAGCACTCCGTGCATCAGAACTTTTATCTGTTGCAATCACTTCATGCCCCTTATCTTTGAGCAAATGAACCATACTAAGCCCCATTCTCCCCAACCCGATATATCCTATTTTCATATTATGTATAGTATTAATGTATTAATTACCTCTTATAAACTTACTACTTCTTCTCTCGTGTAGAATGCCACCGTTTCAAGTATTTGGAAAGCATGAGTGAGACCACAAAGACCACAATAGCAACCCCCAAACTTACAAAATCAAACGATCCGACAGAAAGTTCAAATGAACGGATGTCTTTGATCCCGGCGCCCAGTGCTACAAACGTCGCAAGTCCGGGCATGATACCAATAAATGTTGCCAATGCGTACGCTCGCCACTTTACTTTCAAGATACCGGAACCATAGTTGGTCAGATCGAACGGAACATAAAACAAACGCATGAACAACACCGACATAAATGGCCTCTTGCAGAGTGCTTCCACCCAGCGACCCATAAATGAATCCTCGAGCCTCATGTCCTTCTCAAAGAAGCGACCGATCCAGTACGCGAGATTAGCTGACATATTCTCACCAACAATAGTGTACAAGATCCCGAGCGGAAGACCAAAGATCAAACCGGAAAGAGCCGTAAGAAGTGTCGCGGGGAAAAAGATGAGCGGTCGCAACGCATATACAAGCATATAGACAACAGGACCCCAGGTCGTTGTTGTAACAAAGTCATACAAGATGATCAGCATTTCTTTGAGTGTCAGGTCGTTTACGACGCGATATTCATGAAAGGAAAAAAGAAGTGCCGCCCAAAATACAAGCGCGATCAACTTAAACACATGTTTGCGCGCAATACGCTTAAGGTCGCTTTTGAGGTTCCCCATTGTTTCCGCAAAAAACATATCCCCCGCCCTTTTTACAATCAATGAATAGGTTGGATAAGCATATATCGTCGATCGGAGTTTCCACATGGATATTTTTTGATCGATCGCAAGAGTAAAGACGGCAATGATCTCACCCGCCGACGGACCAATAATATTTGCCCCGAGGACAGTCCCCGTCAACTTCCGGACAATGAGAACGAGCAATCCCTCAGACGCACTATCAGTCTTTGCACGGTCATTTTTGGTATAAGGAACTTCAATGCGTAGATATTCAGTACAATCATATTTCTTACACACGTCTTTGTTGCTCATACCCACTGAAGCAACCTCCGGAGAAGTAAAGGTGACTTTAGGAATCGCTTTTTTACGATTTACGCGAAGTATTTGTTTCGATGCTATGCGCGTTACCACCTGCCGCGCGGTATCATCTGCGGTATGGGTAAATTTAAACTTTTGTGATACATCACCAATTGCATACACATCTTTATTTGATGTGCGATATTGTTTGTCCACAAGCACAGAACGTTCATCATAGGCAATCCCCGCCTCTTTGAGTCCTTGGGGGATATTTGGAACACGACCAATTGCAAGAAGCACCTTGTCGTACGGAACACGAATGATCTCTTCTTTTTTTTCACTATTCCGCACCGTGACCAGACCAACCCGATTTTGGGCTTCTTTTAATTCCGCGCGAAGCAATATGCGAACACCCATATCCTCAAATTTCTTTTGTAAGATCGGAGATATTTTTTCATCCTCCAAAGCCGCGAAACGATCATCCCGAGACACAATTGTCACATTGCTTCCAAGCATTGCGAACGCTTGCCCCATTTCCAAACCGATCGGCCCCGCACCAATGACGAGTAGATTCTCGGGAATCTCTGAGAGGGTAAATATATTTTGATTGGTCAGAATATCCTCTTTTTTGAGTCCTTGTATGGATATTTCTCTTGGCGATGAACCTGTTGCAATGATCGCTTTCTTGAAACCATATCGTTTTTCACCAACGATAAGAACGCACGGTTTTTCAAAAATTGCTTCTCCTAAGACAACGTCCATACCCATCTTTTCAAAATCTTCCGGCTTCTCATCTTTGAGTATTTCATCTATCTTCCCTTGCGTATACGCAAGCGCTCCCTGCCGATAGGCGTCAAGATCGGATGACCCTCCCGAAAGCATCTTCGCGCCATAATACGCTTTTGCATGATGAAGAAGTGCCTTTGATGGAATACAGCCGGAATTTGTACATTCACCTCCCATGTGTTCACGCTCTATGAGAAGTACCTTTTTACCAATTTTTGTAAAACCAACAGCAGCGCTAAGACCTCCCGACCCTGCACCGATCACTATGACATCGTATGTTTTAGATATGTTCATAACAAAAAATAATGAATTCCTCAATAATACTCTCTTGCTCTATTTTTCAAGACCAACCCCTTCCTTACCGCTCTCTAGTGTGTGTATAGTCTTTTTTAACATCTTGACCGTCGAGTCGGTCTTTTCCAACGCAAGACACACCTCTTTCCCCATCTTTTCTTTTTTCAGTAAACCGACCTGCTCAAGCGTATGTATTTTCTGAGAAACAGCTGACGATGAAATATCGAGTATCTTGGCAATATCGGTAACGCAATATTCATACGTATCGTCCATCAGAAGTTTGAAGATCTGAAATCGTATCGGATCACATAAAGCTTTAAATACATTCGGTAAGTTAGAATGTGTACCTCTCAATTCTCCTCGTATTGTTCTCATTTCTTTTGGTGTCAACATAAATACACACTACTCTACATTTTAATGATTTATTATATGATAAACTATTAAAATGTTTACGCAAGCCCTCCCCCACCACCTATCTAGGGATAACCAAAGAAGGAGAAAGCGTGCGCTCACTTGCCTTTCCCTTACGAAAAAACCGTAAAAACAGTATTCGTAGAGATCAAACTTGACTTATTTTGCAGAAAGGAATAGTATTTAAGCATTAATGCAAGTACTTAAACATGTTGGAATCGTCACACATAGCAAAGATCAAGCAAACCGTAAGCGAGCACGATGTCGAATTGGCTCATGTATTCCATTTGCTCGGGGATAAAAACCGATTTCTTATCATAAAGCTCCTTGCCAAACAAGGAGAGCTGTGTGTCACCGATCTTGCCAATATTCTAGATATCTCAATTTCCGCGGTATCGCAACACCTGCGAATACTTGAGATGTCGAGGATGGTCGAGTGCAAGAAGATGGGTCAAATGATGTGCTATAAGCCAAAGATAGATGACCCGAACATTAAAAAAATTATTCGCTTAATGTAATTATTCGTCATTAACATAAAAAAATAATATGAAAAACGTAACAATATACTCAACACCAACGTGCCACTTTTGCCACGCAACCAAAGAATTTTTCAAGGAGAATAATATCGACTTTACTGACTACAATGTCGCGGAGGATTCAGCAAAGCGTGATGAGATGCTTCAAAAAAGCGGACAGATGGGTGTGCCGGTTATCTTTGTCGATAATGACATGGTCATTGGTTTTGACAAACCGAGGTTACAAGAACTTTTAGGGATCAAATAAAAGCGGTATTTACCCCGAGGCAAACACCAGCCTCAAGGAGCTCGCTCCTTGAGGCTGGCAGAGCCACATCGCTCATAAATTATGCTCGGACTTATCATTTCATCATTTTTTGCCGGCGTCCTAACGTTCTTGGCACCATGTACCCTACCATTGGTTCCGGGGTACTTGGCGTTTATTAGCGGAACGAGCGCTGATGATCGCGAGAAAAGCCGAGGTAAAATTTTTTGGAACGGGGTTGCGTTCGTCATTGGATTTAGTCTGATCTTCATCGTACTTGGCACCGTTGCCGGACTTATCGGTCAAGCATTTGCTCCGTACCAAGTATGGCTTTCGCGCGTCGCGGGCATTGCCATTATTATTTTCGGGTTATTCATGGTTGGCATTTTGAAGATCCCTTTGCTCAACAAAGAGCAGCACCTGAAAGCGCCCGGTATCTTCAAGCGAGGAAACCTGTTCGGATCATTTTTATTTGGCAGTGCTTTCTCCCTTGGGTGGACCCCGTGCGTTGGTCCGATACTCGGTTCCATCCTTCTTCTTGCAAGCACTTCTACTACGGCTCTGTCCGGTGCATTTCTCTTGGGGGTATTCTCTCTCGGGCTTGCGGTGCCGTTTCTTCTCATTGCTTTCAGTATCAGTAAAGCGGAAACATACCTGGAAAAAATGTCAAAATATCTCAATGTTGTTTCCGTGGTGGGGGGTATCTTTTTGATCATTCTTGGCATACTGGTACTTACCGACAAAATGCCAATCTTCTTGGCGTGGAGCTACCACTTACTCCAGTTTCTCCATTATGATCGTTTGGTAGAGTACCTCTAGATCAGTATAATTACATAAAAGATATGAAAAATAATTCTTATGGAAAGGGTTCATCAAATATTATTATCGCTCTTCTTATTGTCTTTGTTCTTTTGGACATCGTTCTTTATGCAACACAGAGAAAAGATAGCTCGAGTAACGCCGGTAGTGCTACGGTTCCCCCTGTCTCAAGCGGAGAGACCGCAACAAAACAGCCCGCACAGTCTGCTCCCGATTTTTCGCTCAACAAACTTGGAGGAGGCACCATTACTTTGGCCGAGTATAGAGGACACAAGCCGGTTGTGCTTGACTTCTTTGCAACATGGTGCCCAAACTGCAAGCGGGACATGCCACATCTAAACACGCTGTATAAAAAATACAAAGACGAAGTCGAAGTGATCGGCATAGATCTGCAAGAGGATTCTTCTTTGGTGCAAAAAACTATTTCCGACTGGGGTATCACCTTCCCGATCGCTCTTGATACAAACGGGCAAGTATCCCGCGCGTACGGAGTCAGATACACGAATTTTCACGTGCTTATTGATAAAGATGGTAACATTGTTAAGGCTGTACCGGGAGATATCAGTGAATCAGATATTACCTCGCTCTTACCGTAGTGTTGCACCACAAAAGAAAAGAGGAGGTAATGAGTGAAAAAACAAAATAGGTAATTTGGACATTAGCTGAGAGAAACAAATATGAACCAGACCAAGATCATACTGCTCATTCTCGTCATTTTTGGAATCGGAGTTTTTTGGTATCTCGAAAAGAACACCGGAAATACCGATCCGGGAATACGCACTTCGGGCGACAGTTCAACAAAGGAGTTTGCTTTTCAAGGCAAAGGATTACGCACAAACACCGCAAAAGCTTCCATCTCACTTGATAAGGTTCTCGACGGAGGTCCCGGGAAAGACGGCATCCCGGCGCTCACCAACCCGAAATTTGTCGATATAAAAACCGCGGAGACAAGTGTGAAGGACACGATGGATGGGTTGGTCATCTCCGTGGGAAATTCAACAAAATTCTATCCATACAGCATCATGGTCTGGCACGAAATCGTGAATGACGTTGTCGGGGATACGCCTCTCGTCATTACCTTCTGTCCCCTGTGCGGATCCGCGATCGTTTTTGACACAGATGACCAATTTGGCGTATCGGGAAAACTCTACGAATCAAATCTTTTAATGTATGACAAAAAGACGGAGTCTTTGTGGTCTCAATCTATCGGTACTGCTGTTGTTGGTGATCGAACCGGAGAAAAATTAACCGTATATCCGTCTCAAGTTTTATCCTTCAAAACATTCAAAGAAAGATGGCCGAGCGGTCAAGTCTTAAGCACGGATACCGGCTATGGAAGAAATTACAACCTCTATCCCTACGGAGATTACGATACGAACGATGCTATCTTCTTCCCCGTTTCAGTCAACGATAATCGTCTACCGCCGAAAGAGGTCATGTATGTGGTCAACGCCTATGACCGATCTATCGCGTTTCAAGCAAACAAGCTCGGCACAACACCCGTTTCCGTTGATGTCGATGGTCAAAAAGTTACCGCGGCTCTTGTTCGCGGAGAGATCGTCGTAAAAGACTCTTCCGGAAAAGTATTGCCCGGTTATCATGAAATGTGGTTCTCCTGGGCTGTCCACCATCAAGAAGATGGAATTGTTTGGAAAAAATAATTATGGATAAAAATACGGGGAACCTCCTGCTCTGTCATATTCGCCTTCCCTCATGCGATGTAGGGCGTTATACTGGGGGTGATGAGTGCGCGCCATTCATCTTAATAATATAAGAAAAAATTACATGAACACAAAAAATATTCAAACCCTCGAAACGTTCGATTTAGAAAATATTCCCGATCTGGATGTAGCCGTTCTTGGTGCGCTTGAGCTTTTTCAGAAAGAGCAATTACCCGCTCTTGAGCTTGGCGCGTATAAACGTCCACTCGTGGTTGGTTCCGGCAATGCCGAAGCGACCGGACGGATCATTTTTGGAGATATGGATGCGGTATTTGCTTCGGAGAGTAATTTTAAAAGCAAACTTGAACATATCCCGGAGATCGATGGGGTCATTCTTGTTTCGGCATCCGGCGGTAAGCACGCACCGATCATCGCCAAATACGCAAAAGAACAGGGTAAACGCGTCACGCTTATTACCAATACCACAAACGCCACCGCAACGGAGTTCGTCGAGGAAGAGAACGTATTTGTGTTCCCGAAGAACCGCGAGCCATACACCTATAACACTTCAACCTACATGGGGATGATCCTCGGAAAAACACAGGAGAACCCGGAAGCAATAGAGCGCTTCATCAAGGAGCACGTAGATACTCTTACACTCCCCGACCTCTCGCACTATGAAAAATACTTTCTTATCGTACCCCCTCGTTTCTCCGGCATCATACGTATGCTTCAGGTAAAGTTTATAGAACTCTTCGGGAGAAGGCTCGCGCGCGATGTTGAGACGAGTGAATATATGAAGCATGCGGTGACCGTGGTGCCATCAGAAGAACTGTTTATCAGCTTTGGCGAAGAGAACACCACCTGGGGAGAGCGCGAGAACAGACTTCATGTTCCACTGCCGGACAATGCGGACTACGTTGCTATGATGGCGATCGGCTATTACACGATCGCACAAATACAAAAGCAACATCCGTCGTACTTTAAAGAGCACATTGGCGCGTACACCGAAAAAATTTCAAAAGTTTTCGGTTCGCACATTGATCCGATTGTTGGATAAACGATACCATTCGCGCAAGAGCAACCATGCTATACTGTCGATATGCGATTCATTCAACGAAGTTGTCGCGAAAGTCGAGCACTTGATCTACGGCAAGCAGAAGCGGTTACGCGCCACCGACCGGATGCAATACTTTTTGAAGCGCCATGTGATATGCCAAGCATATCCTTATCAAGCAACAAACTCCCGCCAAGCAAAAAACCGGTGAGCGAGGTACGAAAACACCAACAGATGCTACGCCGTGTCGCGCGAAGATATCCATGGGTCGCTTCTGATGTTGCCGTCTATGACGAGGTCGTAAAACTGTGGCACGAAGACCATAACGTTCAACTCTTCAGTGTTGACGGTCCAAGGGAGCTACTCCGTGAGTCGATCAAAAATGAATGGGGCAACATATCCCGCCCCAGAAAACGCGGTGTGCATCTCCCTTGGTGGGTGTATATCTATCTGCGTGAACGCATCATGACAAGCAACATAGAGAAAGCACTCGCAACACTCCCCCACGATGCCACGGTGCTCGTCTTTCTGCAAAAATTCCACTGGCTGAATGCGCAATTCCTCCTCACAAAACCATCGAACAAGCAAATATATCAATACTATTTTGCCGCGTTCGACACACCACAACGATCGCTTGAGAAACGGATCATATCGCTCAATAACGCGATATTACTACGCTACTGGAAAAAATATTCCGACCTCGCCACCGTTTGACATTCTCTGCATACTACAATAGTGTGAGATGAAGAGAGAAGACATCCCACCCAAAAAGCAAGTCGAAGAAAGAGGGATAAACTTCATAGATGATGCGGTGCTTACCCAGAAGGGTATGCGTCGTTTTCTCGCGTGATAGAATTAAAAATGATCATGAACAAAAAACCAACAAAAAAAAGAAGGTCCAAGCGCGTGGAGAATACTCTTCAAGCACATGGAAGATCACCAGCCGGGAATTCTCCTGTTGGCGTTTTTGGGTATCATCTCCGCCGCAGCGAACGGCACCGTGCCCTACATCGTCGGGACATTCCTTGACACGCTCGTTGATTTCTCAAAAACACTGTCGGTAGGTAGTATCACTATGAGCGCATGGCTTGCCTTGCTTCTCGTCTGGATCATTGTCCAGGTCGCCGCCAACATTACCGATTGGATCATTGACCGAAAAGGTCGCGCGCTCCGTATGGCAATGCAACTTGGATATGAAAGCAAAGCATTCACCCACCTTCTTTTTGTGCCACTGGAATTTCATAAAAATGAGAAGATCGGCGAAATTTCCGATCATATATCAAAAACGAGTTGGCAGATCGGCTCGATCGCCGAAAGTGTACTCGTTACCTTAACCCCGCCAATACTTAGTGTTATCGTGGGTTTTACGGTAACGCTCCTCATTAACCCGATCTTTACTCTCGTACTGGTTGTGGGGGTTGTCATTTATATCTTTGTGCTCATCAAACTTGTTGTTCCCACCACCAATCTCCTTGAAGAAGGGCATGACTCATGGACAAGCGCGTACAGTAACGCGTTCCAGGCGGTCACCAACATACAATCGGTCAAAAATATGACAACCGAAGAATACGAGTGCGACAAGATTGAAAAAAACTACATGGGCACCATAAACGGGATCTGGATAAAAATACAATTTCTCTGGAGTAATATCAATTTCTATCAGCGTATGATCATACTCGCAACCCAGGCAACGATCTTTTTCCTTGCTGTCTATTTTATTCGTGAAGGAAGTTTAACCATCGGACAACTCGTAGCCCTGAACGGATACGCTGCGCTCTTGATCGGTCCGTTTGTCATGCTCGGTAGTGAGTGGCAAATACTTCAAAACGGACTCGTAAACATAAAGAAAGCGGAGAGTAAAATATTCGCTACACCATCAGAGATCTATCACCCGCGCAACGCATACACACCGGACCAGGTCGATGGCTCAGTAGAATTCAAAAATGTTTCTTTTTCATACAATGAAACGACCGAGGTGTTGAGTGATCTCAATTTCATGGTCGCGCAAGGAGAACATGTCGCGTTCGTCGGCAAATCGGGAGTCGGCAAAAGCACCACCATCGACCTTATTTCCGGTTACTACTTCCCTACCAAGGGCGACGTATTGGTTGACGGACACAGCACACGCAATTTTGACCTGACCGCGCTCCGTAATGGCATTGCCGTCGTACCACAAGAACCGGTACTCTTTAATGATACCGTGCTTATGAACATTCGCTATGGGAAGCTCGATGCGACAGACGAAGAAGTTGTCAGGGCGGCAAAACAAGCTCGCGCGCACGAATTTATTGATGCACTTCCTGAAAAATATGCCCAACTTGTCGGCGAGCGCGGCATCAAGCTCTCGGTCGGACAAAAACAGCGCATTGCCATCGCGCGAGCGATTCTCCGTGACCCGGCAATCCTCATCCTCGACGAACCAACGAGCGCCCTCGACGCGGAGACGGAAAAACAGATCGCCGAGTCATTCGAAGAGCTCATGCACGAACGAACAACCTTCATCATTGCACACCGTTTAAGCACCGTACGAAAGGCGGATCGCATCTTTGTCTTTGAAGAAGGGAGAATTACCGAAACAGGAAAGCACGAAGACCTCATCGCGCGCAAAGGTGCCTATAAACGTCTTCATGATTACCAGACCGGACGACAATTATAAGTACTGAATACACACCGAGCATGAGAGAGAAAAATTAATACCACAATTAATTGTGGTATTCTTCTTTTAACAAGATTGAAGCAAGCGCCACTTCTTGTGAAGGCGATCTCGTGACCGAAGAATTACTCCTCGGGTTGATATTCTGCCGTATTGATCCGAATATTCGATCCATTGAGATAGCTACTTTTTGTACGCGGAGAAAAGAGTACGCCGTCTTTCACAATAAGAGAATTCACCCGCTCAGAACCGACAACAAGATCCTTGAATTGATCCCTTTTACTGTCCGGATCGCCTTCGCAATACGAATAAGGGCCTAAGTCTGTAAGTCTTTTAGTAGAAAATGAAAATGATTCATACGAACCCCAGCCACACCCTCCATCGCCATCAATTAAGCGCAAAACAAGATCGCCGCTTGCACTAAACCCGACAATCTCGCGTGATGTAGAGTTGCTTGCAAGAACCTCATGAACACCGGAAGTAAGGTTGTAACTCTCCAAGGTCATATCCTTGCACTTCTGAAGATAATCATTACAAAACTCTCCCCTCAGATAATAGAGGATGTTATCTCTCACAAAGAATGCATGAATTGGTCGTGCTCCATTGTAAGGCAGTGGTATCGTCTTCCTCTCCCCGGTAAAAATATCAACCGACATGATAACAGGATTGGTCGGCTTCCCTTCCTGAAAGTAAAGTTTCCCGCCACTAAGAAACGAATTGGATATATCGTGCAAATCAGAGAGCGCGCTTTTTGCAATGGATTCCTCTCTTCCTGTTGCGGAATTTTCAAACAAAAGAGTGATCTTCTTTGGTATGTGCGCATAGGTTTCAAACGATGATGGCCGGTCTTGAAGCGAAAGTATACCGTTTGAATCACTGGAGAGTTGCGCGGATGGATAATCTATTGACCTACCATGAAGAATACTTTCAACTTCTTCCACGCACGCCTCAACAAGTGGCTGTCTATCTCCACTTGTTACCAGAAATCCATAAAGACTTGAGGCGTACGGAAAATGCGGAACAGCAAGAAGTTTGACATTCGTATATCCGGCTGCCCTGTCCTCATCGGAGAGCGCTTTTTCAAAAGGAAGAATGATCTCCGAAAATTCTTTTAGCTCGAAAGAATACTCGTTTCCAAGCTTCGGTTTTGTCGTCGAAGTGTTACCGGTCGCCATAATACGAGCCTCGTCAACATCCCCATACATCAGTGCACACGATGCTCCTTGCCGTTGCAATGACACTTGCGGATTATCTACAAAACCATACCCAACCGGATCGGAGTCTCTTTCCCAGAGCGTTGGATAATAGACGGTAAATCGCTCTTTATTATTTGTATAAGTAAGAAAAGAGTCGTAATACTGAAACATATAGCACTGCCCGAGGCCCGAATACCCATACCCTACGCGGTTGCAATAGAGTTGTCGTATTTTTGCAAGTGGATTTTGTTGTACATTCGTTTTATCTTTTATCGGCCATTCATATCCGGTATCAACATACCCCGTAGGAAAAACTGATCATCGGGAATACTCTGTTCGCTTTGCTCGACACCGGCAAGAGGCAACTGGTCCTGTTGACTCAGCGGCACTTCTTGCGGTTTGTTTTGGTAAACATACGTCATACCAAACGCAAATAGCATTATGACAATTACACTAAATGAGACAACAAGAGTCCTTGTTGAACTGTCGTGCAAAAACGAAGTTGAAGAAGAATTCCCATCGATAAGAGAGGCGTTGTCTTGTTTGCTCTGCTTTTTCTCCATAAGAAACAGTGTAGCACATAATTTAATTTTATCTTGTCTTGCTGTGCAATGCCTCACTGCCGATACGTATGTGCTTCTTTACGAGCCGTAATGTATTTCAGGATCTCGCTCATTTACGCCTCGTGAGCTTGCGGAGGAACGGTAAGACGTAGTAGTCGATACCGAGATAACCAGCAACGCGCCACGAGAGCATGAGCGCGAAACTAAGTACAATGAGAATCGGGTTTACACTCACCGTGCCCGCCATGAGGAAGTTCCAGTTCATGAACGCGCCAAAAAAGGCGGTTACCCCGACAATAACCCCGAAGATGAGCCCGACACCGATCAAAAACTCCCCGGTTGCGACCATATACGACCAAAGTGTCGCATGTGGCAAGACCACATTTTCAAGGAATGAAGCGTACCAGCTCTGGACTGCCGGATGCTCGCCGGCTGTTTTGGCGATCGCGCCTCGAACAAAACCGGTGAGTGCCGCACCGGCATCACCCCCTACCCACGCAGGGTTGTGCAATTTCCCCCAGCCGGCCTCGATCCATGCCCAGCCAACATAAAGACGCACCGCAAGCCAAAGTATCGCGCTCTTTTTATTCATCGTGAAGAAATGTGTGCACCGGGATTTGCGAATTGTATATGCTTTTGCCATAAATAAAATAGTATCTGTTAATTACAATACACGTATTATACCAGCATTCTCTACCTCAGAACACACACTTCCCATGATTGCCGGCAAGTAGGGGCAGAAAAAAAAGGGGGGGTTGATATGGTCTAACGCCACGTGGCTTTGCAACGCTTCAGTGCGAGCGAAGTGAGGTCTGGTATTCCCCCGGTTTTTCGCCCTGAGAGACTCTCTTACATGGTACTATAAAGATATGCGCTCAATCATAACAAGCATGTATGAATAAAAAATTGTTGCGGAACATTGCATATGGTTTTTTGGCTTGGCTTATCCCGTTTGCATTATCGTTTCTCTTTTACACCAAAGATCGAGAGCTCACGATCGACATATTTTTATTTCAATCGATCATGATCGTTGCCGGTACAACAACCTCATCATTCCTCCTTGTCGCCTACTTCAAAAAGATCAAGAAAAATTTTCTGCACGAAGGTGTACTTGTCGGTGCGGTATGGTTTGCCATCAATATCATTCTTGACATACTGATCCTTGTCCCAATGTCAGGTATGATCTTCACTGACTACTTCACCCAGATCGGATTGCGTTATCTTGCTATCCCCGCCATCGCGGTTGCCATCGGAGCAGTGCTTGAAAACAAAAAATAGTCTGATCACCAAGTCAAACAACACAAAGAGAAAAGGGCATCCGTGTGGATACCCTTTTATGTGGGTCGGCCGAAGCCGAAAAAATGTACTATGTGGTGGTGAGGTTGAACCCAATGGGTTTTGCTCGAAGCGAGCAACCGGATAAAACCATCATCACGACTTATCTGATATTAGTGTAGCTCCGCGCAAGAATCACGTCAAGTGGTACATGTGGATAACCGGGAACCACCCTCTTTGGAACTCCGAGTTCCAAATAAAAACTTCACAAAAGATTCCGCTCAAAATAGTGAACACCTTTACCCCACTTGTGAAGCTCAATGGAAATATTCCCGCTTTTAGGTTATATTTGTAGAGTTGGTGGCAAAAGAACTGCCCCGCATACATATATATGACAACACAAAAAACAACAAAAAAACAAGATACGATCATCACCGGCATTAGACCGTCGGCGAATTTGACCGTCGCGAATTTTATTGGATCAGTGATGCCACTTCTTGGTCTACAAAAAGGAGAAACGCCAATATCAGTATTTGTGGCAACCATGCATGGGCTCACCGACCGCGAGGCAAGCGAAGTGGTACCGAATGTGCATGAGATCGTGCGTGATTACCTCGCGCTCGGACTTGATCCGGAAAAAGTGGTGATATTCGACCAACGTGCGATACGCAAAGAAGTGGCGCTTTTGAAGCTTTATCTTGAGCGACACATCACCATTGCGCGTATCCTGCGAGTACCCGCGCTCAAAGACAATCTTCGCGCCGGACAAACCGCCGAGCAAGCAAGCGCTCTCCTTGCTGAATATCCGATCATGATGGCGGCAGATATTCTACTCCAAGACGCAACGCTCGTACCCGTCGGCAAAGATCAGTACGCGCATATCGAAACGACCAAAGAACTCGCCCGCGCGTTCAATGCCCGCTATGGCGACGTCCTTGTTGTCCCTGAACCACTCGAGCGCGATACACCGATCAACATCCTCTCACTCCGAGGCGACGGCAAGATGTCAAAGAGCAAACCAAACGACGCGCTGTTCCTCACCGACGACGAAGCAACGTTACGCAAAAAAATAAAACGCGCGGAAACCGCCGATCCGGGAAAGCCATCGGAGAAGATCGAGAGTCTCGCATTTTTAGGAAAGACCCTTTCCCCAACCTCCATTTCTCATATCGATACGATTCTGAAACGTCACCACAAAGGTGAAAAAGTGATGGCGGAATTCAAAGAATTACTTGCCGATATTGTCGTCACTTTCACCGCTGATTTTCAAAAAAAGCGCGACGACGTTTCAACACCAACTATCGAGAAAATACTCACCGGGGGGAATAAACGCTCCGCCGAAAAAGCGCAAAGTGTACTCGACCGCGTTGAACATGCAATGGGGATCGTTTAAATTCTATACCGCCTCCCTTGCCACATAAGAGAAAGAAGGAAAACGCCGATCATGACAAGCACGATCGTTCCACCGGTTGCGAGATCAAGATAAAAAGAGGTAATAATTCCCACAAAAACAGAAAAGATCGAGATCACCTCCGCAAAGATGATCGTCTTGGTAAAACTCATCCGATATTGAAGCGCGGTAATAACCGGCACAACGATAAGCGCGGCGATAAGTAAAACGCCAACAATCGGGATCGCAAGTGAAACCGTCAACGCCGACATCAAAACAAGAAGCATATTAACCAATTTTGTTGGAATACCACTGACCCGAGCGGCTTCCTCATCAAAGGTCACATAGACAAGCTCCTTATAAAAAAGCGTCAGCATGACCAAAACCAAAATACCGAGGACAAGAATTGCCACAACATCACTTGCCGTAACGGTGATGATACTGCCAAAGAGATAGTTCAAAAGATTCGTATTAAATCCGTGCGCGATTCCTAGAATAACAACCGCGAGCGCCAAACTCCCCGAGAGGAAGAGTGCGAGTGCTGAATCACCATACACACGCCGTGTTGTCCGCAGTCGCTCAATTCCGGAAGATGAGAGTACGGTAACAACAAGCGCCATAGCGATCGGATTGACCCCTAAAAGCGCCCCGAGCGCGAGACCGGCAAGAGAAACGTGAGCAAGGGTATCAGCTATGAGCGCGTAACGACGCAACACCAAAAAGATACCGATGATCGGAGCAATGACCGCCACAACGAGACCGGCCTCAAAGCCACGAAGAACAAACCCGTATTGTAAAATATCAAGAAACGATGCCATGATGATGGGGGTGATCGTGAATAAACATATCAATATCGCCTTCAAAGAGATCATTTATTTTCCCTTCTTTCACAAAGTCTTTTGTTGAGAGATGGCACATTAGGTTACGATTGATGCAGGCGATATGTTTTGCGTGCTTCGTCACTATTTCAATATCGTGAGAAACCAAAACAAGGGTCATCTTCGATCCTTCGTTTAATTTTTTAAGCAGTGCGTAAAATTCTTCTTGCGCATGGCGATCGATCCCAATCGTCGGTTCATCAAGGAAAAGAACGGCAGGCTGGGTAGCGAGAGCACGCGCGATAAAGACCCGCTGTTGTTGCCCACCGGAGAGGTCACCAATAAGTCGATCCCGAAAATCTCTCATATCAACATCAAAAAGTGCCTGCTCAACAAATTGCCGATCATCTTCCCGAACACGATGAAAAAGGCCTCGTGGCGCATACCGACCCATCATGACCGTTTCGTATACAGTTGCGGGAAAATAAGCATCAAAATTGGTTGCTTTTTGTGGAACATATCCAACCTTTGAACGGTTCTTGAGGTTTTGTATGTCAGTTCCAAGAAGCGTAACCGATCCACGTGATGGCTTGAGAAGACCAAGGACAACCTTTAAGATAGTGGTCTTCCCGGCACCGTTTGGTCCGACGATACCAAGATAATCACCGGATGGAACATCGAACGAAATATCAGAAAGCACCTCATGGTCACCGTATGAATAAGCAATATCGCGTAATTCTATAATATTTTTTTTCATAGTGTTTTGTTCTACGGCGTACACTCAAGCGCGATCTTAAGATTAGTAAGATTGGCATTCATAACACTTATATAATCATCGCCTGCCGCAAGATCTTCTTTGGTTAAACCCTCAAGCGGATTGAGAACGAGCGTCTGCGCTCCTGTTTCTTGGGCAAGTGTTTGCGAGAGCTTTGGACTCACCAGGCTCTCAAAGAAGATATAGCGGATGCCTTGAGACTGGACAAACTTGGCAATGTTATCGATCTGCCGGAGCGACGGTTCCGCGTCCGGAGAAACTCCAGTGATGGAGAGTTGGTGAAAACCATACTCGTCGGCAAGATAGCCAAAAGCGGCATGTGAAGTAACGATCGAATCCTGTTTACATACAGCAAGGCCGCTTCGATATGCCGCATCAAGCTGTGTGAGATCATCCTTAAGCGCGTCAGCATTCACACGATACGTATTTTCATTGTTCGGGTCAACTTCAACAAACGCGTTTGTGATGGTATCTACCATTTTCAAAGCAAGCTTCGGAGAAAGCCATACGTGTGGGTCAGTGAGCGTTTGTCCATCGCTGAGCATGTGCTGTTTGATCAATCCATCACTCGCAATGACAACCTTTGTTTTTTTGGGATCTGCATTTTCCACGACACTATCGCCCCACGCTTCGAGCCCTCCTCCATTCATAATAACCAACCGACTTTTTTCAATACGAATAAGATCTTGAGTTGTCGGCTCGTAATCATGTGGCTCAGCACCTGCCGGAGTAATATTCGCCACACTTGCCAGATCTCCCCCTATCTTTTCCGCAAAAAACGCAAGCGGATAAAAGCTCGCGGTAACAACGATCTTATCACCCTGTGAAGGAGCGCTTGAACGAGGCCCCGAAACTGCCATAATGATCACCACAATGACAACGATCGCGATAAGGACGGTAAAGCTGACCTTTTTCATGGAGTAATCATATCATCAATACCACACCGCGCAACCACAGACAATGTAAAAATACTCGGTGTGGATTGATACTACCTTTACAAAAAATGATATGCTATAATTATTACATGGAACAACAAACGATCTCATGGAGTGCGCCGGAATATGTTTACGTACAGAAGAGCGTTGACTGGTTTTGGGCACTTGGCATAATAGCGATATCCGGAGCGGTACTCTCCTTCTTTCTCAACAATATCCTTTTTTCTTTCTTGCTCATTATTGGTGCTTTTTCACTCGGACTCTATGGCGCGCGAAAACCTGAAATGCAAGATATTGAGATCAGCAAGCGAGGGATTCGTATTAATGGCAAGCTCTTCTCATATTCGGAGCTCCATTCATTCTGGGTTGATCAGGAACGACACGAACCGATCATACTACTTCGAGTGAACAAGTTCTTTAGTCCTTATCTCAGCATTCCTCTCGGCGATATGGACCCGGAAGTGGTTGAAGATGCACTCGCTCAATTCATTCGGCAGAGAGAGCAAAGCGAGCCGGTCTTTTTTCGCGCCATGGAGTACTTGGGTTTTTAGCGATTTTATATTACACTACTTCTCGGACAGTACTACTGTCATCTACCCCTCGTCGTTCAACGGATAGGACGCAAGCTTGCGGAGCTTGTAATGTAGGTTCGATTCCTGCCGAGGGGACAAATAAACGCAGTGAGTTTGGTTCCTTGGCAGGAATCGAACGGGAAAGGGGTCGGGAAAACACCCGTTTCCCCGTTGAGGAGTCTTTGAGAACCGTGGGTTCTCAAAGAGGAGACCCGCTCGAAGCGGGACGACGAGTGAGATAGCAAAGCGTCCTGCCGAGGGGACAAGCGAACGCAGTGAGTTCGATTCCTCGAAAGGAACCGAACAAGGAAGAGGTTTCCTCATGAGGAGAAAGGACTCGGCGCTCTCAAACTATCTTCGTATACAAAAAACACCCTGCAAAGAATGCAGGTGTTTTTATTTTCAAAGTATGAGACCAAGCTACCGTGCAATGAGCTTTGTAAGGCGAGACTTTTTGCGAGCTGCGGTATTGGCTTTGATGACACCGCGCTTTGCCGCTTTATCGATCGCCTTATACGCCGCGGGGAGAAGCTCGGTCGCTTTTTTCGTGTCTTTGGCGGCGACGAGCTCTTTGACCTCCTTGACAACAGAACGCATCGCGACCTTTCGGCGCGTATTGAACACCTTTTTCCGCAAGGAAGCTTGGTGCGTCTTTTTTGCTGATTTTGTTATTGGCATAATTATCTTATCTAGTTCTGAGAGGATACCAAATATAACACTAGAAAGCAAGTGTTTTAGCAAGGACGGTCCTTGCTAAAAATGCGTGTAGGAGAAACTCCGAGTTTCAAGTAGAGCGAAGTATAGTTACTTTGTTCGTGCTCGAATTCATTACTCCATGTAAGTTTTGACAAAGGTATCAAAGGTATCCTTGCTGTAACAAAATTTGTCGAGTGTTTTGCATTCAAGCGGTGGTTTAAGCGATGCACCTGCTGTAAAACTTCCATATAATTTCTTCTCGACTGCGTCAAATAGGTACTCCGAAAAATAGATGTTACTATCAGTAATTGGGTATTGTAACAATACAAAACACTTATCAAGTTTGGAGTTGTAGTGATTAGAATATTCATCCACATTTCTTTCTGCGGGGTCGGTGATGTAATAATTAAAGAATGATTGTGCTTGTTTTGCACAATCCTCTTGTTTATTATAGCCACTTTCTGCATTTACAGATGCTTGAGAAACAACACCATCAATCTTGTTCGAAAGGGTGTAATTATAATATCCTAACCCCAAAATAATAAGAATGAGAATTAAAATCGTTGAATTTTTGTAGTCCATATTATCTTTGGGCTCTAGACCATCACAAACTACTAAATTATAGCATGCTTTTTCAGTATTCACCCGAGTTCTGATCATAATTCAAAATAACTCTGTTCAAGTCTGATTCAAACAACAGCGAGATCAAGAAAAATAGTGTATGTTTTAGCAAGGACGGTCCTTGCTAAAAATGAGTGCAAAAGAAAAATCCTGTCTCGTACCGAAGCCCCGCTGAAGCGGAACATGGTACGAGACAGGATTTAGGGGCGGTACACTACCGCGGAGTGGGTGACATCGACTGGCGCACCAAGTCACCGGCGCGCCGATCGAAATCCGGGCTGTCGGGTTTCGTAACCCGAACATACCGGGCCACAATCGCATCATCGTCGATGCGGTGCATGGCCTGCCCCCGGCTCCCCATCAGGACATCCGACATTGTCCGAATTATTTGGAACTCGGAGTTCCAAATAGTTCCAGCGAGATGGGGAAAAATAGTGTATGATAAAGGGATTATCGGACGAATCAATGGCACGGTAATACTCAAAGGAGGGCGCTTTCTCATCGTTGAGTGCTCAGGGGTCGGCTATAAAATATATGTCTCCCCTGAAACCTTGCGAACTGCCGCACAGGAAACGGAGGTTGCGCTTTGGACACATCTTGTGGTACGAGAAGACGTGCTTGATCTCTACGGCTTTCTCCACCTCGCCGAACTCGACCTTTTCAAGATGCTCATCGGCATATCGGGAATCGGCCCCCGCTCGGCGCTCGGGATCATGAGTGTTGCGCCGGTTGAAACCCTGAAAACAGCGATTGCCGCGGGAGATACCTCTTACCTCACCAAAGTATCAGGTATCGGAAAGAAGAACGCGGAGAAGATCGTGCTCGAACTACGCGAAAAACTCGGCGCCATCGAGAGCGAGAGTGCGACAAGTGGCCTCCGAGAGGAATCTGACGTGATCGAAGCACTCAAAACGCTCGGCTATGGCCCTGTCGAAGCGCGCAACGCGACCCAACAGATCCCGAAGAACCTCACCGGTACAAGCGAAAAAATAAAGGAAGCATTGAAGTTGCTTGGGAAAAAAGAGTAACGAACAACATAGTATGTATGAAAAACTAACGCGCCTCATACGCGCAATTATTCCAAAAACAATCTTTCGAGCACTCGCACCGGCGTACCATTTTCTCCTTACGATGATAAGCGCGTTTTACTACCGTTTCCCCTCTCGAAAAATATTCCTCGTTGGCGTAACCGGAACAAAGGGAAAGACCAGTACGACCGAAATGATAAACGCCATTCTCGAGAATGCGGGGCACACGACCGCGATCGCAAGCACCTTGCGCATCAAAGTCGGCGATAACTCAAAGCGCAACCTTTTTAAGATGACGATGCCGGGGAGAATGTTCTTGCAAGGTTTTTTACGAAAGGCGGTGAACGCAGGATGTGAATACGCGATCATCGAGATGACATCTGAAGGTGCAAAGCAGTTTCGTCATCGATTTCTTGAAATGGACACACTCGTGTTTACCAATCTTTCACCGGAGCATATTGAATCACATGGCTCATATAAAAAATATCGCGCCGCGAAACTCTCAATTGCGCAAGCACTCGCACATTCGCAAAAACCTCACACGTGGATGATCGCAAACGCCGACGACAAGGAAGCGGAAAAATTCTTCGACGTAGCGAAAGGAAGTGAGCAGATCGGCTATTCGTTAAAGGACGCGGGAAAGTATACCTTAACCCCAACGCGGACAACCTTTGTGCTCGATGGTCTCACGATCACCGCAAAACTCCCCGGGCAGTTCAATCTCTCCAATATGCTTGCCGCAATAGCGTTTGCTAAAACACAAAATATCTCCGCCGACACCATCAAGGCAGCGCTTGAGGGTATGGATATGATCCGCGGACGTCTTGAGGAGGTTAACGACGGACAAGATTTCAGGGTTATCGTCGACTACGCGCACACTCCCGACTCGCTCGAAAAGGCTTACGCGGCACTTGGAAACACAAAAAAAATATGCGTCCTCGGCGGCACCGGTGGCGGCAGAGATACCTGGAAGCGAAAAGTGATGGGCGAAATTGCCGACCGTGAATGCGCACATATCATTCTCACCGATGAAGACCCTTATGATGAGGATCCTGAGTGTATTGTGAATATGATCGCCGAAGGTATCACAAAAACTCCATGTGATGTCATTATGGATCGGCGAAAAGCGATTGTGCGAGCATTCTCACTTGCCGACAACGAATCAACCGTTATTATCACCGGCAAAGGCACTGACCCTTATATCATGGGACCAAATGGCACCAAAACCCCCTGGGATGACGCGACTGTCGCACGCGAAGAGTTGAAGCGACGACCCGGCACATCGTCACAAAAAACGCACCGGTTACGGAGTAAAAATACTCAAAAAAAACCAAAGCGCAAGACTACTCAAAAATAACTTCAAGTTTGCGGGCAAGATTGCGTGCCGTTTGCCAATGGAAGCCAACCCCGCCATCATCAAAGGGAATGTCGAGGAATTGCTGGAGTTGATGCCGATCGTATTCACCTGATACTCGTTTGAGTACTCCTGCTTTAATTCGCTCGTGTTGCTTCCCACTTACCTCACCGGAATAATCACGCAACAACCATTCCGCAACATGCCCAATTTTCATTCCAATATCTTTCTTATCCTTAATGCACTGCTTCAGCGACCGTGACAATGAGAGAATTTCGTCTATCTCGTTGGTCAAATGTATCGCTCGCTGTTTGTAAAAACCCATTCCCCCTTCCCTAAACGGCTCATGGAGTGCTTCGAACAAAAGATCTTTCGAGAAATTCCCTGCCATAAACTTTCGTGCAATCTCCTCAAAACGCTCTTTTTCTTCATCATTGAAACTCCAATCAAAGTAACGAGCAAGTGCACGTGTATTGAAAAAGACATCGTCATTCGCATGGAGATCATCTTTTTCGGAAGCTGATCCTTTTTTGATCTGTAGTAGATCGATCGGGAGTGTGCTTGGTACCTTCAGTTCCCGCTTCACCTTCATGTCATTTTTAACTTCGATACGCGTAACCCGTCCGTCCATAATATGAACGACCCTATGAGCATATTGCAAATAATCGGGAGCGTGCGTGACCAAAACGATCGTTTTTTTTGCTTCTTCGTTCAGGTTGATCAGTGTTTCCATCACTGTCTTTGCTGACGCGGAATCAAGATTCCCTGTCGGTTCATCAGCGAGGATAATATCAGGATTACTAATGAGAGCGCGCGCGATCGCAACTCGTTGCTGTTGACCACCGGAGAGGTTTTGCGGAAATCGGTCGGCAAACTGTGAAATACCAAAACGCGAGAGGAGTAATGCCGCTTTTGCGTTGCGCTCAGACTTCTTGACCCCATCAGCAACAAGTGGCAAGGACACATTATCAAGAACATTAAGCGTCGGGATCAGATTATATGCCTGGAAGATCATTCCGATGTCCTTACGGTGCAACAATAACTGCTCTTCGGCTGACAGAGTGACCAGATTCTTGTTTTTAACATAGATCGCCCCCTCATCAACATGGCGTTCGATCCCACTCATAGAATACAGTAATGTTGATTTTCCGCATCCGGATGGACCAAAAATAATAACAAATTCATGAGGCATCACATCAATGCTCACCCCCTGAAGCGCGACCGATTCGGCAGGAGAATTCTTGTTATAAACGATGCGTAATTTATCAACTTTAATGATTGGTTCTTCTTCCATATTTTTTCATTTTATTTATACCGAAGTGCTTCCAAAGAATCCATTGTTGCCGCTCGACGGCTCGGTACAAGCCCTGTAATAAATCCAACACCGGACGCAAACACAATGACCGCAACCACAAACCATATCGGATAGAAAAACAGTTCAACCGAATTTCCCCCAAGAGTACTTGCCAAGAAATTGATCCCGAGATTAAAGAGCCGTGACGCAAGGAAACCAATCACAAGACCGCTAGCGCCCCCGAGAAAGCCCATCATTGTCGCCTCAAAGAGAAAGAGTCGCATAATGTCCCCGCTCGATACACCAAGTATCTTCATGATCCCGATCTCTTGTATTCGCTCAAGAAGCGCAATGGTCATCGTGTTGATCATCCCGATCATGGCAACCACGAGTGACGCGATACCAAACAACGAAAGGATCACCTGGAACACTTTGAATATTTTGTCCGCTTGCTCAATAGTGTCGGCGATCGCCCGAGTATTAAACCCTTCATCAATGATTGCGGCACGAGTCGACTCAAAATTTGCTGATTTATCGACAACCACCTTGATCATGGCGTACGGAAGATTAATGGCGGAAACTACGGGAAACGGAACATAAATATCATTACTCCCCACATTATTAACAATACCATTAACCCGAAGTGGCGTATCGATCGACACTATTTTTGTGCTCACTTCCGCACCGGTTTCGCTTCCGGTACCGACAATGTTTTTTTGCGGAACATATAACTCAACGGAGGTACTCTTCCCGATAAGATTCTCCGCGTCAGCAATATTGAATATTTGAGAAAAAGCCGATGAAAGCACTGTTGCGTGATCACTATTGCTAAATGCCTTGCCTGCGGTAAAACGGATCCCCGATGTCATGAAATAATTATCGGGAACACCATACACTTTTGCTTCCGCGGTGAGATTACCCATCTCAATCTGCCCCGGTACCGTAACGATCGGATATGCTTTTTTCACATGATCCATATTCTTGATATTCTGGAGAACGTCGCTATTCAGCGGAATGACTTCCTGGTTGTTCGTAAAGACATCAAGCGTAAGGAGAGTATCTTCTGATGATATTTGACGAAGAAGCAAGTGTTCCAAACCATACCCGAGTGAAACAAGAAAAAAGATCGTCCCAAAACTGACCCCGATACCAAGAATAGTGAGCAGTGTTCGCCCAAGACGAACCCGAAAGATCCGCATGGCAAGACGAATGATATCACTGATACGTATCCGCCGAACAAAAGCATGGCCACCTCGCGCCTTTTTTTCAGACTTTTCAATCTTTTTGACTTTTGCTGCTTTTTTTATCCGCTCGCTTGAACGCCAAAAGTTTCTGATCGCTCGCGCCTGCCTCCTACTCTCTTTAAGGAGAACTTCTTGAAAGATTTTTTTAACAACATCTTCCGCCCACCCAACCAAAAGCAGTTCCCGCTCGATCTCTCCGCGTGTTACTCCATCAAAGAAGTACTTCTCGCGTACATAATCTTTGAGTGCCGCCCGTGGCGAGCATATTCTTTTTATTTTTTTGAAAAATCCTTTCATCTTTTTTGCCCTACCTTAGATCCCCAACTGTTTCGTCCATCCGAACGTTTCGGAGAAATTATCAATGATCAGATCAACGACGGTTGCTTGTTTTTGCGGTGTCATGACCATGAAATCTTTCGATACAACTTCGTTTTCTGAGATATCATCAGAAACGGCTCGGAAGCGATACACGGTTCCGGGACGCCAATCGGTTATGACCACGGTATGTTTGATCGACAACTCAGCATTCTTGTCAGTCGCGTTCTTGGGTGTTGTTGAGCTTGTCGCACCGGCAACCTCTTCATAGAAGACTTGGGACGTCGCCGGTTCGTCGGTATCCCAAAAGACCAGCGTTTGTATCTTGGTGGTCGACCCCGGGAAAACGGTTGTTTCCGTTCTGAGGTGCGTAATGGTCGGCGGGGTCTCGTCTTTGACCGTTCTGAATGGTGGCATTTTTTTCTTTGCGGTGTTTCCAAACGAATCGGTCGACAATATCTCAAGATCATACGTATTTGCCGGCTCAAGATCCTTCAGTACAACATTGTGGTCGTTGACCGCGTCAGGTCGACCAAAGGTTTTGGACTCACCTTCCATCGGTACTCCATTTTTTAGTAAAGTATACTTGATTACTGAGTCTGTTAGAATGTTGGTTTTCCACATGATCGCGACACTACGATTGTCGAGTACCTTTACTCGTGCATTGCTAATTGTTGGGAATTGCGAGAGTGTGGTGAATGTGTAATCTTTTGTTGTGATCCAATCCCCGATCTCCGTCCGTGTTTTGATCTGGAAGTGGTAGGTGGTCGACGGAGCAAGGTTGGTAAGAGTGACTTTGTGTTCACGTATATATTCATCGAGCACCCCACCCTCCGCGGTGTACGGGTCCTCAGCGTCCACGTTGTAGTCTGCGTCCGCCGCGTACCGAACGACAGAATTGGTCTTTTTATCCGTCTTCCATGAGATCGTCGCCTCGGTCGCGGCGACATCAATTCCCGGCTTCCCGGTGACGATCGGTCGGGGGGTAATACCGGCAAGCTGGCGAAGTGACTCGATCGCCGGAGCAATATCTTCTTCGGTCAAGTCAAGTGAGGTACCGTCCGAGACTGAATTGGTCAAAGAGGTAACCTTCTCGATGATGAGTTTGATGACATCCGCCGGATCGACTGAATCATTACTGTCAGGTCCCACTATTTGTGCTTTCAGGGTATCGAGTTCCGCGGTGGTTGAGGTGAGACTCTCTTTGGTTGTTGCTAACTCATCTTTTGTCGAAGCCAACTCATCTTTCGTCGCCGCCAGCTCATCTTGCACACTATTGTACCTCGCCTTACTGACCCTTCCGCTTCCTCCACCACCGGAAACAACAACAGTTTGTTGTGACGCGGGGATCTGTGTTTCAAGCGTGGTGATCGAAGATTCGGTTGATGACGCACTATTGGCACTTTGATCGACCGAGGCAACACGGAAATAGTAGGTTGTTTGGTTGGTAAGTCCTGATAAGGTGACAAAGTGAGTGGTGTCATATGATGTTTTGAGCGACGTTATGTCCGAATATGCTCCCGATGTTGTACCGTATTCAACCTGGGACGTTGCCGGCTCGTTGGTTGTCCACGAGATCACAGTCGTTGTCGCGCTTGTTGATTCAGCGGTGATCGATGTGATGACCGGCGCGGAACTGTCTGATGATGTCGTAAATGAGTAATACTCGGTCACCCCATCAACGACATTGTAGTCGTATGCCCAGTTACCATCACTATCTTGTGACTTTACGTAAAAGTAGTATTTCGTTCCCGAATCAAGACCGCTCAAGGTAACATTCCGAGAGGTGTCAAACGATGACCAACCACCGGTGTTCCCCGCAGGAGGGGTGGTTGTCGCGTATACCACGTACCCGGTTGCCGCGATATCAGTATTCCATGTGATCTGTGCTGTCGAATTTGAAACGTCGATCACAGACGTTCCTGATATGGTCGGACCGGCAGTAGTACTAAAGGTGAGGTCGGTTGTGGACGCGGTGTTCGCCGACGGGTCTGATGAGAGTACGGCATAGTTGTAGGTTGTCCCCGGGGTAAGTCCCTGTATTGTTACCGCGTGTGAAGTAACATACGAAGAGACAGCTTGTTGAATTGAATAATCAGAACAGGGGGCACCGCAATACCCGACCGAGGAGTTTGATAGTTCGTCAGTTGTCCAATTGATCGTGATCGACTGTGTTGTTTGATTCGATGAAGAAATGTTGGAAATGATCGGCGCGATCGTGTCGGAACCGCCTCCCCCTTCACCCAAGTTCTGTATCCCGTCAGCTTGCGCGGATATGGATGAAGTAAGGTATGAACTGTTGCCGTTCGCATCCTCCACGAACACCTTGTAGTAGTACGGGGTGCTTCCCGAGAGAGAACTGTCGGTGTAGTAGTTAGTCGATCGATCAGCGATAGTGGCAAGGAGTGAATAATTCGTGCCGTCTGTTGAACGATATATCTTGTACGCGGAAAATCCGGGTCCGGGGTCGGCAACCACGCCCCACGCGATAAAGAGGCGATATTCTTCAGGTGTCGTATTCACATTCGTGGTGTCCTGCACCATCATCGCGGTCGGGGTATCCGGGGTGGTTGCCGACCGGATCGTTGAGGTATTTGAAAACGCATCCTTAAATTGCACGTACACCGTATCCGGATCAGTTGCAAGAGAGATACTTGACCCGCTGGCATAGCTCTCCCATGAACCATCCGAGAGGTCAGCGGCAAGGCCGGTCTTCATTTGCAGTGACGAGTCGTCGGTTGCTGAGAGGAGAAGTGATGCCGGCGTGGTGCTTGCTTGCACGACGATCGGCGTCGCGCCGGGAATCGGGTCTTTCACATCAAGCGTGCTGTCGGTTGAGGTGGCTATCGCGGTGTTGTTCGCCGCCTCACTGTCGTCAACCGTAACCTGAATTTCAAAACTTGATGAGTAGGTGCCGTCGATCACATTCTTAGGTGTCCATGTTGCTTGATACGAGTTCCATGTTGACTCATTAACCGCTTTGGTTGTTGTCGCACCGGCAGAGAGATCTGAAACGATCGAGGTAAAGCTAGTGCCACCATTGGTCGAGTATGCAAAAGAAGGGGTGACATATCCGGCGTTTGCCCCGGTGGTGGTGTCCGGGTCACGTGTTTCGTAGGTGATAAGGATGGTACCGTCTGATTGTTGGACGGCGGTAATGTTTTGAAGTTCCGGTGGCGCGTTCACCACATAGGTGAGGGTGACATCGGAGATGGTCGGGGTGAGAGCGCCGGTCGAACTTTCCGTGATCTTGTATTGCATCCATTGATCACCCGAGGCATCTTTCATGCCGGCAGGTATCGCCGAGGCGACGCACGTTACCACGCCGGACACTTTTGAACATCCGGTGGTGGTACTGGTAAGGTCAGTGCTCCAGTCGGTTGTGGCGATGAGTGCTGATGAGGATGACGCGCGCAGTGGAAGTGCGGTGTATGTTCCCGAAGGGAGCGAGGTGTCTTCCGTCCATGCGATCCCGCCAACAACATTCGCTGTGTCAGTGGAATTGAATGGTGATGAGGTGAGTGTTTGACTGGTAGGGTAATAATTATACCCGATGGTCACATCGTCCAGTGACGGGGTGACGGTAGTATCAGCGGTGGAGAGCGATGCTTGATATTGGATGTAACGATGCCCATCGGTGACGCACCCGCCGGTGGAGAGTGCGTTGCCATTGGTAATGGACGAACAGCTCCCCCATGCGGTGGCGTTAGAAAAATCGCCGTCCGCGTCTGAGCGCGCTTTGATGGTCAGCGTTTGTCCGCCGGAATGCGTCCAAGAGAGGGCTCCCCAGCTTGCCGTATTGATCCCCAGATCAATGGCACCGGAGGTGTAGGTTCCGGATGAGTCATATGCAGAAAGTTGGAACGCGTAAAAGTCGGTGGTGTTACCCCCTCGCGTGGCATAGATCGTTCCACCGGAGCCGGAGTAGACAAGAGAAGCGCCAGAATATATCCAACCCGGGGCTGCCGCCATGCTCGTCCAAGAGTCACCGGCAATGGAGTAGCGAAAGAAATTGGCAGTACTGTTTCCTTGCGTGGCATAGATATAACTACCGGAGCCGGGGTAGACGAGAGAAGCGCCTGTAGATATTGCCCCGGGGGTTGCCGCCATGGTTGTCCAGGAGTTGCCGGAAATGGAGTAGCGATAGAACCCTGAACCACCACCGCCTCTAGACGCGTAGATATAATCACCGGAGCCGGGATAGACGAGAGAACCGCCATTGTATATTGTACCCGGGGTTGCCGCCATGGTTGTCCAGGAATCACCGGAGATGGAGTAGCGATAGAATGTAGTGGTGTTGTTTCCTGCCGTGGCATAGATATAATCGCCGGAACCGGGATAGACAAGATCGGCGCCTGTAGATATTGCCCCCGGGGTTGCCGTCATGGTCGTCCAGGAATCACCGGAGATGGAATAACGATAGAAGGTAGTGGTGTTGTTTCCTGCCGTGGCATAGATATAATCACCGGAGCCGGG
>Ga0114931_10001483_pt1 | contig 29987 bp, 30 predicted proteins | sample 2SBtaG_FD_89579 | JGI IMG/M metagenome (GOLD analysis project Ga0114931, IMG submission 89579) | Deep subsurface microbial communities from Kolumbo volcano to uncover new lineages of life (NeLLi) - 2SBTROV14_V59a metaG | ecosystem: Environmental > Aquatic > Marine > Volcanic | place: Kolumbo... | reverse complement strand
GGAGCGGGGAGCGGGGACGTTCTTTGCGAAGTTGCGTTGTTGCGATCTGTGTGCACGCACACAGATCGCAACAACGCAACTTCGCAAAGAACGTCCCCGCTCCCCGCTCCCCGCTCAGTCGGGGGTGAAGGCCGCCAGGGCGATCTGCATGGCGAGCTGCATGTCGCCTTCCACCCGGATCTGGCCGGCCATGAAGGCTTCCTGCGGATTGACTTCGCCGGCCTGAAGGGCGCGATAGGCCTCGCGATCCACGCGGATGCAAGCGGTGGGCTCCTCGGGTATGGGCCCTTCTCCGAAGTGGGTCCGCAGGCGAAAGCCTCCTTCGCCCTCCACTTCGAAGCACAGGCTGCCCGAAAGGCCCGCCAGCTGATCGACCTTGGCCTTCGTCAGCTTCATCTCGCCAGCGAGGCCCGAGAGGCCCCCGAGAAAGCCCAGCGCCGAGTCCCCGGCCTCCGCCACCAGCTGCTCGAAATCCGTGCGCTCCTGGATCAGGGTGAGGAAGGGGGGATGCGCTGGCTGTTGCACCGCCGCGAGCCGGCCGGCGACGATGTCGAGGAAGAAGCAACCGCCCCCCTCGCCCTGCACGTCGATGCGCAGGCTCGCCTGGACGGCCCGCATGCCCGCAAGGGTGCGCTGCTCGGCCTCTACCAGGCGCTCCTGCTCGCGCAGGGCCCGGTTCCACTGGCCAGGGAGGGTCTCCATGTAGAAGGTGCGGGGATCGTTCATCGTCGCCTTCGAAGCTGGTAGCGCGCGACCGCAGCCTGGTGCTCGGTATAGCTGCGCGAAAAGTGGTGCGTACCGTCGCCACGCGAGACGAAGTAGAGATAGTCGACGGCGGCCGGCGCGACAACGGCGTGCAGCGAATCGAGCCCCGGGCTCGCGATGGGGCCGGGTGGCAAGCCCGCATGCTGGTAGGTGTTGTAGGGGTTCGTCGGGTCTTCGAGCTGGATCCGCCGCAGGTTTCCATCGAAGTCCTTGATGCCGTAGATCACCGCTGGATCGGTCTGCAGCCGCATGCCCCGGCGCAGGCGGTTCTGGAAGACCGCCGCAATCAGGGGCCGCTCCTCCGGGACACCGGTCTCCTTCTCGACGATGGAGGCCAGAGTGACCGTATCGTGCATGTCGAAGCCGATTGCCCCGGCCGGCCGCGCGATGGGCGCCCAAGCCTTCAGGAACTCGGCCACCATGGCGCGGGCGATCTGCTCCGGCTGCAGGCCCCGGGCGAACTGATAGGTCTCTGGAAAGAGGTAGCCCTCGAGGCTCGAGCCTTGGACGCCCAGCTGCGCTGGAATCGCCGGGTCGTGCACGACCGCCAGGAACGCCGCGGCGTCTGCCAGCCCCGCCTCCTGGAGCCGCGCGGCGATCTCCCGCGCGGTCAGGCCCTCGGGGACGACGATGCGGTGCGTGCGCACCCGGCCCTCCGCGAGCTCGCGGAGGATGCTTGCAGCCGAGGCGCTGGGCTCCAGCTCGTACTCCCCGGCTCGCAGGGACGCGTCGAGGCCCTTCAGCGTGGCAAGGACGCGGAAGGCCAGGGCCTGGCGGATGATCCCCTGGCGCTCCAACGCCGCTGCGATGCGCGCCGCGCCTGCGCCCTTCGCAACGACGAAGAGCACGGGCTTTCCTGCGTGGGCCGCCGGTCGGAGGCCGCTCCATTCTGTCGCCACGCCAAGGGCGAGCAGCACCGTGAGACCAACCAGGAGGAATCGCAGCGGCTTCATCTCAGCGGGCTCCGCTCCAGGTAGGTGCGGAGCAGGATCGACGCGGCCACGGCGTCGATGACCTGGCGCCTGCGCCTGCCGGGCCGGCCGCTCTCGCGCAAGGCTCGCTCTGCCTCCACGGTGGTCCAGCGCTCGTCCAGCGTCTCGACGGGAATCCCAAGGGCCTGGCCGAGCCCCTCGGCAAAGCGCTCCGCCGCCAACGCCTGGGGGCCGCGGCTGCCGTCCATGTGGATGGGCAGGCCCACCACCGCCCGCTCTACGCCACGTGGCCGCGCCCAGGCCGCGACGGCCTCGATGTCCCGGGTGGCGCCTCGACTGGCAAGCGTCTCCGACGGAAAGGCCAGGCGATCCTCTGCATCCGAGATGGCGAGCCCGATGCGCCGTGTTCCCAGGTCGATTCCCATCGTCGTCACGCCGGGAGGCTAGCGGAGCAGCGGTCGACGCCCCGCTATCGGTCGCTCCGGCCCAGGGCCTGGGCGCGGCGATCGAGGGAGGTCTGGGCGGCGCGGCGCAGCTGGCTGTCCTTGGAACGCGCGGCCTGGGCCAGCGCGCCCACGGCGTCGTCGCCGGGCAGACCCCCCAGGACAGCCGCGGCGGCCACCTTGAGGTCGCGCATCCAGCGACGCTCGATCAGGCTCTTCCTGCGCAGCAGGTCCGCCAGGGCGGCGGTGGCCTCCGGGCGTGCGATGCGGCCCAGGGCACGGATGATCTCCCGCCCGCGCTCGACCCGGTGCTCCTCGATGGCATCGTGCAGCGCCTGGACAAGGGGTGCTATGGCACGAGTCTGTGCGGTGGCTCCCAGGCAGTAGACGGCAAGCTCGGGCATACCCGGAGTCTGGCTGCGCAAGGCGCGGATCAACGCGTCGATGGCGCGCTCGCTTCCAACGCGCACCAGGGCTTTGGCGGCCTCCTCCCGCACGCTCGCGTCCGAGTGGGCCAATAGCTGACTGAGGCGCGGGACGCCGTCGGGGTTCTGCGTCTCCCCTGTGAGCCGCACCGCGGTCTTCAGCGCCTCCAGGTCGTCCCCGTCCATGCGGCGGAGCAACTCGCCCAGGATTTTCTCACCCATGGCAATCAACACGCCATGCATCTGCGCGCGCCGATCCGGGTTCCGCTCGGTCTCCGCTGCCGCCAGCAGCGGCCCCACGACCTCTTCCCCCAGGCCGAGCAATACCTGGGAGGCGCGTACGCTCCCGGCGTCGCCTGCTGCGCAGGCGCGGTCGATCAGATTCTCCAGGCGGCGTTCCTGGGCGATCGAGGAGAGGAAGCTTCGGGCCAGCTCCTGCTGGCGATCCTCGCGCTTGCCCGTGGCGTGATCCGAGAGCACGAGCATGATCCGGTAACAATCATCCCAGCGCCCCATTTCGCTGGCACGCTCTGCCAGGCGGCTGGCTTGACGGGCCAGCTCGACGTACTGGGCGGTGTCCTCGCAGCTGTCCAGCTCGCGGAGCACGTCTACGATCTCGGCACTCCGTTGGTCCGCGACACCGCGCTCCAGGGGCGCGGCTTCCACGGCGGGGGCCAGATCGAGAGAAGGCGTGGGCTCGAACTGCCCCTCAGGGAGAGACGGGTCGTGGCGCGCTTCGGCGTCCTCTGCAGCCATGGCCTCCAGGGAGCCGCCGGGCTCGCCAAAGAGATCGCGCTCCTGGAATCCGTCGTTCTGTTCCAGGCCCGCGTGTTCTGCCGGGGCGTCGCTCTCGGGAGGCGCCTCGTCGGGAGGGCTGGGCGTTCGCTCGGGCGTCGCCTCGCCTCCCGGGCCGGGTCCCCCCGCGGCCGAATCGGGCTCCTCGTCCACGAAGGCCAGCTCTTCGTTCGCCTCGGGCAGCGAGCCGGGCGGGCAATCATTCACCACGATTCCCAGCGGCGCATGTGCGTACACCACCGCCTGGAAGCCGCCGCGCGACTGCAGGTCCGCGACTCCGAGGGCCACGGCCTCCACGAAGCCGGCGATGGCCTCGACATCCAGATCCCCCGCGAAGCAGATCCGGGATACACCTCGGTAGCGCAGGTCGCGCAGCAGGTCTGCGAGCTTGGCGTGGGCGACGGTCCCGCGGCCGCCGCGCTCGCGGAAGCCGTCCTTGCGCACCTCCAGGTCGAGGGCGGCCCGACGCTCCAGGTCCGAGCGCCAGGTGCGCAGCCCGCGCTCGAAGATCGGTGCCAGGTGGGCGTCTCCCGGCTCGTAGAAGCGCCGCGCCTTTACCATGCGGCCGAGCTCGAGCATCAGGGTGGCAAGCTCGGAGGCCGAGCGGCATCCCGAGCCGGGCTCGATCAGGTCTCCCGTGTCCATCTGGCCCTCGGCCCTCGCATCGTGAGTGCAGCGCGCTACCGACAAGGATCGGTCAGGGCCTGCGCCCCGCAAGGCAGCCCCCCGGTGTCTTATCGAGCAATCGGGCTGCCGGGTAAAGGGGTTCCGGTGTGAAATTGCACCTGCGTGGGGCCCGGTCATCGCGCTAACCTCCGGCATGTCGCCCGGATCCCCCCTCCGCGGCGGCACTCGCTCCTCCGCGGTCCCGCGGAGCCAGATATCGACCCTTCCAAGCCTTCCGATCCCGCCGCCCCTGGCGGCCTCGAAGACCGCCCGGTGGGTCCGTCCCGCAGGCGATCCAATGCACCCGGATCGTCGCGCGGGGCCGCTCCGGCCGTGATCCTGGCCACCTGGGGTGTGGGGTTCATCCCAGGGGCACCGGGAACCTACGGTTCGGCTCTCGCGATCCCGTTTTTCGTGTTACTTTCGCCTCTGCCGGGTTGGCTCCTGGTGCTCAGCTGGGGCGCGTTGCTCGCGTTGGGGGTCTGGGCTGCAGATGGGGCGGAGGCGGCCTTTGGCCGCACCGACGACGGGAGGATCGTCATCGACGAGGTGGTGGGGCAGCTGCTGACCCTTTCGCCGCTGCTCCTGACAGCGGGAGGCGCGGCCTTGTCGGGGAATTCCGCCTGGCTCGTGACCGGATTCGTCGCATTCCGGGTGTTTGATATCGCCAAGCCGGGGCCGGTCCGCTGGGCGGAGCGGCACTTCCGGGGAGGGCTTGGGGTGATGTTGGATGATGTGGTGGCCGGAGCGTTGGCTGCAGCCGTGCTGGGGCTGCTCCTGGCCCTGCGTCCCTGGCTGCCCGCGCTCTTCCAGGGGGCCGGTACGTGATCGCGGAGCTCCTCACCATCGGAGACGAGCTGCTGCGCGGCGAGATCGTGGATACCAACGCAGCCTTCCTGGCGGACCGTCTCGTGCGCCTCGAGGTCGAGACCCGCTTCCACACCAGCGTGCTGGACGACCCGGCGGACATGGCCGATGCCTTTCGCCGGGCCGCCGGACGCAGCGAGCTGGTGCTCGTCTCCGGGGGCCTCGGGCCGACCCGCGACGATCTCACGATCGAGGTGCTCGCCGAGACCTTCGGTCGCAAGCTCCAGCTCCACGAGCCGTCGCTGACTGCCCTGGAGGCCTTCTTTGCGCGCTTCGGGCGGGAGATGGCGGAGAACAACCGCAAGCAGGCCTTCTTTCCGGAGGGGGCGGAGGTGCTCCCGAACCCGGTGGGGACGGCCCCGGGCTGTCTGCTCGAGGCCGAAGGGACGCTGTTCTTCTGCATGCCCGGGGTGCCGCGCGAGCTCACCCGCATGATGGATGAGCAGGTGATTCCGCGGGTCCGCGAGCGCGTGAAGCGTTCTGGTGGCGAGGTGGTGCGTACGGCGTTGCTGCGCACCTTCGGCATTGGCGAGTCGACTCTCGATCAGGAGCTGCGCGATCTGGCCCAGGGTCCGCACCTCGCCCTGGGTTTCCGCACCGCCTTCCCGGACAACTACCTGCGGCCCACCGCCCGGGGGCGCAGCGAGGCCGAGGTCGAGGAGCGATTGGCTGGGCTCATCGCAGCCATCGAGAAGCGCCTGGGGGCCCTTGTCTATGGGCGGGGCGACGAGACCCTGGAGGTCGTCGTGGGGCGGCTCCTCGCCGCGGCGGGCAAGCGCCTGGCCGCGGCGGAATCCTGCACCGGAGGGCTGCTTGGCGAGCGCATCAGCTCCGTACCGGGCGCCTCGGCGTATTTTCTCGGCAGCGTGGTGGCCTATGCCAATCGGGCCAAGGAGCAGCTGCTGGGCGTGCCCGCCGCGCTGTTGCGCGAGCACGGAGCGGTTTCGGAGCCCGTGTCCGTGGCCATGGCGCAGGGAGTGCGGGAGCGCCTTGGCGCAGACTTCGCCGTCTCCACCACCGGCATCTCCGGGCCCAGCGGGGGCAGCGAGGAAAAGCCCGTGGGGCTGGTCTACGTGGGATTTGCCTCCGCGGAGGGGGCTCGGGCCCACGAGCTGCTCTTCCCGTTTGAGCGCCAGCGCCACCGCATCGCTACTACCCAGGTGGCCCTCGATCAGGTGCGACGCACGCTGCAGGGCTGCGAGCCCAGGGTCCCGCGCAGCTTTCAGAGGGCGCGATGATCGGCGCGCGCAAGCAGGGTGCGGTGGTACGGAGCTTCCTGGCGTTGGCCTTGCCCGAGGCGGTGCGAGAGGCGTGCGCCCGCCTGGTGGGCGAGCTGCGCGCCCGGCCGGGCGGCGAGGGAGTCCGCTGGGTGCGTCCGGAGGCTTATCACCTGACCCTGCGCTTCCTCGGAAACGTGGCGGTGGACAGCCTGCCCGACCTGTCCAAGTGCGTTGGCGAGGCCGTGGCCGGGAGCGCGGCCTTCGAGGCATCGCTGGGAGAGCTGCTGGCCTTTCCGGACCGGCGCCGCCCCCGCGTCGTGGCGTTGGCCGCTCACCCGGCCCCGGCCCTGGCTGCGCTGGCGGAGCGGGTGGAAGAGGGCGTCGTGGCCGCCGGTCTGCCGGCGGCCACGCGGCGCTTCAGCGCCCACCTCACCCTTGGTCGAGTGCGCAACCGGCGCCTTCCCTCCTTCGAAGGCGTTCAAGCGCCGGAGCCCGGGCGCTTTCCGGCCGACCCGGTGGTGCTCTTCCAAAGCGACCTGGCGCCGGAGGGCGCCCACTACACCGCCCTCGAGCGGTTCTTTGTGTCCCCCTGATCCACACCCCGATTCAACGCGAATCCACGCAAATCAACGCGCTTCGAAGCGTCGAGAGGAGAGAGGTTCCATGGCAAAGACGACAGGTGAGCAGAAGAACATGAAGACGGAGAACAAGAAGAAGGCGATCGATCTCGCGGTTTCGACCATCGAGAAGCAGTTCGGCAAGGGTGCGATCCTCACCATGACGGACGACTCCATCAACCAGGACATCGATGCCTTCTCCTCGGGCTCTCCGAGTCTGGACCTGGCCCTCGGGATCGGGGGCTATCCGCGTGGCCGCGTGGTGGAGATCTACGGTCCGGAGTCCAGCGGGAAGACCACGCTCACGCTCCATGCGGTGGCCGAGGTACAGAAGGCGGGGGGTGTCGCGGCGTTCATCGACGCCGAGCACGCCCTGGATGTGAACTACGCCCGTCGCCTCGGTGTGAACGTAGAGGAACTGCTGGTCTCCCAGCCGGACACGGGAGAGCAGGCGCTGGAGATCACCGACGTGCTGCTGCGCTCCGGGGCCATCAGCCTGGTGGTGATCGACTCCGTGGCCGCGCTGGTGCCGCGCGCCGAGATCGAGGGCGAGATGGGCGACGTCCACGTCGGCCTACAGGCCCGGCTGATGAGCCAGGCCCTGCGCAAGCTCACCGGCACGGTTTCCAAGTCCAATGCCACGGTCATCTTCATCAACCAGATCCGCATGAAGATCGGCGTCATGTTCGGCAACCCGGAGACCACCAGCGGGGGCAACGCACTGAAGTTCTACTCTTCGGTGCGCCTCGACGTGCGCCGCATCGCGGCCATCAAGGATGCGGAGGAGGTCGTGGGCAATCGCACCCGCGTGAAGGTGGTGAAGAACAAGGTGGCGCCGCCCTTCCGCCAGGCGGAGTTCGACATCCTCTACAACCAGGGCATCTCCTTCGAGGGCGATCTGCTCGACCTGGGCGTGGATTGTGGGCTCATCGAGAAGAGCGGCTCCTGGTACTCGTGTGAAGACGAGCGCATCGGCCAGGGCCGCGAGAACGCCCGGCGCTTCCTCAAGGAGAACCCGGATGTGCGTGAGCGCATCGCAGACGGCATGTATGCCGCCAAGGGCCTGAAGCGCCGTGTGCCCGCCCAAGCCGCCCAGCCCGCCGAACCCACCAAAGCGGGCGCGGCGGCAGCCGCCCCGGCAAGCCCGGCCACGGAGTAGCCCCGACACCCCCTTGGCTGCCCCACGGGGAGGGCCAAGGGGGTGATCTCGCTTCTCAAGGCTTTGTGCCAACCGGACGAAACAGGGCCATCGGTGTGTGTGTCTTGTGACGCACGCGCTGTCACCACGGACGGAGAAGCCCCGCCGATGGCGCTGCAGCTAAACGAGATCCTGAAGGTCGCCCTGAAGGGGGGTGCCTCGGACATCCATCTGAAGTCCGGCTTGCCGCCCATGTTCCGGGTGGACGGCGCCCTGGTCCCTCTCAAGAACGGCGAGCGGATCATGCCGGACGAGATGCAGAAGATCGCCATGGGCATCATGAACACGGTCCAGAAGGCGCGCTTCGAGGAGTTTCGTGAGGCGGACCTGGCCTACGGGATCCCGGGCCTCGGCCGCTTTCGCGTCAACGTCTTCCAGCAGCGCGGTACCGTGGGCATCGTCTTCCGTGTAATTCCTTTCGGCGTGAAGAGCATTGAGCAGCTCTACCTCCCCAAGGTGATCGAGAAGACCGCCATGGAGCACCGTGGCCTCATCCTGGTGACGGGGACCACGGGTTCGGGCAAGTCCACCACGCTCGCGGCGATGATCGACCACATCAACTCGAACCGTACCTCGCACATCATGACCATCGAGGACCCCATCGAGTTCCTGATCCGCGACCGGCGCTCAATCGTGAACCAGCGCGAGATCGGCGTGGACACCCAGAGCTTCGCCAACGCCCTGCGCGCCGCCCTGCGCCAGGATCCCGATGTGATCCTGGTGGGAGAGATGCGGGACTTCGAGACCATCGAGACGGCCATCACCGCTGCCGAGACCGGCCACCTGGTGATGAGTACCCTGCACACGCTGGACGCGGTGGAGACCATCAACCGCATCATCTCGGTCTTCCCCCCCTATCAGCAGAAGCAGGTGCGCCTGCAGCTTGGCTCGATCTTGAAGGCAGTGATCTCCCAGCGCCTGGTGCCCCGCGCCGACGGCAAGGGTCGCGTGCCCGCCCTCGAGGTGATGGTCTCTACGGCACGCGTGCGCGAGTGCATTGGCGACAAGGACCGCACCAAGGAGCTCCACGACGCCATTGCGAAAGGCTTTACGACCTACGGGATGCAGACCTTCGACCAGTCGCTGATGCATCTGGTGAAGCAGGAGCTGATCACCTACGACGAGGCGTTGAAGCACGTCTCGAACCCCGACGATTTCGCGTTGCGCTTCCGCGGCATTGCTTCCACATCGGACGGCACTTGGGACGATTTCGAGGGCGACGCCGAGAAGGAAGCCGGGGACGACGCGCTGGCCGATCTCACCGGCGAGTCCGGCAGCGGAGGGGATGACTTCATCGAGCGCTTCTGAGGGATTGTCCGTTGCGACAGCCCAACTCGAGAGTAGGATCGCCAGATGCCCCTGAGCCTACGCTTCGATCCAGCGGCGGGCCGCGTCGTCGTGGAGATCCGCGGGAGCTTCGAGGCCGGTGCGACGCTCCGGGTCCTTGAAGAGGTGCTTGCGGACCCGCGCTGGAAGCCGGGGTTCGACCTCTTGATCGAGTATCAAGAGGTGCAGCCCTCTTCCGGCACACCGACCGTCGTGCGGGAATCGAGCCAGCGGGCCGTCGACCTGGCCTCACTGCTGGAAGGCAGCCGCCTCGCCCTGGTGGCTGGCCAGGATGCCATGTTCGGCCTGAACCGCATGTTCCAGGCCTACGCGGACGAGAGTCCACTCACCATCTCCGTGTTCCGGGAGCGTGCGGCCGCGGAGCAGTGGCTCGCCCGCCGGGGGAGCTGAAACCACGGCCAGCCGGGGGCGTGGCTGCCCCCTGTCGCTCCTGGAAACGTCCTGTACCTTCGGGCACTTGGCGCATCCAGGAGGGCAGAGCGCTTGTCGAAGGCCCCGCATACGGCGCGGGAGGTCCGCGAGACCTTCCTCTCCTTTTTCGAATCCAAGGGCCACACGCGCGTGGCGAGCGCGCCGCTGGTGCCGCAGGACGCCACGCTGCTCTTCGTGAACGCCGGCATGGTGCCCTTCAAGCGCGTCTTCCTGGGCGAAGAGAGCCGCCCCTATCGCCGCGCGACCAGCAGCCAGAAGTGCATGCGCGTCTCGGGCAAGCACAACGACTTGGAGGAGGTGGGGCGCAGTCCGCGCCACCACACCTTCTTCGAGATGCTCGGCAACTTCTCCTTTGGCGACTACTTCAAGGAGGACGCGATCCGCTTTGCCTGGGAGCTGGTCACGGAGCGCTTCGGCTTCTCCTCCCAGGACCTGGTGGTGAGCGTCTTCCGCGAGGACGACGAGGCCGCGCGCATCTGGGAGCGCGAGATCGGTCTGCCAGGGGACCGGATCTACCGCCTGGACGAGGCGGAGAACTTCTGGTCGATGGGCGATACCGGTCCCTGTGGGCCTTGCACCGAGATCCACGTGGATCGGGGGCCCGTCCCGGGCTGGGAGAAGGATGATCCCTCCAGCGATTCCGGGCGCTTTTTGGAGATCTGGAACCTGGTCTTCATGCAGTTCGATCGGGACGTCGCCGGTTCCATGACACCGCTCCCCAAGCCCTCCGTGGACACCGGCGCGGGTTTGGAGCGGGTGCTCGCCGCACTGAGCGGCGCCCAGACGAACTATGAGACGGACCTCTTCATGCCGATCCTGGCGCGCGCCCAGGACCTGGCCGGCGTGGCCCTCGGCGAGGATCCCCTGCACGACGTCTCGCTTCGCATCATCGCGGACCACGCCCGCGCCGTCAGCTTCCTGATCGGCGACGGGGTGCTGCCCTCCAATGAGGGTCGGGGCTACGTGCTGCGCCGCATCCTGCGCCGGGCCTCGCGCCACGGGGTGCTGCTCGGTCTGGAAGAGCCCTTCCTGCACCGGGTCTCGGAGGTGGTGATCGAGGAGATGGGCGGCGCCTTCCCAGAGCTCGTCGAACGCCATGCCTTCATCACAGACCGCGTGCAGCGCGAGGAGGAGCGCTTCCTGGAAACCCTCTCCAAGGGCCTGACGCTGCTGGAGGACGAGATTCGAGGCGCGGTGCAGCGTGGAGAGACGACCCTCGCCGGGCCAGTCGCCTTCAAGCTCTACGACACCTACGGCTTTCCCCTCGACCTCACCCAGGACATCCTGCGGGGTCACGGCCTCGCCACCGACGATGCCGGCTTCCAGCACGAGATGTCCGTGCAGCGGGCGCGCTCCCGCGAGGCGTGGCGGGGTAGCGGCGATACCGGCGTGGCAGACGTCTATGCCCGGATTGCAGCCGACGTCTCGACCACCTTCGTGGGCTACCAGAACCTGGACGCCTGCGCGCAGATCGACGCCCTGCTGGTGGCCGGCGAGCCCGTGGACCGCGCCCTCGCCGGCACTGAGGTGGAGGTGGTGGTCGGAGAGTCCAGCTTCTACGCCGAGAGCGGCGGCCAGGTCGGGGACTGCGGCAGCATCACGACGCCCTCCGGGCGCATCCTCGTGGAGGACGTGCGCAAGCCTACGGGTGAGCTCTTCGTGCATCGCGGAAAGGTCGTGGAGGGGAGCGTCGCCGTCGGGGAGGATGCGGAGCTGGTGGTGGATGCGGAGGCGCGCGCGGCCACCGTGCGCAATCACTCGGGTACCCACCTGCTGCACGCTGCGCTCCGCCAGGTCCTGGGCCCCCAGGCCATGCAGAAGGGCTCCCTGGTCTCGCCAGAGCGCCTGCGCTTCGACTTCACCCACGACGCTCCGCTCGCGGAAGAAGAGATCGAGCGCATCGAGGACCTGGTGAATACCTGGATCGAGCAGAACGCCAGCTCCCACGTGCGTCAGATGGGCTACCAGGAGGCGCTCACGACCGGAGCGATGGCCATCTTCGAGGAGAAGTACTGCGACCAGGTGCGGGTGGTGAGCTTCGGCGACGTCTCGACGGAGCTGTGCGGGGGAACCCACGCGACGGCGACAGGGGACATCGGGCTGCTCAAGATCGTCTCGCAGACGGGGATCGCCGCGGGCGTGCGGCGCATCGAGGCCCTCACCGGGCTCGCTGCCCTCGCCTGGCTGCGCGGCCAGCAACGCACCCTGGCGCGGGCGGGTGCCCTGCTGCGCGCACCCAGTGTTGAGGTTCCCGCCCGCATCGAGCGTCTGCTGGCGGAGCGCAAGGCAGCAGAAAAGCAGATCGCCGACTTGAAGCGCGGCCGCCGCGGTGCTGCGGCCGGAGACCTGGTGTCCGCAGCCCGATCGGTGGGGGGAACCAGGGTGCTGGCCACCACAGTGGAGGGAATCTCGGGCAAGGAGCTGCGGGGGATGGTGGATGAGCTTCGGGACAAGCTGGGCAGTGGTGTCGTGCTGCTGGCGGCGCCGGCCGCGGGCAAGGTCTCCCTGGCGCTGGGGGTGACCCCGGACCTCAAGGGGCGCCTCTCCGCCGGAGCCCTGGTGGGCGAGATCGCGGCCGTCGTCGGCGGCAAGGGCGGAGGGCGTCCGGACTTTGCCCAGGCCGGCGGCAAGGACCCCGCCAAGCTCCCCGAGGCCTTCGAACGGCTCTATGCCCTCGTGAAGGAGTCCGCAGCATGAGCGCTCCGTTTGTGACGGATCCCTTTGCGAGGAGACGGCGTGCTACCCGCGTGGTGCGCGTAGGGGATGTCGGCCTGGGAGGTACCAACCCGATCCGCATCCAGTCCATGACGACGACGGATACCCAGGATGTCGACGCGACCGTGTCCCAGGTGGAGCGCCTCGTGGAGGTGGGCTGCGAGATCGTTCGCATCACGGCACCTTCCCTGCGCGATGCGGAGAGCCTGGGGCCGATCAAGGCCGAGCTGCTCGCGCGCGGCGTCCTTGTACCCCTGGTGGCGGACATCCACTTCACGCCCAAGGCTGCCCTGCTCGCCGCAGAGCACGTAGAGAAGGTGCGCGTCAATCCCGGCAACTTCGCCGACAAGAAGAAGTTCGAGGTGCGGGAGTACAGCGACGCCGAATACCAGGAGGAGGTAGCGCGCGTGCACGAGCGCTTTGCTCCCCTGGTGCGCCGCTGCAAAGAGCTTGGGCGCGCCCTGCGCATTGGCACCAACCACGGCTCGCTCTCCGATCGCATCATGAACCGTCATGGCGACACCCCGGCGGGCATGGTCGAGAGTGCCCTCGAGTTCCTGGACGTCTGCCAGGCGTTGGAATTTCACGACGTGGTCTTCAGCATGAAGGCGAGCAACCCGCTCGTGGCGGTGCAGGCCTACCGCATGCTGGCGGCGCGCCTCGAGGCGCGGGCGCCTGGCGAGCCCTCCTATCCCTTTCATGTGGGCGTGACCGAGGCCGGAGATGGCGATGATGGCCGCGTGAAGAGCGCCATCGGCATCGGCTCCCTGCTCGAAGATGGCCTGGGAGACACGATCCGCGTCTCCCTCACAGAGGATCCGGTGAAGGAGGTGCCCGTCGCGCGGGCGCTGGCGGCTCGCTACGACGCCTGGCGCGAGACTCCCTCGCCAGGTGACCCCGGGGCGCCCTTCGTAGAAGATCCCTACGCCCACGCGCGTCGGCCAAGCCTCCCGTCTGCGCTCTGCCCCGGCGGTCTCCAAGCCGGGGGGCAGGCGCCGGTACGTGTCGAGGTGGACCTCGGCCCCGTTCCCCAGGACGCTTCCGCGACGCTGCGGGAGCTTTCAGGCGCCCTCGGCCTGCACCCGGAGCTGGCCCTCGAAGGGCTCGGCGTAACGCTTCGTGAGCCCGAGGACGTGGCGCAGGCCGCAGCACTGCGCGAGGCCTTGCGACGTGGGGGCCTCCAGATCCCCCTGGCCGTGCGGGCTCCCGCGGCCCTGGCTGGGGCCGCGGTGGACGTGGCAGATCGCATTGTGCTGGAGCTCGCCCCGGGGGTGAGGGGCCCTCTCCCCGCGCTTCCAGGAACCCCTGTCGAGTGGCTCTTCGCAGCGGAGGCCGATGCGCTGCCCCAGCTGCTGGAGGCGGCGCTTGCCGGCGGCGGTGTGCCCGGTTGGGTGTCGGTCGAGGCCGAGGCGCCAATGCATGCGCTGCGCTGGCTGGTTGCCCGGCTCGCTGCCCGGGGCCTCGGAAAGCTGCCCCTGGTGCTGCGTCACCGGGCGGCGGTCGGCAGCGATCCGGAGACTGCCGTGCTGCGCGCGGCCACGGCCCTGGGCGCTCCGCTCTGTGATGGCCTCGGCGACCTGATCTCCCTGGGAGGGCTGGGCAGCCTGGAGAGAAACCTCGCTCTGGCCTACCGGATCCTGCAGGGCGCCCGCCAGCGCACGTCGTGGACCGAGTTCATCTCGTGTCCCTCCTGTGGCCGCACCCGCTTCGATTTGGAGGAGACCACGGCGCGGATCAAGGCGCGCACCCAGCACCTCGCTGGTCTGAAGATTGCGGTCATGGGCTGCATCGTGAATGGGCCCGGCGAGATGGCCGACGCGGACTTCGGCTACGTGGGCTCCGGCCCCGGCAAGGTCAACCTCTACGTGGGTCAGGAGTGCGTGGTGCGGGCCGTTCCCGAGGCCACGGCCCCGGAGCGTCTGGTGGAGCTGATTCGCGACCACGGCCGCTGGCAGGAGCCCGCCTGAAAGGCGCGCAGCCCCGGAGCGTCCCCGGTTCCGGCCATGGTTTCCCAGCGGTCCAGCCAGCGATCCCGATGCGACCTCGTTCAGCGCTGCGGAGGTGGAGAGGCCACGTCTGGCGGCCCTCCTACGGCCTGCCGAGCCCGCTCAAGGACGGCCAGAGCCCGGCTCCCCTGCAGGGGCGGGTGATCTCGCCCGACGACGGCTGCCAGCACCAGCACGACCAGGCCCACGGCCAGCGCGCCCTCGGCGGCGCCCAGGGCGCCCCCCGCCAGGCGGTCCAGCAGCCCCAGCCCGACCTCTCGCATGCCCCGGCGCACGCCCCGGCCGAGGGCCCCGATCACGGCGATGGAGGCGATGCCGAGGGCCACACCACACAGCACGCGCCAGGTGAGCGGCGCCAGCGTGAAGGGCGCATGGCCCACCAGCCACTCCGCCAAAGGGGCCGTGCCAAAGCGCACCGCCAGAAAGGCGCCGGCCAGGGCGGCCAGGGAGAAGGATTCCCGGATCATTCCGATCCACACGCCGCGCAGCATGGCTGCTCCAAGCACACCCAGGGCAATGGCGTCCAGGGTCTGGATGTCCGCCATGTGTCCTCCCGGATTTGTGTGCTGACAACGCGCTCCGGCGGGAGTCTAGGAGAGAGATACACTGCGCCCCAATGGCAGCACAGCCGAAAGCGGATTGCCCGGGTCGCCAGCCGTTGACGAAGAGAAGAGCCGGGGCCTTCGACGCCATCGTGGTAGGGGCGGGCCACAATGGGCTGACCGCCGCCGCGACCCTGGCCCGGGCGGGCGTCCGAACGCTGGTCCTGGAGCGCCGCGAGCGCGTGGGGGGCGCCTGCGTCACGGAGGAGCTCTGGCCCGGCTACCGCGTCTCACGCGCTGCCTACGTCGCGGGCTTGCTGCGGCCCGTCGTGCTCCGCGAGCTTGGGCTCCCCGCTCGTGGCCTGCGCCTCCTACCTCGGACCCCGGCCTCCTTTACGCCCCTGCCGGATGGTCCGGGCCTGTTGCTCGGCTCCGATCAGGCGGCCTCGTGCCGCTCCATCCAGCGATTCTCGAAGCGCGACGCCGCGCGCTACCCGGACTACGAGGGCATGCTCGATCGGGCCGCGCGGGTGGCGGAGCCGCTCCTCGACGCGCCCCCCCTGGACCCCGCGCGGCCTCACTGGCGCGACCTGCCGCCCCTGCTGCGGGCGCTTCCGGCGGCCTGGCGGATGCGCAAGGACCTCGCCCAGATCGCGAGCCTGCTGCTGGGTCCCGCCCGGGGCGCTCTCGAGGCCTGGTTCGAGAGCGAGCCCCTGCGGGCCACCCTGGCCACCGATGCGGTCATCGGAGCCTGGGCATCGCCCTCGACGCCAGGCACCGGCTATGTGCTCTTTCATCATGTGATGGGGGAGACCGGTGGGGCCCGCGGGGTGTGGGCGTATGTCGAAGGCGGTATGGGTCGGCTCTCCGAGCTTCTGGCGGAGGCTGCCCGCGAGACCGGCGCCGAGATCCGCACGAGCGCCCCGGTGAAGCGCATCGTCGTGGACGGAGCCTACGCAGGTGGCGTAGAGCTGGAAGACGGCACGGCCCTCGAGGCGCAGGTGGTGCTCTCCGGGGCGGATCCCCAGCGCACCTTCCTCGGTCTGGTGGGCCGCGAGCAGCTTCCCGAAGGCTTTGCGAGGGCGGTGGAAGGCATCGACTTCCGCAGCCCGGTGGCGAAGATCAACGTGGCGTTGGAGCGCCTCCCGGTATTCCGGGGCTGTGCTCCCCGGGCGGAGGGGCTCCCCGGCCCCGAGCACCGCGGAACCATCCACATTGGCGCACTGGATCTCGACGCCCTCGAGCGCTCCTTCGAGGCGGCCGGCCGCGGGGAGCTGCCCGACCGCCCGATGATCGAGCTCACGCTGCCGTCTGTCCTGGACCCCACGCTGGCGCCGGAAGGGCGCCACGTGGCTTCCCTCTTCGTCCAGCATGTGCCCTACCGCCTGCGCGGGGGCTCCTGGGAGGGAGCGCGCGAGCAGCTCGCGGACCTGGTCTCTGCACTGGTGGACGAGGTGGCTCCGGGCTTCAGCGACTCGGTGCTTCACCGCGAGGTGCTCGCTCCCCCGGACCTCGAGCGGGTCTTTGGGCTGAGCGGCGGAAATATCTTCCATGGCGCCATGACCCTCGACCGCCTGGCTTTTCTACGCCCCGCGCCCGGCTGGGCCCGTTACCGGACGCCGCTGACAGGTCTCTACCTGTGTGGCGCTGGAACCCACCCCGGAGGGGGCGTGATGGGCGCCTGCGGACGCAATGCGGCGCGGGCCGTGCTGCAGGATCTGGCCCGCGCAGGCTAGGTGCTTCCCATGCGGCTGGATTCGTGGTTGGATGGCGGTGTGGGGAGATGAGGGAGGTCGCCATGCATACCCTTCAGCACGTTCTCATGCGCCGCGCGGTCGCAAGCGCGCGTCCCGATGAGAGGGTTCTCGATGTGGCGCGCCGCATGGCCGCAGCCTCGGTGGGTGCGGTGGTGGTGCTGGAGGGCGAGGGGCTCGTCGGCATCTTCTCCGAACGCGACCTCATGGCGCGGGTGGTCGTTCATGGCCGCGACCCGGCTGCCACACGCATTGCCGAGGTCATGACCCGCACCGTGGTCACCGCTCAGCTCAGCGACCGGACCAACGCGTGCGAAGAGAAGATGCGCCGCGCGGGCTGCCGACATCTTCCGGTGCTGTCCAACGAACGGGTGGTGGCGATGCTGTCGATGCGCGATCTGCTCAGCGACGAAATCGAGGAGCACGCCGAGGAGAACCGTGCCTTGCGTGCCTACCTCCACCAACCGTCGCCCCTCGCTCCACGCCAGCCTCTCTAGGTCGAGGGCTCCTTGCTGGCTTCACGGCCCTGCACCATGCGCAGGTACATGCGGGCGTCGTCTCGGGAAGGGTCGCGCTCGAGCACGGCCGTCCATTCTTCCACGGCCCGCGCACTGCGGCCCAGGGTGTACCAGGTGAGACCGAGCTGTACGGCGGCCTCGAGGTAGCGGGGATTCCCGCGCAGCACGCGCTTGAACTCGGCGATGGCCTGGCTCGGCAGCCCCGCCTCGCGCAGCGCCACTCCCAGCCGCTGGCGAATGTCGTGGAAGTGAGGTGCGCGGTCCAGCGACTTGCGATAGGCCTCGATGGCTTCGCGTAGCTCGCCCGCCTCACGATAGGCGTCGCCGACCGCCGCCTGCAGGTTGGCGAGCTTGCCGCGGGTGGTGCCGTCCAGCCCCCCCTGGCTCTCGACGCTGAGGCGTCGCAGCCGATCCGTGGCGTCTCGGGAGCGGTCGAAGCGGCCCTGCTGCTCGTAGACGCTGGCCAGAGCGAGGAGGCACTCGGCATAGCCGGGATTGATCTGCACGGCTCGCTCGAGATGCCGCCCCGCGTCCTCCAGACGTCCATTGCGCTCGTGGAGCAGACCCACCATATAGTGGACGTCGGCGTAGCGGGGCTGGCCCTCGAGCAGGCGCGAGAAGGCGTCGAGCGCCTGCGGGTCTTCGCCAGCGTCGAAGTGCTGGCGCCCCCGCTGGTACCAGTCGCGCTCGTCGGCGCTGATGCGGCCGGCGTGCTGCATGGCCCTCCGCCGCTGGTCCTCCCCCGCTAGTTCGCGGCGGGGATCCAGTCCTGGGCGGATTCCGCGATCTCGCTGCCCGGATAGTTCTCGAGGATCACCTCGAAGATGCCGGTGGCATCATCCTCGCGGTTCATGTTCGTGTAGCAGACGCCCAGCTTGTAGAGCGCCTCTGCATCCATGCCCAGCCCCGGGAACTTGTCCAGCACCTCGCGATAGCGGCTGGCTGCGCTCTGGAACTCGTCGCGCTCGAGGTAGAAGTCGCCGATCTGGAGCACGGAGGTGCCGAGGCGGGTGCGCAGCTCCTTCCACATGCCTTCTGCCTCAGCGGCTTCCGGCGAGTACGGGTAGCGTTTCATCACGGTAGCCAGCTGCTTGAGCGCGGCCTTGGTGGCGGACTGGTCGCGGTTGGGCTGGCTCGCCTGCTGATAGTGGCACTCGGCAGCGCGGAACAGCGCGTAGGGAACCTTGGCGTGGTTCGGGTGCAGCTCGGCAAAGTCGTTGTAATAGGAGAGCGCTTCGTCGTAGAGCTCCTGATCGTAGAACGCGTCGGCGATGCGCAGCTCTGCCTTCACGGCGTAGTCGCTATAGGGGTAGTTGTCGATGATGTCCTGGAAGCTGTCGATGGCGCCCTGGTAATCCGTCATGTCCACGAGCCCCAGCACCTTGTGGCGGTGGTCCAAGACGGAAGAACCCTTCTGGAAGAGCGACTGCGCCGACGGCATCGGCGCGAGCTCCAAGCCATCGGTCTTGGGGCCGCTGCTGGCGCAGCCGAGGGCCAGCGCCGCCGTGCAGGCGACGCAGAGAATCGAGGCGAGGAACCCGTGAAGGGTGCGGTGCTGGATGAAGCTCACGATGCGAAGACCCCCATCTGCCTGTAGATCCGCTTCTCAGCGTACCCGAGGACGGAAAGCAGTGTCAATTTGCTAGGGTCCGACGCCTTCGGGGCCGCCTGAACCGGGCCCTTTGGGAGAACGACCATGGTTCACGACTCCATGTCGAATCTGAAGATCGACCAGCGGCTGCTCGGGCGCCGTGGGTGGATCCGCGCCGAGGAGCTCGAGAAGGAGCTTCAGGACCTCCCTGATGTGAGTGACAAGGGGGAGCTGGTGGGTGACGCCGAGCAGGGCGAGGCGAGCCCGGCACCCGACGCCCCGACTGGGCCTTCTCTCTAGGGCGGTAGATACGCCACTTCGGCTGCCCCCCCTGGGGGATCCCGAAAAGGGGCGGATCGCACCTGGAGACCAGGGCCAAGGAGCCAGCGGGTGATCAAAGCGAGCGTCGGGACCGGGCTGGATCGGGTGGTCCGTCGTTTGTTCCCGTTTCTGTTCCACGTCAAGCTCAACCCCAACTGGCTGTCGCTGCTGGGCCTTGCCGTCTCCCTGGGTGCAGCGGCGGGCTTCTCTCGCGGGGCATTCCGCTCGGGAGCATTGCTTGTGCTGGCGGGCGGCTTCTTCGACCTCGTAGACGGGGTCGTGGCGCGTGCGCAGGGGAAGACCAGCACCTTTGGAGGCTTCCTGGACTCCAGCCTGGACCGGGTGGTGGACATGGCCCTCCTGCTCGCCCTGATGATGTTCTATGCGCAAGCGGGTCGGGTCACCCTGGCCTGGATCTGTGCCTGGGCGCTGGTTGCCAGCGTGATGACCTCCTATACCAAGGCGCGGGCCGAGTCGCGGCTCGCGGACTTCCAGGGAGGCATCCTGGAGCGAGCCGAGCGCGTGGTCCTGCTGGCGGCGGGGGGGCTCTTCGGCCTGATGCCCCTGGCGGTGACGGTGGTGGCGGTGGGCGCAAGTGTCACCGCCCTGCAACGCGTTTCAATCGCCCACCGGCGCATGCAGGCGTTGGACGCGGAGGCGCGGGGGCGCACACTCCAGGATACCCAGCGAGGAGGATCCGACGATGGCGGAGCGTGAGGAGGAGCGTGGATTCACGATCGTGGACAAGCGAGGCCAGGAAGATGCACCCGAGGAGGAGAAACCCACCGCGGAAACGGCTCTTCCGGAGGTGGAGTTCTCCGGCTTCGTCCTCTCGCTCGGGACCTCGGCGTTGGTACATCTGGGGCTGCTCGCTCATCCAGAGACGGGCGAGGCGGCGCCACCGAACCTGCCTGTGGCGCGCAATACCATCGACACCCTCGAGCTGCTCCAGGTGAAGACCCAGGGAAACCTGACCGACGAGGAGGCGACGCTGCTCGAGAACCTGCTCGCCGAGCTGCGCATGCATTTCGTGGAGGCGAACCGATCGTAGCCCGGGCTGCGAGTCAACTGGCGCCGGCCAAGATCAACCTCGGTCTGCGCATCGTCGGACGCCGCGACGACGGCTACCACCTTTTGGAGAGCCTCTTCCTGCCCCTGGATCTGGCAGATCGGCTCCGCGTCCGCCTCCAGCCGGGCAAGCGCGATGCGATTCGCATCGTCGGCGATACCCGCGGCGTGCCCGCGGACGGGCAGAACCTGGCCCTGCGTGCGGCCCGCGGGTTTCTGGGTGCCTGTGGGCGGGCGCAAGGCGTCGCCGTCGAGCTGGAGAAGCGAGTGCCCGCGGCGGGCGGGCTGGGGGGCGGCTCCAGCGACGCGGCGGCCGTGCTGCGGGCTCTCGCCGCGCTCTGCCCGGGGGCGCTCCCCGAGGCCGCCCTCTCGGCCCTGGCGCTGCGCCTCGGGGCGGACGTGCCGTTCTTTCTGGACCCGCGTCCGGCCCTCGTGCGCGGGATCGGGGAGCAGATCACGCCGCTGCAGGGCATCCCTGCGCTGTCCCTCCTGCTGGTCCACCCGGGGGTACCCCTCTCCACGGCCCGGGTGTTCCGCACCTACGCCACTGCGGCTCTGCTTTCGTTGACGCCCCCTGGGCCAGAGCCTACGATCCGGCGGCTTCTGGCGCTTCAGGCCAAGGAGCGCCCCGGAGCGCTCCGCGGGCTGCTGTCGGAGCTCCTCGAAAATGATCTGGAGCCCGCAGCGGCGCAGCTCTGTCCGTCAGTGGCTCAGCTTCGAGAGGAGATCCAGGCGACGGGGGCCCTGGCGGTGGGGATGTCCGGAAGCGGCCCCACCCTATATGGCGTCTACGCAGACCGGGACGGGGCAGAGCGCGCTCGCAAGGCGCTGGGACCCGTAGGAGCCTCGCAAGGCGCGCGCAGCTTCGTCGCAAATACGATGTCGTCGGCGCTGGCGGGGCCCGTTCCGCCGGGCCGGGCCCGTTGGGGCGTCGCCAAATGGTAAGGCAGCGGCCTTTGGAGCCGCCATTTGCAGGTTCGAATCCTGCCGCCCCAGCCAGGGATTCCACCAGCAAGGATTTGACCCGCGGTTCGCAGCTGGCGAGTTCTTCTCGCGGGAACGCTGCCGGCAGGGTCCGGCCCCATCGCCAAGAGACAGAGGCCAGGGACCCTGGGCAAGGAGAGACCAAAGTGGCAGAGAACGCACTCGTCGCCGAGGAGCGGACCACAACTGGCAAGGGCGCGGCTCGCAAGCTGCGCGCGGCGGGCCGTATTCCGGCCGTCCTGTATGGCAAAGGGATCGAGGCCCGCAGCCTCTCGGTCCTCCCCCAGGAGCTCGCGACCGTCCTGCACGGTTCGGACGCTGGCATGAACACACTCATCGACCTGCGCGTGGGAAGCCACGTGGGCGAGACGGTGCTTCTCAAGGCGCTGGACCGGGATCCCGTGGCTGGGACCTACCTGCACGCGGATTTCTACCGCCTCGACCTAGCCGCCACCGTGGAGGTCTCGGTGCCCTTGCGCTTCGTGGGCAAGGCTCAAGGGGTGGAGCTGGGCGGCATCCTCGACCACCCCCTTCGGGAGCTGGAGATTGCCTGCCTACCCACCGCAATCCCGGATCACATCGATGTGGACGTCGAGGGTCTCGACATCGGCGACTCCCTGCATGTAAACGAGCTCGTCCTGCCAGCGGGCGTCACGGTCAAGACGGATCCGGCCCTGGCGGTTGCGGCGGTTGTGGCGCCGAAGGAAGAGGAGGAGGAGGCCGCACCCGCCGAGGAGGGCGAAGGCGTGGTGGAAGAGGCGGGGGAAGCCGCGCCGGAGGCCGAGGCCGAGGGTGCGAAGAGCGAAGGCGGGGAGGGTTAGGCCCGGCTTGGCCGCAGGGCTTCGCCGGGTTCGCGTGGCGTGAAGCTCGTCGTCGGTCTGGGAAACCCGGGGCGCCGCTACGCGAATACGCGCCACAACGCGGGCTTTCGTGTGGTGCAGGCCGTGGCCGACGCGGCCGGCATCTCGCTCGCCCAGAAGCGGTTTGCAGGTCGCTTCGGAGAGGGCTCCCTGCAGGGCCAGCGCGTGGCGTTGCTCCTGCCCCACACCCGGATGAACGCCTCCGGCCGCTCTGTGGCGGAGGCCGTCGCGGACCTTGGCATCCACACTCCGGCAGATCTGCTGGTAGTTCACGACGACCTGGACCTGCCTCTCGGCCGCCTGCGCCTGCGGCCCCAGGGAGGGGACGGAGGTCACCGGGGCCTCGCAGACGTACTCGAGAGGCTCGGCTCGGCGCAGATCCCGAGGCTGCGGGTGGGGATCGGTCGGCCGCCAGAGGGCCAGGGGACCGTGGCGTGGGTGCTCCAGGACTTTGCCGTGGAGGAGCAGGGCCAGCTCGAGGAAGCCCTCTCGCGGGCCTCGCAGGCGGTGGCCTGCTTCCTTGCCGAGGGCGTGCAGGTGGCCATGGATCGCTTCAACAGCGCCCCCGTCCCTCTCCCTGTTGCCGCGCCCGGCAGCCCATCCTCCCGACCGTTACAGTCGGGGCGGAAATCTGCCGACTCAACGGATACCATGGCAGAACCGATTCGCCCGATGCAGGAAGGCACGCCTGGAAGTGGGCCCCAGCCCGTGAGGTCTGCTTCGCAAACGCCGATGCCTCGAAATCCGCGCCTCGCAGACCGGTTGGCCAGCCCCTTCCTGCGCTTCATGGAGACGGAGATCTCCAGCGCCCTGGTGCTGCTGGGCATGGCCGTGGTGGCGCTGGTATGGGCGAACTCGCCGTTTCGGGACTCCTACACGGCCCTCTGGAGGACACCGCTGGGCTTCACGCTGGGCAGTGTCTTCCACCTCGAGCTTCCCCTGGATCTGTGGGTGAACGATGGGCTGATGGCGATCTTCTTCTTCGCCGTCGTCATGGAGATCAAGCGCGAGATGGTGAGCGGCGAGCTCTCGACCCGCTCGCGGGCCATGCTGCCGGTTCTCGGTGCGCTGGGCGGGATGGTCGCCCCCGCCTCCATCTACGCCTGGATCCACGCTGGTGGGCCGGCGATCCACGGCTGGGGCGTGCCCATGGCCACCGACATCGCCTTTGCCGTGGCCGCGATGTCGGTGCTGGGGAGCCGCGTGCCGCCGCCCTTGCGGGTCTTCCTGCTCGCCCTGGCCATCGCCGACGACCTCGGTGCCGTGGCGGTGATTGCGGTGTTCTATACCGCCGAGCTGCATCTGGCCGCCCTCGCCTGGGCCGGCGCGGGGCTGGCGCTGTGCGCCGTGCTCAACTGGGTGGGGGTGCGCAATCTGCTCGTCTACCTGGTCGTGGGCCTCTTTGTCTGGTTCGAGACCCACCACTCGGGTATCCACGCCACCATTGCCGGTGTGATGCTGGGCTTTCTCACACCGACCACAGTGCCCGCCGATGATCACGAGCGGCTGATCGACAGCGCCCGGGGCGCCCTGGACCGGCTGGCCGACGCCTTCCATCACGGGTTGGCCGAGGACCCGGGCGGTCACGAGCGGCACCGTGCGATTCGCAGCCTGCGCCAGATCGGAGCACTCAGCCTTTCGCCGCTGGACTACCTCACCAACGGCCTCGAGCGCTGGGTGGCGTTCTTCATCATGCCGGTTTTTGCCCTGGCCAATGCCGGTGTGGCCCTGGACCCCGCCATGTTGCGCGACCCCATGGCCGAGCGCGTGATGCTGGGCGTCGCGGCGGGCCTGCTGATCGGAAAGCCCATCGGGATCACGGCCTTCAGCTGGCTCGCGGTGAGGCTGCGGATCGCGGAGCTGCCGCGGGGCGTCAACTGGCAGGCCATCATGGCGACGGGCGTGCTGGCGGGCATCGGTTTCACCGTCGCCCTTTTCGTGACCGCCCTTGCATTCCAAAACCCCATCTTCACCGCAGGCTCCAAGGTGGGGATCCTGCTGGGATCGATCCTGGCGACGGTGCTGGGACTCCTGCTGCTGGATCGCGCGTTGCCCCGCGCTGGGGAGGAAGCGGAGCCCGGTCGGTGATCGTCCCAGACGTCTGCATATTGTCCGGGAATTGTCTGGAACAGAACTGCAAAAAAATCGCTAGTTTGATCGGTTGATTCCTTATTGATCCCCAGATTGGCTGGTCCTACGCTGGTACCCATGCACCTGCAGATCGTTCGGGCATGGGCCTCTGGCGAGCCTCCCGGAGCGCCGGTCTACCGGCAGATTGCCGACCAGATCCGCGAGCACGTGCGCTCGGGGGAACTCTCTGACGGGGATCGTCTTCCCCCCATCCGCGAGCTCGCACGCCGCCTCGGCGTGAATCGGGACACCGTCTGCAGCGCCTACGAGTCCCTCGCGGCAGAAGGCGTGGTGGACGCGCAGGTGGGTCGCGGAACCTTCGTTCGCAGCCGCTGGCCGCGCGGCGCGCTCGGCCAGCTGGCGCGGGAGGTGACGCTCTCCAAGGGTACCGAGCGCCTCCTGGACCTGGACCGGGCTCGCGTGGCCTACGGGGCGGGCCGGGACGCCATCCCGCTCCACGCCCTGGTACCCGATCCGAGGCTCTTTCCTGTGGAGGCATTTCGACGGGCCCTGGCCCGCGCCTTCCGCGATCACGGCGCCGGGCTGCTCGAGTACGGAGCGCCAGAAGGGTATGCCGGACTCCGGGAAGCGCTGGCGGAGCGCTTGCGGGCAGCCGGGACCATGGTGGGGCCGGAGGCGCTTGTGCTCTGCCAGGGTGCCAGCCAGGGGATCTCCCTGGCCATGCGGCTCTACGCCGAGTGGGGCGACGCCGTGGCCCTCGAGTCGCCCACCTACCACAATGCCCTCGCGACCCTGGCCAGCCAGGGCCTACGCGCCGTCTCGGTACCGATGCACAGCGATGGCGTGGACCTCGACGCCCTCGACCGCACGCTGGCGCGGCCGGAGGTGAAGCTCTTCTACACCATTCCGAGCTTCCACAACCCGATGGGCGTCACGACCTCTCTGGCTCACCGGGAAGCGCTGCTGGGCATTGCCGCCCGCCATGGCAAGGCCGTCGTGGAAGACGCCTTCCAACGCGATCTGCGCTACGTCGGCCGCCCGCTGCCGTCCCTGGCGGGACTGGACCAGGAGGGCATCGTGGTGCAGCTGCTCTCGTTCTCGAAGTCGCTCTTCCCCGGCCTGCGGGCGGGGGCCGTGCTGGCCCGGGGACGCAGCGTGGACGCTCTGCTGGCCCTGCGCGGGGCCACGGACCTGGGTGGCGCGTTGCCCCTGCAGGTGGCCCTCGCAGACTTCCTGCGCTCCGGGGCCTACGATCGGCACCTATCCTCCCTGCGCCGCCATCTGCGGGCGCGCCGGGACGCCGCCCTCGAAGCCCTCGCGGCCCACCTGCCCCCCGGGAGCCGCTGGACCCGGCCGGATGGCGGCTGCCAGGTCTGGGTCGAGCTGCCCGAGCCCCTGGATTCCCGCGAGCTTCATGCGGATGCCCTGCGGGCTGGCGTGCTGGTGGCGCCAGGCTTTCAGTTCCATCACGATGGGCATCCCTCCCGGGGCCTGCGGCTCTCCCTGGCCCGCGCAGACGAGAGCGAGATCCGAGAGGGTGTGACCCGGCTGGGCCGCGTGGTGCGCGAGCGCCTCGCCCACGCCGGCCTTCCCGCCACAGCGGCGGTACACGTCTAGGTTCGTGGCGGTCGCGGCTGCCGCGGGCGCCAGCAGGAGGACAATCATGACCGATGAAAATGCGCGCGAGGGAGCCCGGAGCTTCGAGCTCAAGGTGGGCCTGGCCGAGATGCTCAAGGGGGGCGTGATCATGGATGTCACCACGCCCGATCAGGCGAAGATCGCCGAAGAAGCCGGCGCAGCGGCGGTGATGGCACTGGAACGCGTGCCCGCCGACATCCGCAAGGAGGGCGGCGTGGCGCGCATGTGCTCGATCCAGGTGATCGAGGGCATCCAGAAGTGCGTCTCGATCCCGGTCATGGCCAAGGTGCGCATAGGTCACTTCAGCGAAGCGCAGGTGCTGGATGCCCTCGGTGTGGACTTCATCGATGAGAGCGAGGTGCTGACGCCGGCGGACGAGGTGCACCACATCGAGAAGGCCCCCTTCCGCTCGCCCTTCGTATGCGGCTGCCGCAACCTGGGCGAGGCCTTGCGTCGCATTGCCGAAGGGGCGGCGATGACCCGCACCAAGGGCGAGGCGGGTAGCGGCAACATCGTCGAGGCGGTGCGGCACCTGCGCACCGTAAACGGGGACATCCGCGCCCTGGCTGCCCTGCGCAGCGAAGAGCTGCCCGCTCGGGCCAAGGAGCTGGGTGCGCCGGTGGAGCTGGTCCGCCTCGTTCACGAGCTCGGCAAGCTGCCCGTGCCGAACTTCGCTGCCGGCGGCATTGCCACCCCTGCGGATGCCGCACTCTGCATGAGCCTGGGCGCCGAGGCCATCTTCGTGGGCTCCGGAATCTTCAAGAGCGAGGATCCCGAGGCCCGCGCCCGTGCCGTGGTGCACGCCACCACCCACTGGCGGGAGCCCGAAGAGGTCCTGAATGCCTCTCGCGGCCTCGGCGCGGCCATGGAGGGGATCGAGATGGAGACCCTGGACGAGAGCGAGCGCCTCGCCAATCGGGGTTGGTGAGAGGGGCCGGGCAGGGGGCGGGTTGTCCATGACGAAGCGGGTGGGGGTCCTCGCCATCCAGGGGGATGTCGAGGCTCACGGGGAGGCCATCTCGCGCCTCGGTGCCGAGCTCGTCCCGGTCCTGCGCGAGAAGGACCTCGACGGGCTCGATGCGTTGATCCTCCCCGGCGGGGAGAGCACCACGATCGCGAAGGGGATGGAGCGGCTGCGCCTCTGGGAGCCCATCCGCGCCTTCGCACGCAGCGGTGTTCCCGTCCTCGGCACCTGCGCCGGAGCGATCCTCCTGTGCCAGCAGGTCCTCAGGCGCCGGTGCCCACGCTGGGCTTGCTCGATGCCCGCGCCCTGCGCAACGCCTACGGCACCCAGGTGGACTCCTTCGCAGCTCCGGTGGATGCGGGTGCTTGCGCAGGCCTCGAGGGGCTGCGCTGCGTGTTCATCCGCGCCCCCCAGCTGGAGCCGGGGCCTGCAGCCGAGGTGTTGGCCCGGGTGGACGGCCGTCCGGTGTTGCTGCGCCAGGGCAACCTGCTGGCGGCCAGCTTCCACCCGGAGCTCACCCGGGACCTGCGCGTCCACCGCCTGCTCCTACCCGAGGCGCCGTAGCCCCACAGGGAGAGGCCTGCTATAACCTGCGCCCTTCGCGGACCGGGTTGGCCGGGCCGCACCACTACCTCGGTCCCTGGGCGATCGGCGCCACCCGCGGCGCGCTTCGACCCGGGGCCCGGACGCCCTGTGTGTCCGACCGAGAGGAGGGCCGATGCGGGAATACGAGACGACGTTCATCGTCCAGCCCGAGATCTCCGAGGAGGGCTGCCAGGAGCTCCTCGCGCGCGTCGATCAGGTTCTGGAGCGCAGCGGTGCGGCGCGGCTGCTGCACGACGACCAGGGCAAGCGACGCCTGGCCTACGAGATCCACGATTTCCAGAAGGGCCGCTACGTCACCTGCTACTTCCTCGACGAAGGGAAGGCGGTGAAGCCCCTGGAGCGAGCGCTGCGCCTGGAGGAATCCGTCCTCCGCTTTCTCACGGTGCTGAAGACCGACGAGGTCGTGGACGTCGAGGCGCGCAAGCTCGCGGCGGTCGAGGAAGAGCGGGTGCGTGCCGAGCGCGCGCGCGAGCGCAGGGAGCGCGAGGCCGAGGAAGAGCGCGCTCGCCAGGAGGCCGCACGGACCGCGGCCGCCGAGGCGGAGGCGCGCGCCCAGGCCTAGCGCGACGCGGAGGCTTCTGCAGCGACGGCGAAGGCGGAGGCTTCGGCCGAGGCTCCGGCGGCCGCGGCATCCCCGAGCGACGAGCCGGTGCCCGAGAGCGCGCCGGCCGAGGGAGGTGAGGAGCAGTGAGCGAAACGACTCCGACCGGCAATTCAGACGGCGCACCGCCCCGCCCGGGCAGCGGTTCTGGCGGCCCCCCGCCGGGCTCAGACCGGCCTCGGGGCGATCGCCCCTACGGCGATCGCCCGAGCGGCGGGCCGGGCGGCGATCGTCCGCGCGGACCGGGCGGACCGGGCGGACCGCGGGGCCGCGGCCCCGGTCGCCCCGGCGACCGCCGCGACCGGCCGCCCCTGACCGTGAAGGGGCGCCTGCGCGCCAAGGCCCGCAAGAAGGCCCGCAAGGCCATGAAGAAGAAGGGCGGCTTTCTTCGCAAGAAGATGTGCCGCTTCTGCGCCGATGCCAGCATAGTCATCGAGTACAAGGATCCGAAGGGCCTGCGCTACTTCGTCACGGAGACGGGCAAGCTCATCCCGGCGCGCATCTCGGGCAATTGTGCGAGGCACCAGCGCCAGGTCAGCACCGCGATCAAACGCGCAAGGCAACTCGCGCTGATGCCCTACAGCCCGCAGCACGGAGGCTAGGCATGGCCGGCGTGAAGATCATCCTACGCGAAGACGTGCCGAAGCTCGGTGACGCGGGAGCCGTGGTGAGCGTCAAGCCGGGCTATGCCCGCAACTTCCTCATCCCGAGCGGGAAGGCGAGCATCGCCACCGCGGCCCGGGTCCGGGAGCTCGAGCACCAGAAGCGCGTGATCGCGGAGAAGGTGGCCAAGGAGCTGAAGGTGCTCTCCGCCGAGAAAGACCGCCTCGAGCAGGTAAAGCTGACCGTCGAGGCCCAGGTGGGCGAAGAGGGCAAGCTCTTTGGCTCCGTCACGGCCATGCAGATCGCCGAGCTGCTGGCCGCGAAGGGGATCGAGGTGGATCGACGCAAGATCGACCTCCCCGAGCCCATCAAACAGGCCGGGGACCACAAGGTCCCCCTGCGCTTGCACCGCGATGTCATCGCGACGCTGAAGGTGCGCGTCAAAGCGGCGGAGTAACCCCAGCGCCGTCTACCCGGACGAGAGCGCTCGCGGGGCGGCGGGGGGCGCTGCGCGGAAGTAAAGCGCAGCCGCGTCCCGTCCAATGGAGCCCCCGTTCTGCCGGCAACCCGCATCGATTTTCCGATTCGACCCGGACTCGGCGAGCCATGAAGCGCAGCGCCCCCCGCCGCCCCGCGAGGGCGGGCAAGAGCAACCCGCTCTTCGCACCTGAGAATCCCATCGCGCCCGAAACCCTGTGCACGACACGCGCCGTGCTGATATAACGCAGAGGGTTTCGCGGGGGGTGATGAGGCGTGTCTGAGACCGGTGGCGTATTCCAAGCCGACGTCCCGCGGGGCGGACGGCGTCGCGGACGCAGCTCCGAAACGGAGTTTGAAGATGGCGGCCGCAGTCGCATCCCGCCCCACGACCTCGACGCCGAGAAGTCCGTGCTCTCCGCGTTGCTCCTGGATCCGCGCGCCTTCCACGAAGCCTTCGCCGAGGCCCAGCCCGAGGACTTCTACCACCCGGCCCACCAGACCCTCTACCGCGCCATGATCCACATCCACGACGAGCAGCGCCCCGTCGATCTCATCACCCTCTCCGAATACCTGAACACGCACAAGAGCCTGGATGCCGTGGGCGGCACGGTCTATCTGGCGGAGATCGCCGACTACGCCGCCACGGCCGCCAACGTCACCCACCACGCCCGGATCATCCGCGACAAGGCCGTGAAGCGGCGCCTCATCCACGTCGCCACCGAAGTGGCGGAGCAGGGCTACGACGAGGCCGAGTCTGCGGACACCCTGCTCGACTTCGCCGAGTCGCGCATCTTCGATGTCAGCAAGAGCCAGAGCCGCTCCAGCTTCACCAACCTCCACGAGGAGATGCCCGGCACCTTCGATTTCGTCGAGGCCATCATGAACCGCGGTGGGGACCTGACGGGCCTCCCCACGGGCTTCAAGGACCTCGACGAGAT
>Ga0114931_10001482_pt1 | contig 30007 bp, 21 predicted proteins | sample 2SBtaG_FD_89579 | JGI IMG/M metagenome (GOLD analysis project Ga0114931, IMG submission 89579) | Deep subsurface microbial communities from Kolumbo volcano to uncover new lineages of life (NeLLi) - 2SBTROV14_V59a metaG | ecosystem: Environmental > Aquatic > Marine > Volcanic | place: Kolumbo... | reverse complement strand
CCAATCTTCGCGATGTCCGTTCCGCCGCCCTGGGCTGCGTCGGGTTTGCCGCCGCCTTTGCCCCCGACGATCCTGGCTGTTTCCCGCACCCAGTCGCCCGCCTTGAGGCCTTTCGCGACAATCGGCTTTGCGACGCGGGCGACAATCGCCACCTTGCCCGCGTCTTCATCCGCTGACAGCAGCATAACCGCTGCGTCCGCGTGTTTGGCCACTATGGCGTCGAGCGCAGCCAGGAGCGCCTGGCGGTCGCCTTCTGCGTTCACCTGCGCCACGATGATGTCGCCTGTCGCGCTGGCCGCTATTTTGCGGGCCTGTTCGACCGCCTGCTCGCGTCCAGCTTTGGCCTGCTCCTTCGACGCACTGCGAAGCAGACCCTGCGCCTGCTTGATGAGCGTCTGCGCAGCGCGCCTGTCGCGCACGGGCGTTTCATGGTTCTGGAGAAACACCTGGGCTTCTTCGATGGCGTCTGAAAGATGGTCACGCTGCGCCTCGACCGCTTGTTGCGCCAGCGCGACCGCCTGCGCGCCCGCGTCGATCGCCTGCTGGGCAGCCTCCCCCGTTGTTGCTTCGATTCGCCTGACGCCTCTCGCCACCGCTTCTTCTGCGAGGATGGCGAAGGCTGCTGCTTCGCTTGTTCGCGCCAGGTGCGCTCCACCACAAAACTCTATAGAATTCATCCGCCACAACGGCGAATCGGGTTCTTCAAGCATTTGCGCAACAGGCGCCCCAATACTCACAACGCGGACTGGATCGGGATATGTCTCGCCAAAGACCGCGCGAAGGCCGTTGATCTCCCGCGCCTGCTCGAGTGGCGCCTGCTCCGCATACACCGGCTCGTCGGCTGTGATGCGCTCGCGGACGATGCGCTCGACCTGGTCGATCTGCTCGTCGGTGAGCGCTGCGTCCCAAGAGAAATCGAAGCGCAAGCGATCGGGCGCGACAAGCGAGCCTTTCTGGTCGATCTTGTCTCCAAGCGTTTCGCGCAGCGCAAAGTTGAGCAGGTGCGTCGCGGTGTGATTCGCCATGATCTGACGCCTGCGATTGCGTTCAAGACGAGCGTCGAGCGTGTCGCCCACACGAATCTCGCCTCGCACGACGCGGCCGATGTGCAGGACGTAGCCGCCCGAAGCCCGTGCTCCCTCCACCTTGAACTCGCCGCCTTCGTGTTTGTCGCGCGCGCTTGTGCGCGCCTCGCGCGTCACCATGAGTCTGCCCGTGTCGCCCACCGGACCGCCTGATTCCGCGTAATAGTTCGTGCGATCGAGAATAATCGCGATGCGCTGGCCCGGGCGCGTCGACGTTGTTGTGGCGTTCTCATCGAAATCGCCGCCATTCCAGATGGCTTTGACGCGGGCCTTGCAAGGCTTCAACGCCGGGTCGTACTTGGGCGCGTCGTCCGTGGGTTTGACGCCCATATTGACGAGTGAGCCGATGGCTTCTGCGGGAAGGGTCGCTGCGGGATCAGCAGCAACACTGCTCCCCCCCGCGCCGCTCCCCGCAGCCCGGGCTTTTTCGCGGGCCTGCTCCATAAGTCGTTCAAAACCTGCGACGTCGACTTCGAGTCCTCGCTCCTGCGCCATCACGCAGGTGAGGTCGATGGGAAAGCCATAGGTGTCGTGGAGTTTGAAGGCGTCTTCAGATTTTATATCATGATTTGTCTTATATTCATATTCTTTTTTAATTTCATGTAAGTTTAGATTTGATAAGTATCCATGATATACATAATCCTTTTTAATACCTTTTGCACTAACAATTCCAAGAGTTATAACACTGTCTGAATCTAGCGCACCACGCGCGTCGTTGTTTGGGTCCACCATTCGACCAGACGAGGTAATCCGTAATCTTGGATAATCGTCTGGATTGCGAGGACTTATTAGCGCTCGACCGAATGCCTCCATCCAATATTCAACTCCTTGTCGCAGCGTTCTGCCGAATGCTTCTTCCTCATTCCTGATGGTTTCATAGACATGCGCGGAGTTCGCGTTGATCTCCGGGAAAAATCCGCCCATCTGCTCCACGATCGTCGGCACAAGCTCGCACAGGAATGGCCCCTTGGCCCCCAGCGTCTGCGCTCCATGGCGCACAGCGCGACGCAGGATCCGCCGAAGCACGTAGCCCCGTCCTTCATTACCCGGGTGGGCGCCGTCTGCGATGGCGAAGACCAGCGCCCGCGCGTGGTCCGCGATGACGCGGTACGCGATGTCCTCGCGTTTCTCCAGATCGCCTGTGTAGGGAGCGCACTTGCACACATACTGAATCTCGCTGAACAATGGTGTAAATAGATCGGTGTCGTAGTTGCTGCGCTTGCTCTGCAGCACGCGCGTGATGCGCTCGAGCCCCATGCCTGTGTCAACGTGCTTGGCGGGGAGCGGGCGCAACCCCGACGATTGTCGATCGTACTGAATGAACACGAGGTTCCATATTTCGATGACGTCGGGGTGGTCCTTGTTGACCAGATCGCGCACAGGCGTCCTCTTGCGCTCAGCGTCTGAGCGTGAGTCGAAGTGAATCTCGGAGCACGGGCCGCAAGGGCCAGTGTCGCCCATTTCCCAGAAATTGTCCTTCATGCCAAAGGGCAGCACGCGATCAGCGGGAAGCACGCGCAGCCAGTGGTCGCGGGCTTCTTCATCGGGTTCAAGCCCCTGTGACGGATCGCCGGCAAAGTACGTGGCGCACAAACGATCAGCGTCAATCCCCCAGCGTTCGACGAGCAATTCCCACGCCCATGCAATGGCGTCTTTCTTGAAATAGTCGCCAAACGACCAGTTGCCCAGCATCTCGAAGAATGTATGGTGATACGTGTCGCGCCCGACGTCTTCAAGGTCGTTGTGTTTGCCGCCCGCGCGGATGCACTTCTGGCTGTTAGCTGCGCGCTTGAGCTTGCCCAGATCGGTGTTGGCGTTCGCTTGCCCCAGGAAAATAGGCTTGAACTGGTTCATGCCCGCGTTGGTGAAAAGCAGCGTGGGATCGCTCTGGGGCACGACAGGCGATGAGGGCCAGAACGTGTGGGCGCGCTTCTCAACAAAGAAGTCGATGAACGCTTGACGGATGGCGCTGCTGCTGAGCGCTGCGCTCGTTGGATCGGCTGACGTTGATTGAGGCGTGGTCATGAAGCGATCTTACCGCTCCATTGCGACGCGATTGCGCAATGCTCCAACTCGTTCAATCTCGACTTCCACCACGTCACCCTCACGCAAGAACCGAGGAGGCGTGCGGGCGGCGCCAACGCCAGCGGGCGTGCCCGTGAGAATGACGGTTCCGGGCGCCAGCGTCGCGCCGCGACTGATTTCCGCAAGGAGTTCACCTGCTGGAAAGAGCATTTCTCTGGTCGACGCATCCTGCATCACCTCGCCATTGAGTCGCGTCGTGATGCGAAGACGCTGCAGGTCGCCCACTTCAACAATCGGCACGACCGCAGGGCCAAGCGGGCAAAACGTGTCGAAACTTTTACCACGATGAAACTGCCCGCCAGCGCCTTCCTTCTGCCACCAGCGCGCGGAAACGTCGTTGGCGCAGCAGACGCCCAGCAGCGCGTCGAGCGCCTGCGCGGGCGTCGCGTCGCGGATGGGGTCGCGCACGATGAGCGCCAGCTCGCCTTCATAATCGACCTGCTCTCGATCCTGGCACAGTCTGGGGATGAGAATTGTTTCTTTGTGCAAAATAGCGCAAGCGGGATTCTTGCAAAACAGCATCGGTCGCTTGGGCGCCTGCGCGCCGCGCTCGGCGGCGTGGGCAGCGTAGTTGCGGCCGACGCCAATGAAGTGCGTCAGCGTCAAGCCATGTTGATTCGACGGCGTCGTCTCGACGCGCAGATGGCAATCAGTTCGGCGGAGTTTGAACATGTGACCAGTGTATGGTGACGGATCGAATGCACTGGGGGAAGACGGGAGGGGGGAGCAAGCGACGATCAGCGATCAACCAGGCGCGAACTGCATCAGGCGCTTCTGCGCGTCGGGATCGCTCTCGTTCATCTGCTGGCGCGCCGCACGGTATTCCTCGAGTCCGGGCGGCGCGGGGTAGAGCTGATCAAAGTTCGGCTCGCGGGGCTTGAGCACGCTGACGAGCAGGTCGTACGACGCCTGCCTTAATCCCAAAGGCGCCCGCTCCCAAAGCAAGTGCCCCTGCACCTGACCGATGGCGCCGCTGACAAGGAAGCTGACGAATGAATTCATCACCACATCAATAAACTGCGGAGGCATGATGGCGCTGCCCATGCGGTTGGCGTTGGGGTCCGCCGCCGTCATACGATTTTGCGCCTCCATATATTTCTTGTGCACAAGGTTGGCGTATTCGATCTGGCTGTTGAACGAATCTCGATTTCCACGCAACAAGCCTCGCACCCAGGCAGCGTGCAACGTGGCGGTTAGCTCGGTGAGCGCGAAGTCGGCCGATGTGATTCGCTTGTCTAGATCGATCGCAACGAACTTCTCGAGCGTCTTGCTCTGCTCCGCCAGTTGCAAAACAGTGTCGGTCGTGTTGCGCTGGGTCGTGTTGCGAAGATAGGTGAAGTATTTTCTCGCTTCTTCGGTCTCGCCACGACGGTAAAGAACACGAATCACATCGCGCAGGAAGTTGTGGTATCCCAGGAGGTACTCGCGGAACGATCGTTGCTCGCCTTCAAATTTTTCATCCCGGCGTTTGTTGAGTAAGTCAAGCGCCTCGGTGTAGCTATCGATGAAATTCATATTGGGGAGCGAGACATATGTATCATCTATGACGTTATAGAAGAGTTCCCCCCACCGAAAGCATTCCTGGACAGACTGCAGCACAATGCGGTCCGTGTTGACTCGATCGAAATCCTTCGAGTTGCGCCGCTTGAGCCCTTCCTCAACGCCTCTACTGGCCCAGTACACAGCATGGGCCGCTGCGAGGCGCCAATCGAGCGGGCCAAATTCGCGCGTATAGCGAATCATTCGCGGCGGCTCCATGTTGTACTTGTCGATGAGCAGCCGTTTGCGCACCGTTGGAAGCAGCGCCTGCCATGCGGGAATGTATTGCGTGTCTGTAAGCAGCAACCGTTCAAACGCCTTGTTGCGCTCGGTGTCCGCCAGATTGAAACGAAGATTACCGATGTTTGACTTCGCATACTCCACGCGCGTTATCTCAAGGGCGCGCTGCATTTCAACGAGGCGAAGCAGGTTAAAGCCGGGCTCAACATCGGCGTCACGCTTGAGCCGATCGAGTAGCTCTTTGACAAGAGGCTGTCTTGCGATGACTTCATCAATGGTGTTCGGAGCGTTTGCGATCCGTTGCAGAATGCGAACCCGCCGCTCAATATCGGCTTTTTGCAGCGCATCGCGCATGTTTGGCTCATCAAGGATGCGCCGCTCCGGATCAATATCGCCCGTCTTGAGTCGCCTCGCCCAGTCTTGCTGCAACTGCTTCCAGATCTGCTGCACATCCGGATCTTCCGGCTTTGGAAACGAGGGAGGCGGACCCAGCACAAAAGTCCATTCCTTGGCGAGTTCGCGTTTGTAGTACGCATGGGCGTTGTCGGCGCGCCCCTGGATTTTGTGAATAAATATCCATGCGAGTTCTTTATGCAGCAGCGTGTCGTGTGGATTCCGCGGAATCGCTGCGCTTCTCAGCAGGTTCACCCCAGCGTTCACCCACTGCCATCGCTCCGCCGCTGTGGGCACTTCGACTGAGATGTTGTATGCGAGATCCCATGCTTGGAACGCCCAGACCTGTGGAAAATGCGGCTGAAGCCTGGTGATGGCCCGCCTGAGAGCGACGGCTTCGTGGAACTTTCCCTCCTGCTTCATTTTTTCAGCGCGAAGCCATAAGATATTGACAAAAATACCGCGGAATGCCCCCATCGCGACGCCCAGCGCCACTTCGGGGCGCTCCCCTTCCTCAGCGACGTCGGTGTAGACCAGCTGAGCGCGACCGGCTGCGGCGCTCACCGCTGCTGACAGCGCGCCCGACAGCGCGACGCATACGCCGATGACGAGTCCCGCGACAAGTTGGATTTTTGTATCCGCGCGCATGCAGCAGAAAGTCCTGTGTCAATGTCCAGAATACGTCGCAAGCTCTCGCTTGCGAAAAATGATCCAGCCGAGCCCAAGTGTCGCGATAATCCATCCGCCGACGAGCCCTATCGCTTTCAAGAGCGAGGCTGTGGACACCAGTCGGCCGTCGACCAGTGAGGCTGTCGGCTTGATCGAGGCGTACCCGCGAAACGCAAGCACCGCGGGCATGGCGCCTATGCGGATGGGAGCAGCGACAGGGTCGAAATGCCCCTCCCGATTATAAAAGGTCCATTGCTTGAGCGCTGTTTCAACGAAACCCGTGGTCTCCGCAGCGAACAGCACAACCGCTGTGAGAAGACAAGCAATGGGAAAACTCAAGAATGTGCTCGATCCGATCGCCACCGCCGCCACGAAGCCCAGTTTGATCCACAGCATCAGCATGACGCGGACGAAGTTCGCTTCATAGGAGCCTGCTGGATAGAGAACCTCCAAAGAACCCGGCTCAAAGCGCATTGTCCAGGGGTTGGTTTCGCCTGTAATCGGATTTCCGTTGAAGACTTGCATACGAATAACGCCATCGTCATCGATCGCCTGGGCGCGCAGCGGGATTGTATGCGCCGAGTTGAGCACCGCTTCCGCGGGGACGGGTGCGCCAGCAATCACAAAGAGCAGATGGTAAATTGTGGATGGATCATCTCCGGCTGCGCGAATCTTATACCGCAGCGTCAATGGCTTGCCTCGCTGACGCGCCTTCTGGAGCCCCTTGAAGATATATTCGACGGAGGCAAAGCCGACGTCAGAAGGCGGCGGAACAGCCCAGCGCTGTTCGTGCACTTCCTTCAGAACCTGCGCCTGTACTTCATTTCGGAACTGCTTGTCGTCGCGCAGCGATGGGTCCCGTGTGTATTCCTCCTGCAGGCGTTGTTCGATTGTCTGCCGAAGCACATCTTCGGGTATTTCCTGCGGCGTCGCCTGTTCTCCCACTCGAGCGGTGAGCACCTGCGATTCGAGTATGAGCCGATCCGGCGAGGGCGACATCCTGCCGTCTGATCCATCTAGGTTCACAAAGGCCTTTGTTTCGCCCGCTGCTGGTTGCTGACGCAGGTACTCCGTATACAGGAACACGCCCAGCGCAACGGTTGTCAGCAACGCCAGATTGATCCCCATCACGCCAATCCATTTTCCCAGCAGGTACTGCCAGGGGGCGATGGGTTTCGTCAATGTCTGCCAGATAGTCTTGTCCCGCTGCTCAAACGCGACAGTGGCGGCAGCGAAAAACAGTGTCAACGTTGCAGCGATCCAGAATGTGCCTGACACGCTGTATTGCAGGAAAGATTGCACGCGGTAGCGAAGTTGGCCACCAGAATCAAGCCAGAGCGGCACGGCGGAGAGCCAAAAGAGCACGAGCAACGTCAGGCCCATGCTCACGCGCAGACGCGACGCCTCAGCGAGCACGTTTCGCGCAACCGCCATTGTGGGTGAGCGCCCGGAAAACGCAGCTTCGAGAATGCTAAAGAACGCTGAGTACATCGCAGCGAGGCCCACCACGCTTCCAACGATGAACGCCAACTCCTGCGTTTGTGCAAAGACACTCAGCAAACTCGTCGCGCCAAGCGCAAGAACACCAAGCCCTGAATAGGTGAGCGCGAGGCCAAGCCAAATCACTGTCGTTCCAACCGCCATCACCACCGCGGCGCCAATCGCAATCGCAGGAAGCGCACTCCTGGCGTGCAGCGCTCGTTGCGCGTCCTGCACACGATCTTGAATTGTCGCATTGTCGATGATCTTGCTCGGCGCATCCACCGCTTGATCTTGACGTGATTGTTGCTGTGATTGAACCGAGGGCGCTTGCGCCTGTGTCTCATGGTGGTTTGGCGCATAGACCGTCACAACCCAGCCACCAAATGCGCTGGCGCAAAGAAGGAACCACAGCGCCGAAACAATCACGCGAAACCGCGTGGTTCGCTGTGCGCGACCAAGGCGCTCGAGCATTCGATGGACGTTCATCGAGCGTCCTCAGCAGCGTCCGGTTCATCCTTGGATTCGTTGGATCGATCTGTCGCGACGAGCGACTCCAGCATGGATTGGTCAACCGCTGTGGATGCTTTCTCTCGCCCCTTGTCGCTGCCGTCAGCAGACTCCTCTGCCTTTCGCGATGCTGCGACCGGTGCGTCGTCACTCTCCGTCAGCACCGCTAGGAGTTCATCCCGCTCCGTCGCGCCAGTTTGCGCTGCGTCAGGCGTGTTGGCAGCATTTGCGTCGTGTTCGGCGGCGAGCGCTGACTCGCTCTCTGCAGCGCCATCGCCAGTAAGCGTTTGCAGGAGTTGCTCGCCTTCAAGCGGCTTGTCGACACCGCCATCAGCGACGAGGAACGCAGCGGTCCTGCCGCCCGCGACGGCGCCGCTTGTCGCAGCGCGCTCGTCCTGGGCGCGCTCCACAATATCCATAAAAAGTTCTTCCAGGCGTTTCTTGGGTTTTTCAACGCTGTGCACCCTGGCGCCTCCATGGGTCGCGAGCACGCGCTGGACCTCCACCAGCGTTTCTTCACTGAGGGCGTCCGTTTCGATCAACGAGTGGGAGGATTCTGTGAGCAGTTCCTCGATCGTCCCCTGGGCTCGAATCCGTCCACCATACAAAATAACGGCACGATCGACGCATTCCTCAACATCCGCAAGAAGGTGGCTCGACAGCAGCACTGTCTTGCCCCGGCGGCCAAGGTCCATGATGAGATCCTTGACCTGCCTGGCGCCGATGGGGTCGAGTCCGCTCGTGGGCTCGTCAAGAATGAGCAGATCGGGGTCGTTGATCAACGCCTGCGCAAGGCCGATGCGCCGCTGCATTCCCTTGGAGTATTCGTGCATCTGACGATGCTGCACAGCGGTCAGGCCGACCATTTCAAGCAGGTCGTCGATTCGTCGTTCGCGCACGCGACGATCGAGCTCGAAGAGCTTGGCGTAGTACGCAAGCGTCTCGCGCGCTGTGAGAAACGGGTAGAGGTAGGACTCTTCGGGCAGATACCCGACACGCTGTTTCATGTTGACATTCGCAGGTGATTTGCCAAAGACCGCGACGCGGCCAGATGTTCTGTGCAGAAGCCCGAGAATGATCTTTATTGTCGTTGATTTGCCAGAGCCATTTGGGCCCAGCAATCCGAACACTTCGTGCGGACCAATTTCCAGGTCAACATCGTCAACGGCGCGAACGCGCGGCCGCATCCAGAAGTCCTTAAATACTTTCGTCAGCCCCTGCGTGACGACAAGCGGCTTGTCGTCGGGCCAGGGTCTCATCGTTCCCGCTGGGCTCATGCGACACTCCACAGTGGTGTTGGGGCGCTGGTCGATGGATGCGTGAACGTCAGCGTCAATTCCCACCATTCCCTTGCTGCTGTTGTTTCTCACGCTTTTCACGCGCAAGGTCGGTTTGTCGCGTGATTGACGCAGCGCGAGCCTGCTGGGCCTCTTCGGTGTTCCTGGCTTCCTCAAGACGCTTGGCTATTTCCGGATCAGAGTTGAGCATTATCTGCACATCCGTCGCGTTCAATGGCAGAGAGAAAAGTTCATCGATGCCCTGCTTGCGGAAATCGCTGAAGGCGCGCGACCACTCAGAGGCCACAAATACGCGCGGATTGTCTCGGAATTGCGGGAGCTTCGCTGCGAATGACTCAGCCCGCTGGCGAGCCTCCGCAACGACATCCGTCCGGTAGCGACGCGCGTCGTTGATGATCTCGGCCACTTGGCCTGATCCAACAAACGTACGATTGTCAAGATTGACGGGCTTGCCGTCCACCAGACGATCAATCGTCGCCAGCGCGTCGCTTGCCCGCGTTTCATCCTTGAGATCTATAGCATTTTCATAGTCGTCGATCAGTCTCAGGAGCGGTTGGTAGGCTTCTCCCGCGACGGTGTTAAGTGTCAGTCGGCGGTCGCGATCCGCCTGTTCGCGGTCTTGCGCCCCTTTCGCAGACGCTGAAGTGACGTTATTGAAATCTTTGAGCACAAAGAGCGGTGGGGAGCGCCTGCGAAGGATCACCTGGTCTACATGTATGCCTGTATGGATCGCGTCAAGCGCCTGTTGCGTGCCAGTTCGCACAGCGCGTTCAAGACTTGTCGTCGCCGCTGCGCCCTGTCCGAGGAGCTGGTCCACGGTTGTGCCCGCCATTGCTGAAACGACAGCATGCTCCACAGCAGCGAGAACCACACTTTTTTCTGCTCCTTGCGTGATCGCGCGTGCGTAGTCGGCGGGGGACTCCACGGAATAGTTGACGCGCCACTGTGTATGGGCGATGGCGCCGCCAGCAATCAGGTTCATTCCGTCAACACCGGGTTTAAGTTGCCGTTTCCTCCCCGCCAGATCCTGCAAGGGTTGCGCCCGCTGACTCTCCGAAAGTGATGGCCAAAACGCCTTGTCGACATCCAACGAGCGCTGGCCAATGTCGACGCGCACGACTTCGCCAATGGGGTATGGCCATGACCAGATATATCCGGGCGCCATGTTTTCACGCTGGACCTTGCCAAAGCGCAGCACGACGCCCCGTTGCGACTCGCCAATCTGCTGAAAACCGCTCGCCAGAAACAACACCACCAGGAGCACAAGCACACCCCAAACCACGCCAAACATGATGCGCAGCGCATCGGAAAGCGACTTCTGGGCCGCTTCAAGTGAGACATCAGCCCTGCGGAACGTCGCAGCGGAGAGGTCGATTGTCGCGGGTCTGTGGGACCGCATCGGCCCTTCGGATGAGGACGGCGCGGGAGAATCTTCCGGTCCCTGTGCGCCCTCGATGTCGGGGATGTTGGGCGAATCATCGTTCATTGTGAGGCGCCCTTCGCGTCGCTGGAGTCGCCGCTGCTGGACTTTGCGTCCTGCTTCTCGCTTTTTGTCATAGGAGACGAAATACCCGCGCCGACAGGCGCCGAAGGCGCACCGCCTCCGCTTGCGATAAAGGGCGGCAGCTGTTTTCCATTGAGTTTCGTGAGAAGATTCGGGTCAAAGACACTCATGCCAGGCGCCGTCACTGGAATAATGAGCGTGGCGCGGCGCGCATAAAACGTCTTGAGTAGTTCGAGTTGTTCAAGAAAGACCGCGAGATCGGGCTCCTTGCCCAACTGGGCGATCCATTTTTGCGCCTCGACTTCGCCTTCGTTGCGAATCTCTTCAGCCCGCCGGCGCGCAAATGCGCGAATTCTGCTGGCTGCGGAGTCCGCTTCGGCGCGGATCGCTGCGGCTCTCGAAGCGCCCTGGCTTTCCGCCTCGGCTGCCAGACGTTCGCGCGTTGCCTTCATGCGGCTGAACACCGCTTCGGTTGTTTCTTCGGGAAGCGTGATCTGGCTGACGCCCACCAGCAGTGGCTCGACACCATATGACGCGAGGTCTACGCCGCTTTCGCCTGACTGTTGCAATCGTGTGAGGATCGCCTGTTCGAGCGTCTCGATGTTGTCCGCGCCGTCAGTTTCGCTGAGCAGGTCATTGAGTGTAAAGCGACTGACTTCAGCCATGGCGCTTCGAAGCATGGCTCGAAGTGTGTCGTCGGCCTGCTTGTAGTGGTCGGCGGCCCGCACGCCGCTCCCGCTGAACTTCTGATAGAAGCGAAGCGGGTTCGACACGCGCCACGTAAGGAACGTCTGGGCGACGATTTGCCGGTCGTCCGCTGTCTGGAGCGTTTCCAGTGTGGCGCGGACCAGGCGAGCGCGCGTGTCGTACTTCGTCACGCGTTGCACCAGCGGAATGCGAAAGCGCAAGCCAGGCTTGGTGACGATGTCGCTTTCGTCTGCTCTACCAAACGTCGTGACGACCGCCGCCTCGGTGAAGCGGACCGAATACGTCACCATGACGTTGACGACAGCGATCACGACAATCGCCACAACAACAAGTGTAAATCTGTTTCGCACGGACGTCACTCCTGCTTCTGGACTTTTCGAATAGCGAACGGATCGATGTCAGGCTGCATTTCTGTGAAATCAAACTGCACCTGAGAAGTGTCAAATGTTGTGATAAGGACCCGGGCGTCCTTCACAGCGTCGCGAATCGTCTTGAGGTAAAGCATGGCGGAGTACACATACGGCGCTGCGTGATAGCTCAGCGTCCTGCCCTGCTGGCGGGCGGCCTGGGCCTGCGCATCCATGTTCGTGTCCCAGCGATCTGCCCTTGCCTTGGAGATCAGCGCCGCAGCGTCGCCTCCCGCCGACGACAGCAGCGCGTCGACGGCCCGTTCCTGCGCGCTGATTGCAGCCACTGGAGCGCCCTGATTCGTGAGCGCCTCAAGCTGATCCAGCTCCGTAACGATTCGTCTTGCGAGGGAGACATTGCCCACGGTTTTGGTCAATGTGCGGATCATCTGGGCCTGTGCGGCGCTGATCCCCGCGGAGCGGTGTTGCTGCGCCTCAACTACATCATAAAACGCCTTGCCAACCTGCTTCTCGCTCGGTGGATGCACGCCGACCACATTCACCGTAAGGACATGCACGCCTGCGCCAAGGGGGCGTCCGGTTTGTGGATCAACATTGAGCGACGAGAATGCGCGCGTCAGCCGATTCTGAATCGCTGTGATGATGTCCAGCCGATCCGCGCCAAGCGCCTCGTCGACGTCTCGGCTGCCAAACTCGAGCATGAACTCTCGTCTGGCGAGCGCTTCGAGCACGCCTCGCCGTAGCGCGTCGGGGTCCGAACGATCGGTCGAATCTGCAGCGAGCATCTGGAAGGCGCGCAGATCCACCACTTCGTATTCGACAACAAGTTCGGCGCCAAGCAGCGCGATGTCGGCGCCGCCGGTTTCTTCGCGCGAGGCGCGGACGATGACGTATTGTTCCTGCCCCGCGACGTGGGGCTTGGTCCAGACGATGGGCGCTCCGGGGTCAATGGATTCCTGACGAATCGCCAGCGTGTTGACACCCAGGGCGGGCCTGCGGATGACTGTGCCGATCGGCCAAGGCGCCTTCACATGCAATCCCGGACCCACCTCCCGTGTCAGTGCGCCAGATCGCAGAATCAGCGCCCGTTCATCAGGTTCAACAACCACGAACGCGGACAGGCCCCAAAGGGTGACTGCAGAGAGAGAGGCAAGTGCGAGCGTCCACTTGGAAAGCAGCTGGTAGAACCACGTCGCTGAGACATCGAACCCGAACTGGTAGTTGATCGCTTCGCTGACCGTCTCCGCGATGCGATCGGGCGCAGCGAGCAGCGACAGGACCCGTGAATCAAACGCGGGTCTGGGCGCCTCGCCTGACTTGCGAGGCCGGTACATATTGAGCAAATAGTTAAGGAGAATTTCTGCGCCCAGAACGATCATGGCGCCTGGCGCCCCGACTTGCAGCCAGCGCAGCAGCCAATGGGCGCCGCCAAACGAAATGGCGTGACCAAGCCCAAGCAGCGCGCCGACGATCGCTGCCCCCATAGCGACAGAGGCGCCCCCTCGAAGGAGCGCCCAGACTTCATGCACCGCCATGCCTGCGACAAATCGCGCGAAGATGAAGCCGATCGCAGCGATAAGGAACCCCATCGCGATAGCCCAGCCGGGCATTGTCGAGAGCGCTCCCGTATTCGCGAGAAGCGCGCGGGCGCTGGACAATCGAATGGCGCCAAGACCGATCAACAAGACCGCGACGACAAGGCTGATTCCCGGCGCGAGGTAGCGGTGCATCCACGCAAGGCGACGGGCGGCGACCTGGAGATCTTCCGCGGACTCCTCGAATATGGACGCAGCGGCGCCTCCACGTTCAGCGAGCGCCTCGGACTCAATTGCTTCCAGCCGCTCCAAGCGGTGTTGATGAAACAGGACCGCCAGCGTCACCCACACGAGAAGCCCAGTGGAGCAGTATGCGAAGCCGGTGATCGCAAGCCCGTCCCCAGCGAGCACGCCATACACAAGCAGCCCAAGCGTGATGACAAGCTGAATCAGAAAGCCGATCAGGCTCACTGCGGTCGCTCTGCGAAATGCAACGGGATCTTGCGTCATAAGCGATTCTGCCTCCACCAGCGATGCTTGGGCCAGTGCTCCTGGCGCAATTCGGCGCGATATGGCTGTCCAGTTGTCCCTGCGTCGGACGATGCCTCGGCGCGCACGATCTATTCTGCACTCATCCTAAGCGAGCGGCAAACCCGCATGTGGCGTCATCATCGGCAATCCGCCGATGTGCGACGCACCTTCGGTCCTGCGTCAGCTCAAGTGTAATGGTCCAGCGCGAACCGCAGCCACATCCCTGGCGTTTGATGTACGCACCCGGGTGACGTAAGTTCGACCCGCGACATCACCCCGCTGACCACGTGACGCTTGCAGCTGATCGCTGTGTGTGTCGGTTGATTGTTCCGCAACACGGTCCATCCATGCACAGACAAGTCTTCGCCATCGCCCGTATCACCTTCGTCGAAGCGATTCGCCAGCCGATCTATTTCGTGCTCATCATCGCTGGGGGCATCCTGCAGTTCTTCAACACGATGCTGTCCGCCTACAGCATGGCGTACACAGACAGCGCTGAAGTCACCAGGGACAACAAACTACTCCTGGACATGGGGCTGGCGACAGTGTTCGTCCTCACCACCATCCTCGCAGCCTTCATCGCCACGAATGTGCTCAGCCGAGAAATTGAAAATCACACCGTCCTGACAGTCATCAGCAAACCCGTGGGCAGGCCGGTTTTTGTGCTTGGCAAGTACCTCGGCTCTGTGGGCGCCTTGCTCGTCGCAGGTGGGATACAGCTTGTCTTTCTGCTCTTCGCCATCCGCCATGGGGTGATGTCCACCACTGCTGAGTCATTCGACTGGCCTGTCATTCTCTTTGTGAGTTTGGCGGTCTTCGGGTCTATTGGCGTCGGCGCATGGTGCAACTTTTTTTACGGGTGGGTGTTTTCCTCGGCCACCATCACCTTCATGGCGCCTGCTTCACTCATCGCCCTTCTCGCGACGTACATGGTGAGCAAGCAATGGCGCCTGCAGTCGCCCATCGTCGACTTCAAACCGCAGGTGCTGCTCGCCAGTGTCAGCGTGCTCTTGTCGATGGTGATTATCGCAGCCCTCGCCCTCGCTGCGTCGACACGACTGAAACAGGTGATGACCATTGGCGTTTGTGGCGCCATTTTCTTTGCGGGGCTGCTCTCAAATTACTTTCTGGGGCGCAGGGCCTACCAGAACACACCCATCGCGACCATCACTGCAGCGACGCCCCAGCGCGATCGTGATGGCGATCTTGCTGAGCCAGGCGATCTCTGGAAACTCACGTTCGAGGGCGCGCCTCGCGTCCAGCTTCACCCAGGCGACCCGATTTATTTTGGCCCAGTGCCAAATGGCCTGGGGCTTGCTGTTCCCAGGCAGGATCCATTCACCGGCGATCCCACACATGATGCGGAAATCACTACGCGAGACGAAGGCAAGGCGCTGGTGGTGCGCAGCGTCGCAAGCGATGAACAATCCATCGTTATCGCCAACGTGGGCGGCCTGAAGGTGCGAGGTCTTCCAACCAAGGGTGACTTCGTTTTTCGCACGCCGACGCGGGTGCACGCTCTCGCGTGGGCAGCGTGGGCGGTCATTCCCAATCTGCAGTTTTTCTGGCTTGTCGACGCGGTGTCTCAGGCACATTCGATCCCAGCCGTCTACATCCTGCTGATCATGCTCTACACGATCGTGCAGACAACCGCGCTCCTGGCGCTCACGGTCATGCTCTTCCAGCGCCGTGAAGTTGGATGACGCCTTGCTGCAGAAGTTGTTGTCGGCGAGGCGCAACCGGGCGTTCGCGCAGCTGCACGAGATGGCATGTGAGGACCGCTGCACCCATGCTCCTTACGCACGAGCCAGCAACGCTGTCCAGTGGTGACTAATCGCGAATCAGGCGGCCTGTTTCATCGGCGCTGGCGCCGGCTGCGCTGTCGGCGCATTTTGACCCACCATTATTGGTGTTGAATCAGCCAGTGGCGGCGTCGGATCGTTGAGGTCCTGCTCCTCAGTCGCGGCGCGATCTGCGTTCTCTCGCAGCTGGGCTCGCACGCGTTTGATCTGCGCAATGCGCATGCGCGTCGCAGTGACGCGGAGATTGTGGATTTCTCGGTCCATCGCCACTCGCACGGCAAGCGCGTGGACGATTCCAATGACAAAGAGGCCCCCGACGCCCGTCGAGGCAATCCACACCCACAATGGCAAGCTGGTGAACACCACAGCGCAACGATCGTCGGCCCGATAGTTCGCTCTCTTGACTAGAATCCCACCGTGTTCATGCAAATCCTCCAGACGCCGAGCTTTCCATCGCTGACAGGCCTTTCGCGGCTCTGGCGCGCAATGGGGGGTGTCGCTGCGGCGCTGGCCGTCGGCGTTTGCATACGAGCGCCTCTCGCGCAGGCGCAGAACACGGGCGTTGTCAACAGTGTGGATGTCGAAGTGGAGGAGTTTGGCACAGGAAACGTCGCCAGACCTGGTGAGTGGACGGGGGTGCGCCTGCGTTTGCGTGATCACGGCGACCGTGTTCGCAACGTCGTCGTGCAGTTTGACGTGCCTGATCCGGACGGCGACATCGCCACCCATCAGCGCATCGTCACGCTCAACACGGGCGTGCGGTCGGGGCAGGGCGTGTGGATGTATCCCAGAACACCCTTCTCGCTCACGCGAAGCCTGCGATTCGATGTCACCATTCGTGAAGCGAGCGACAGCGACGCGCAGAACAGGCTTGCCACCGGGCGCAGACTTGGTGCGGCTCGAATATCGCCAGTCAATGTAATAAATGGCACAGATTCGCTCATTGGCGTCGTCGGGCCTCGGCGCATGGGTCTGGAGCAGTACGCCGTCGCACCTTCCAACGCGAAGAACATTCCTCCGACGATGAACGAGTTCGTGCGTCTCGCGCCTGGCCTCACCCCCGCGACCATGCCCGACGCGTGGATGGGGCTGTGGCAGTTTGAAACGATTGTATGGGGCGCCGCTGATCCTGCTGAGCTGCGCAGCGGCAGCCGGGACGCCATCGCCAACTGGGTTCGTCGGGGCGGGCACCTGGTGGTCGTGCTGCCCGCAATCGGCTCCACGTGGACCGATCCGCGCGTCAACCCGCTCTACGACCTCATGCCTCTTGTCTCGGTGCAGCGGATCGACGGAGCAAGCCTCGAGCGGTTTCGCCCCTTGCTTACCAAGAGCAGACAATTACCGTTGCCAGGAAGAACGATCGTGCACGCGTTCACACCAGCGCCGGGCGCCAGCCCGAGCGACGCCACGCCCATTCTTGCAGGTCCGAACGGCGCTGTGGTTGTTGTGCGAAGAACCGTCGGCGTCGGCGCAGTCACACTCGTCGGCATCGACATTGCATCCACAGCGCTTCTGGGAAGAATCGATGCAGACGTGTTCTGGCACCGCGTTCTGGGCAAACGAGGCGATATCTTCACACTCACCGAACTGCAGGAGCGCAAGACGGCAAGCGGGCAGCGCATCAATATTTCTCCCGCATTTGGCGCAGAGCGCCTCGATGACGCCATTGGCGCTCTTGTCAACAAGACCGGCAGAGCGGGGGTGGGCGTGCTGCTTGGTCTCATCGTGTTCAGCGCCTATGTGTTGCTCGCTGGTCCTGTCGGTTTCGCCCTGCTTTCCCGTGCGAAAATGCGTCGACACGCCTGGCTGGCGTTTGTCGCGACAACCGCGGTGTTCACGATCATCGCGTGGGGGGGCGCTCGCGCCATTCGTCCGGTTCGCGCCGAAATAACAGAGTTAACACTTATAGATCATGTCTATGGACAGGAGCTGCAGCGCGTGCGCTCGTGGATGAGCGTTCTTGTTCCGACCTATGGCGATGCAACCTTCGCAATCGTTGATGACGACCGAATAGCGACAGCGGGCGCCAACGCGCTGACGCCCTGGGACGATCCCGAGGAGACCTTCGCGCGAACATTTCCGGACACGAGGCCCTACGCGGTGGACACGCGCAATCCTTCAACATTGCGATCGCCATCGCGCGCAACCGTCAAACGATTCCAATTGGATTGGGCAGGACCGCCAGTCCTTCCCATGCTCCAGCCGTTCGACGGGCCTATCACACTCGATGGCCGTCGCGGCCTTGAGGGCATCCTCAGTCACAATTTGCCAGCCCCGTTGGAGCGTGTGCGCGTCATCCTCGTGCGCAGGCAGACGCCGCTTGGTCGCACGCGCCAGGGTGGTCCGTTGCTTGCAGTCACGCGCGCGTGGGATCCCTTCCCAGGAGGCGTCTGGGCGCCCGGCGCCCTTCTCGATCTCTCGTCGCTCGATGCGCCGGCAAACGAGGGTGATCGGCGAAATCGTTTGCAGACAGCGGAAGATTACTTCCGCGCAGTTGGCACGGGGAGCGCACGTCCGGGCGCAGCGGCGCTCGATCTGCGCTCTGCGCCCAGACGTCTTGAGGCGCTTGCATGGGCGCCTTTGCTTGAGCCCCCCGACTGGAAATCCACAGCCCTGTCGCGGGCGCCGTTGCTGCAGCGACGCGCCGGGCAGCGCATGGACATCGCGCGCTGGTTTACCCAGCCATGCCTCATCGTCGTCGGCCAGCTCGAGGACCAGGCCGCGGTTGTGCCTCTTTCTGTCGACGGCCGGGTCCCCCCCTCATCCGGAAGAGCGATCATTCGCTGGGTGTATCCCCTTGCAGGGAATCCTCCTGAGTATCAACCGCGGAGCGCACGCTGACATGCCCATGATCGAATCCGTCAACCTGACAAAGCGCTATGGCGCCCTGACAGCGCTGGATAACCTCAATCTTTCCATTGAAGAGGGCGATTGCTTCGGTTTCATCGGTCCAAACGGCGCAGGCAAGACAACAACCATCAAGATCCTGGCGACGCTGCTAAAGCCATCCTCAGGGCAGGCGATCGTCGACGGGCTCACGATTGGCTATCAAAACCGACAGATCCGCCCAATCATCGGCTATGTGCCCGACTTTATGGGCGCGTATGAAGACATGCTTGTCAGTGAATACCTGGAGTTTTTCGCAGCGGCGTATGGTGTGCATGGCAAGGAGCGCAAGCGCGTTGTCGCTGACGTGCTCGATCTCACTGATCTCGCGTACAAGAGCGACGCAGAGGTCAACTCGCTCAGTCGGGGCATGCAGCAACGGCTCAGCATTGCGCGCGTGCTGCTGCATGACCCCAAGGCGCTGCTGCTTGACGAGCCTGCCTCTGGGCTTGATCCCCGGGCTCGCATTGAAATACGCGAACTACTTAAGGAACTCAAACAAATGGGGAAAACCATCCTCATTTCAAGTCATATTCTGCATGAACTCTCAGAGCTATGCAACACTGTTGGGATCATTGAGCAGGGCAAACTGCTCTATTCAGGCACGGTCGGGGGCGCCATGGAGCGCGCGGGCATGGGTAGGATTGTCAGTGTAGGCGTTGTCGCCCGCGCCAGTGAAGCCGCTGAACTGCTTCGTGCAGTGCCTGGCGTGTCGGGTGTCACGCTAGCGGGCGAAGCATCCGCCAACGGCGCACCGGAGGGCGATCGGAGGAGCGTTGGGGCAGGCGCCATGTTGCGCGTCCAGATTGACGACTCAGGCGCCGTCACGCTCTCTGACCTGCCCAATCGGCTTGTCAACGCGGGCTTTCGCATGACGCGTTTTTTCGAGGAACAGCCCGATCTTGAGACGGTTTTTATGCGCCTCACCGAGGGGCTTGTGCAGTGACGAACAGCACGATCAACAACCCTCATAGACTGCCCGCATGACGCTGCTGTGCGCGGTTATCACGTTGCAGGCAGACCCATGCGCCGACGTGATCGCTGCCCAGGCAGCCTGCGCATCCCAGCGCGCGGGCGCCGACCTCATCGAACTTCGCCTGGATGAAGCGTTCAGCGCAGATGCAAGTACGTACGCCAGCACAGATGTTGGCGCAGGTGTCATCGGCCGGACTGCGGAGCGCATCGAGCGCATTGTTCGTGACGCGCCGCTGCCCGCCGTTGTCACTTGCAGGCCAACGTGGGAAGGGGGCGCTTGCGGAGCAAGTGAGCAAGCCAGGCTGACGCTCTTTGCACGTCTGGCCAGGAGCGCGTATCCTCCCACATATCTTGATGTGGAATTGGCTGCGATCAACCATGACGCTCGGTGGGAGGGGTTCATCGAGAGTCATGCGGAGCGTGACGGCGCGGGTGACGCCCAGCCGAGGATTGTGCTTTCATCGCATGATTTTCTCGCTCGGCCCGCTGACCTGCTTCGGCGGATCACAGCAATGCGTGCGACATCCGCTGCAGTGATCAAGATCGCCTTTCGGGCTCGTTCGGTGCGCGACAATCTGGAGTTGTTTGACCTTCTGCGTGAGCGTGATCGCCCGATGATCGCACTAGCTATGGGAAAAGAGGGTGAGTTGTCGCGCGTTCTTGCGCCCAAGTTTGGTGCATTTGCTGTGTACGCTCCCGCGCCAGGCATGCCCACGAGCGCCCCTGGGCAGCGCTCTATCGCTGATCTGCTGCATATCTATAGATTCAGGGATGTTGGCCCTGCGACGCGCGTTTTTGGCGTTATTGGCGATCCCGTGGCGCAGTCGCTGTCACCCCAAGTTCACAATGCAGCCTTCGGGCGCGCGGACTTCGACGGCGTGTATGTTCCGCTACGCGTCGAACGTTCATGGGAATCGTTCAAAGCGTCACTCGCGTCGCTCGTTGACTTTGGCGCGCTCGATTTCACGGGAGCAAGCATTACGATCCCACACAAGACGCACGCTCTGCGCTTCGCGCGCGAGCGCGCCGAGGCGGGTGAGCCGTGGATCGTGGACGACTGGGGCGCGCGCGTGGGCGCCGTCAACACGCTCGCCAGAAACAGCGACGGCTCCTGGCTGGCGACCAACACCGACGCGCCCGCTATTGCGTCGTGTCTCCGCGCAGCGCTTGGCGATCACGTTCGCGCGGGGTTGACCGCAGCGATCCTTGGCGCAGGAGGCGTCGCGCGGGCCGCAGTCGCTGCGTGCGCAGCGCTTGGTATTGCCGTGTGCGTGCACGCGCGCCGGGAAGAGCAGGCGCGCTCACTCGCTACAGACCTTTGTGAGTCATGTGCGAGCGATGGCGCAGAGGACGCGCCGGAAATAGCCGTTGCGCCATGGGATGGTAATCCAGCTGGCGCTGACGTCGTCATCAACTGCACGCCCATTGGCATGGCGACGGGCGCCGCGCCTGACGAATCGCCGATTCAAGCCGATGCGCTTGATGCCCTGCCCCGAGAGGCCGTCGTGTTCGACACCGTCTACAACCCGCTGCACACGCCGCTGCTCGTACAGGCAGCAGCGCGCGGCCTGCGCGTCATCGACGGGTTGGAGCTTTTCACCAGGCAAGCCGCGCTGCAAAGCGCCCTGTGGACAGGCGCCGACGTCGACACGCAGTTCTTCCGCAAAGCAGCGGCGCAAGCGCTCGACGACGTCCGCTGACGCAGCAAGTGACGCTCGCCAACCACATGCGCAGGTTCGAAGATTCGCAAAACGCACCGCCTCCCTGTCCCCGCTGCTGGTGCGGACTTGAAGCGAGGGGGCTGTTTGCGGGATAACGCCTCACGCAGTTTCCGCGATCCCGGTGGAACAGTTCTGCGGGTGGTCTATCGTCGGTTGTCGCAGGATGAAGGCGAAAGCGCCGCCCCGCAGAGTCGGGATGACGCGTCATGCAAGCGGTGGATTGGGTCAATTGGCGCCATCACACGCTCTAGTTCTCACCTTCACCGGACGGTAGTATGAGGCAGCGCTGGCGCAACCGGATAGTACGTTGACTAAATTGAATTACAGCAGTACTGGAAAATGGTTCCAGCGTCTTGACTCAATGGCCGGGTTGTGTTAGGGTTCTCAGATGCACACTCCTGTGCACGAAGTGCGAGACGCCGTTTATGGCTTTGTCAAGCTCACCAAGGCTGAATGGGCAATTGTCAACTCTCGCTCGTTTCAGCGCCTCCGCAACATTCGCCAACTCGGGATGGCGCACATGGTGTACCCGGGCGCAACCCATACACGTTTTGAACATTCGATTGGATGTGTGCATCTCGCGACAACAATTCTTGATCATTTATGGGGTATGTGCAAAGACCAGTTTTCCGAGTTTGGCATCACGAACACTGAAGATTTGGGAAGAGCGAAACGAATACTCCGCGTTGGAGCTTTGCTTCACGACATTGGCCACCCACCATTCTCCCACACTGCCGAAAAGGCACTCCTTCCAACAGACGAGTACAACGAAGTTCAGACCGAACTGAATCATGAGCACATGTCGGCGACCATTCTTCGTAGCGAAGAAATTTCATCGCTTATCCACGAGCAGTTTCGCGGAATGAAAATCGTCCCGGAGGAAGTCATTGCAGTTGCTACAAAACCTGATTTGGCGCTGGTTGGAAATGACGCAAGAACGGATGCAATGTACTCATTTCTCAACGTCATTCTTACCAGCGACCTAGGAGCGGATCGCATGGATTACCTGTTGCGAGACGCCAGACACACAGGCCAACCAACCGGAATGTTCGATTATCAGCGCCTCGTAGACACGATGACGCTTGTCGGTCCTGGCGAAGAAGATCAACCTCCGCACGCCACACTCGGATTGACCGAGCAAGGATGGTTGACAGCGGAACAGATGATCGTCGCACGCTATTTGATGTACCTGACCGTGTACTTTCATAAAACAAAATGCATTTACGAACACCATATGACAGAGTTCTTGCAGGCTTGGCTTGAAGGCGGCGCATTGCCAATCGCTGTGGACGACTATCTTCGGCTCGATGACAACGTCGTGCTGACTGCGGCTTCCACGGTTGCTCGTGATCCATGTGCGCTCGGGCACGAAGCAGCAAAGCGCCTCGTACTTGGAAGAAGTCACTGGCGGTTAGCGCATGAGGTGTTGCTTGCCGATTGCTACAAGGATGATGGTGGACGACGGACGCCTGACGTTGGAAAGTTCGATAAATTCGCAGCTGCGGTTAAGAAAAAGTATGCTGACAATGTACATTTTGACAAGATCAGTCACAGCGCAACAAAGATGTTCGAACCGAAAGGGAAAATCCGCGTGAAGCTGAGTGGGAGGACCCGCTACTTGGACGAGTTGTCCGAGATCGTGCGTGGCATGAGCGCGAACATCTGGCGTGGGAGAGTGTATTGTGAAGCAAAGAATCGGGACGAAGTAAAGCAATGGTGTCAACGTTGGTTTGATGACCACCGTCAATGCGAGCGGGAGAGATGAAGGAAGGGGCTCGAGTGATGGCGGAAAAAGAGGAATGGGTGATTGAAGCGCTCAAGACGTTGAAACAGTCAGGCCAGTGGTCGGGGCGATTTCGTGCGCATAAGACTTTGTTCCTTGTGGAAGCGCTTGGTTTGGCCAAACCGCCCTTTGAATTTGAACTATATCAATACGGTCCTTACTCATTCGATTTAGACGCAACGTTCGTAGCCCTCGAGGCAGAAGGCCGCATCACCAGTTCATATCCCAAGCCGGGGTATGGCGCGATGTACAAGGTGGCGAGTGAATCGCAATCTCAGCAATTAACTGGCGATGATCGATCCGCAATCGAACAGGCGTCAAATAAACTGTGTCGCCTATCAACAAATGATGTTGAACTCGTGGCCACTTGCGTCTATGCGCAGCGACGTCTCGGCGCTTCTGATGATGATGCGATTGTTGACATCGTCGGAAAGATCAAGCCAAAATATGAAAAACCAGAGATTCGAGAGGCGTTAATAAAGACACGAAAGATTCAGGCCGAGCTAAAATCCGGCCATTGAGTTTTCACAACTTCCTGATCGCTTCCACCAGACCGTCGAGGTATTCGCGTTCGTGGGCTGCGGTGAGCTGCGCGCCCAGCCTCGCTTTCCCCTCTGGCGCCTCAGGACAACCAGAGCGGATCACGTATGCGCCCAGCGTGAGCAGGCGTCTGCTCATATATGGATGGCAGTGGCGGTGTCGCCACCATGATGGGGCTACGACCCGCGAGCGCCGCTGCGCTTTCGCCAGCGACTTTTTGCGCGCCAGCCCCAGAGCCAGACACCCGTGGACCCGGTGAGGAACGCGAGTCCTGAAGCGGCCGTTAAGAGTGGGTGGTTAAAGTTGTCGCGGTGTTTGTAGTCCATGATGTGGAGCATCCAGAAGAAGTCGTACGTTCGCCAGATGCGGTTGCGCCGAGCAAGCACCTCCCCTGTCACAGCGTCGACATAAATGTGCGGCCGCTTTGGATGATCCAGATCTACGCGCCATGCCGGAGTTCTCTTGCCGCGATACTCACCCGAGTCGGCGGCCTCCTCGATCAGAGATGACTTGAGCACGGTTGCGTCGGGCGCAAAGTCCGCCAGCGCAAGCGTCTCGGCTTCCGCTGCGGCGAGGCGCGTCACAACGACGCCTGTGCGGGGATTGACAGCGCTCACTGGGACGCCTGCAGAGTCGTAGAGTTCGTAGCGCGGGCCTAAACCTCGATCGCGGAGCGTGATCTCGCTCAAGTCACTCGCTGCTGCGCCCGCTTCAATCGTGAGCAGGCGCGCATCGGCTGGCGAGAGCGCCAGAGCGTCCACCTCTGCAAGAGGGATCAGCGCTTCTCTTGCTTCCGTTTCCCCTCGCACCGCTCGTATGTCGAGCAAAGAGAAGATCAGTCCACCAGAACTCCATGCGATGAGTTGCAGGCAGATGAACAGGCCGATCCAGCGGTGAAGCATATACACGGTTTTTCGTGATTTCATACGAGACTTTCGATGATGTCAGTGACTATGGGAAACTATGGGTAGAAAACCCCAGGCGGACGGTGCACGCGACGCTTGGCCTGAAATTATGTCCGAAGTAGCAACGTTCGCCGCCGCCCGGGCGACCGCGCGGATCAGTGTTTCCACGCAATGGCCATCACGCCGCCGCCGATGCCCAGCGCGCTGGCGAGATACCCACCTGATCCGGCGAACATATCCACGCCGGACGCGACGAGAATGACAAAGCCCCACGCAGTAGTTGACTTGGGCGAGTTTAGCATCGCAACAGATGAGGCGACGATCAAAATCCCGATGATAAAGCCGACGATAGGCCACAAGACGCCCGGCCCTATCCAGCCCATCATGTTGTGACGCCACATCCAGGGAGAGGCGCCGCCCATAATGTCCGCTCCCATGGACCAACCGACCGCCATCATGCCTCCAGCCGAGAGCATCCACAGTCCCGCTATCAGGCTGATGACAAACGCTGCGACCGGATGCTGATCACCGGAGGAGCCGTCGCTCTTGTTCGCATTGTCAATCATTACATTCACTCCGGTTCGCATGCTTCATCGACAATACTTGTCAGGGTGGTTTCGACCTCGCGGGCGGTCGCCTGTCTCGAGTTGCAAACTTCAAGGATGGTGCAGCGGGCTGCAAACGGCACGCCCTTGGCATTCATCTATTTTTGAAGATCAATGGTCTCGATCACACCAAACTGATGATCAGTCACCGCCTGAGTAAGACGATCAACAACGGTATCGAATGGATTACTTGTGATCCGTTTGTGCAGCATGAGAATCTCCATTCGGGCGCCTCGGCGCCTCATAAGTTGAGCAACATGTCATTGCACGTTCTTTTCCTCGCGATGGGTCGCATCAATGCTTCATCTCTCGTGCACATTCGCAGAATCAGCCCTCATGTCATGGCTCTACCCCCGGTCGTCAGACACACCGCGGACGCATCGCCTGTACCTAATTCTAGGAGCGATCCGAACGATATCGCAATGATGAAATGAGTGAATAGACGAGAGTCATGGCAATTGCCACGACGAAGGCATGAACCCGATGTTGAGGGGGCACGAAGTAGACGGCAGCCAGTGACACCAGCGCCCCTACGAGCGCAAGCCATGCAAGAGTCGGCCCTTGCGAGGGCGCTTCGACAACTGTCGCAATTACAGGAGAGGCGCTGGCGCGTCGTGAGGCCACGGGCGCCTCCACCGCATGATTGCGTAAACGGTCAAATCGTTCGACGGGCATAACAGCGACAAAGCCATCACCCGACGCGCCCGTGTGCGCCGCATCGCGGATGACTTTGCAAATTCGGTTCACTTCATCATCGTTCGCGTAGACAACGAGACGCACGTGCGCCATGTGCCAGTCTGAACGAAAAAGATTCGACTCTTCACCAAATCCGACAACCTTCGAGATAGTGACGCCGGGAACACCAGCATCCTTGAGCGCCTCTTCGACCATCTTCTGCTTCTCAGGTCGAATGACCGCGAGGATTCGTTTCATTGTCATGACGTCTCCTTCCTGGAGATGATGCGTCGTGTGAGTCACTGACGTTGTTGCCCATGTTGGCGGTGTTGCTTAATGTATTTCTCGGGATTTTCTTGAAAGGAAGTTTTGCAGACTTCTGCACAGAAATAATAAATCTTCCCCTCGTGCTCCAGTTTTTCAGCGGCAGTCTTCTGGCTGAGCTCCATGCCGCAGACAGGGTCTTTCCACACCAGTTTTTCAAAGTTCTTGTGCATGGAATATATCTCCTTGTTTGTTGAAATCGACAGCCGGTTATCATGCGTGATCGCCTGCATATTCCAGATATGGCGACAGGGTTTGTTTGCGGCGCTGGTATTCTTGCAGTCAGCGCCGCATGCGGTCCGTTCCTGAATATGTTTTCTCCGATTCTCCTGGTTCACATGGTCGCACCTCCTTGCCACGCTCTGGGTTGTCAGTCGCCGTTCTGCTTCTTTGACATGCCCTGCATTTTCTTCATGCCCGGCATAGTTTTCATTTTATCCTGTTTCATTGGTATGTTGCCAGCGTCGACTCGGCTTGCCACGCTCCCATCGGGGAAGTGATACCAGCCGGTGTATTCATACGACGTGATGTTTTCACGCACCTTGAGCACGGTGAACATGCCGCCCATTTCGATGTTTCCAAACTGCCCGTCGCCCATCATCATCGGGAGCGTGTTTTTCGGCCCGGGCATATTTCTGGCCATGTCCTGCATTGCAGCCATGCCTTCGCGCCCCATGGGCATGTAGCCGGGAAGCATTGCGTTGATCTTGGTCGCGAGCCCTGATTGATCGACGCCCGTTGTATTGGCGATGTTATGCGCCATGGCGTTCATCGTGTGGTGCGACATATGGCAATGCAGCGCCCAGTCACCTGGATTATCCGCAATAAATTCCACGTCGCGTGTGGAGCCGACGGGAACAAGGATGGTCGTCTCCGGCCACTGGCCAACCTCGGCGATCTGTCCGCCATCGGTGGCGGTGACGTTCCAGGCATGCCCATGCACATGGATCGGATGGTTCCACATGCTCAGGTTGCCAAAGCGGATGCGCACGCGGTCGTCCTTGCCCACGACGAGGTGTTCGATGCCTGGAAAGACCCGACTGTTGAAGGTCCACATGTTGAAATCGACCATGACCGCCGGGTCCGGCCTGTAGGTTCCCGGGTGGACAGCCCAGTTGTGCAGCATGATTGCGAAATCGCGGTCGATCGCTTTCGAGGGTCGCTGTTTGGGATGCACGACGAAAAATCCCATCATACCAAAGGCCATTTGTGTCATTTCGTCAGCGTGGGGGTGATACATAAACGAGCCGTGCTGGGCGGGGATCGTGAACTCGTAGAGCCAGGTTTCGCCTGGCTTGATGTGTGGTTGGGTCAGTCCACCCACGCCGTCCATCCCGCAGGGGATGAACAAGCCATGCCAGTGAATCGACGTGTGCTCCGCGAGACGGTTGGTGACGAAGAGCCGGACACGATCGCCCTCGATGCACTCGATCGTCGGTCCGGGCGTAAGGCCGTTGTACCCCCAGCACTTGACGGTCATGCCAGGCGCGAACTCACGATCCAGTTCTTCCGCGACAAGGTGGAATTCCTTCACGCCTTTATTCAGCCGATAGGACAACGTGGCGCCATCGGGCGTGACCACGGGTGTGTAGGGCAGATCGCCGCGGACTAGTCGAGGCGCATCGAGTTTGGGTCGAACAATTGGCGGTATTTCGATCGCCCGCGCCCGTCGAACCAGCATCGCCGCGCCCGCGCCAGCCGCAATGCCGGTGGCGAGAAAGTTTCGTCGAGTGATCATTTCAGTTTCCTCCAATGCGGTTCAGTTGTTGAGTGTCAACGAGTTGATCTGAAATCAGCGCCGCCTATGAATCCGCAGCAGCGCTGTTGGCGCCATTAGTGAGTGGAAGTCGACCACCAACAACGCGCTCCAGCTGGGCGCGGGTTGTCCAGTAGTCATGGATCGTCGCCAGGTAGGCGCGGTATGTGTCGATTTCCGATCGCTTGGCCGCCAGAAGGTCGAATGTGTCTTTCAACATAAAGTTGTACTGCTCCTGCGTCAGGCGTGTGATGCGCTGATGGAGCGGCACGATCGTGTCCTTATAGTGCTCGGCTTCGTAGCGCAGCGCATAAAGCTGATCGAGCAGGCGACGGACATCGGCGCGTGTTTCGATGGCGATTGCGTCCAGGCGACTTGTTGCGCCCGAGAGCGCTGCGTCGAACCGGGCGATCTCCGTTTGGCGACGATTGAAGATCGGAAGTTCAAAGGACAATTCCGGGCCAAAGACCCACTGCCCATCGGTGTCTCTGGAGGCGAGGAATCCTACATCCGCAGACAGGATGTACCGCCATTTGCGCTGTAAACCCAGCGCCTTTGACAACGCCTCGACTTCCTTGGCGCTGGCGGCAAGATCGAAGCGCTGACGAACCGCAAGCGACTTGAGATCGCTCATGTCAGGCTCCGATGGGGGCAACTCCGGCAAACGATCAACGATCGTCCAGTTGGTCCGCTCTCCCCAGAGGCCGAGCACCGCGTCGAGGCGCTGGCGCAGCGAATCTGCGTGTGCCCGACTTCTTGCGAACTCAACACGAGCCTGCTCGTAGAGCGCCTCCTCGTTGGCCAGATCAAGATCGCTCATGTTGCCGGCTTCGTGGACACGGCGCGCAAACCCCGCCGACGCCTCAGCAGCGATGGCGATTTCTTTCAACACGCTCGTCAGGTGCTCCGCTGCTTGAAGGTCGATGAACGCGACGCGCGCCTCCGCTGCGGCGCCAAGCACATTGTCGGCGGCGTCAAGTGTGGCTGCGTCGAGTTGCAGCGCTGCGATCTGCTTTCGAGCTGGCATCATGAGCAGACGCAGAATGTTGAGCGTCAAACCGAAATCGAGCCCGGTTGCGCGAGGTGGACCATCAGGAATGCCAACCGCGCCAAGTATGCGTGGATTGTCGAGCAACCCCGCTTTGATGAGGTCCGCAGCGGCGATGCCGACCCGTGCGTAAAGCGCACGCAGACGAGGGGAGTTAAGCAGCGCAATCTCAGATGCGGACTCCACTGTTAACGGCGACTTGAGCAACGCATTGACCCGGTCCTGTACGACAGTTTCGGCTCTTGCGTCTGTGGGCCATTGCGGCGTCGTTTCCACCCGGCCCGACACGGCTGCTTGCACACGGTCGAACCCTCGGTCGGACGGCGTCGTCGCACATCCAGTCGCCAGTGTAGCCACCATAAGAACGGCGCCAGGAGCAATACAACGAGCCATCATGGCGTTCCCCCGTTCTTTTTGTCGGGCTGTTTCCCGCCATGCTTCATCATGCTGGGCTTCATGCTGTTATTTTTCATCATCTTGGGCTTCATGTTGCCTTTGTTTTTCATCATCCCATACATTCTGGGCATTCCCTGCATTTCGGGCGTCATCCCGTCGTGCTTACGCTCTTTGTCATTCATTCCGGAGCTTGGCGCAAGCGCCGAAGCAAACGGGTTCATCGGCGGTGTGTATGGAGCCGCGTGCGCGCTTGGGTTAGCCGGGCTGTCCGCAGTGATCCCGGACCATTGCGGGAGTGAAGCGCACCCCGCAAGCCCCGCTGTGAACAGAGCCAGGATCAATGTCGTCATTTTGTGATGCGTCATGATGTATCTCCGTACAAGGTGCGTTGGTGGGCGATCGTGGCTCATGGCAGGAAGTACCCCCAGCCAAAGATCAATGAACCACCAAAATGTCCTGTGATTCCGACGAAGCCAGCGACAACGAACACCGCGATACGGGCGGTGAGCAACATGCGGGGCGACGGCTTGCGGGCTCGCCGCTCCACCGCGATCATGGCGACAATCGCCAGTCCTGCTGTTGTCAAGCCGAGCAGGCGGTGCCACCAGAACACATCAGAAAGGACGCCTTCGTAGTCCGCCCCGATT
>Ga0114931_10001481_pt1 | contig 30018 bp, 31 predicted proteins | sample 2SBtaG_FD_89579 | JGI IMG/M metagenome (GOLD analysis project Ga0114931, IMG submission 89579) | Deep subsurface microbial communities from Kolumbo volcano to uncover new lineages of life (NeLLi) - 2SBTROV14_V59a metaG | ecosystem: Environmental > Aquatic > Marine > Volcanic | place: Kolumbo... | reverse complement strand
TCCTCAAGTCCCCAGAGAGCATAGAGTTCCGGCGGCACGCTGATATCAGCGAGATAGAGGGCGCCAACCACGGCGCGCGCGGTGTCATTTTGCAGCCCCGTTTTGGGCAGCGCCAGCGTCAATGTGGCCGCCGCTTTGATGACCGGATCGAACAGAATGCCGGTTGCAGACTCCAGTCCCGTGGGCACGTCGAGCGCCAATATCGGGGCTGCCGCCCCATTGGCTCTGCGGATCAATCGGGCAAAGGGCGCGCGCGGCGGCCCTGTGAGTCCATAGCCGATCAGACCGTCAATAATCAGCGCCGCGCCGTCATCCCATGTTCGCGGGGCAGCTTCTTGCGCACCGGTGATCTTGAGGCGCCGCAGAATATCAAGCTGGTGCCAGGGCACCGGGTCCATGTCCTCTGGCGGCCGGGCAAGAATCACCTCAACATCCTGGCCCCAGTTGTGCAGATGACGCGCCGCCACCAGAGCGCCGCCGCCATTGCCCCCGGTGCCGGCCAGAATCGCCACGCGCTGTCCCGGCCCGGCCTGGCTTAAAAACCTGTTTTGCGCCAGCCGCGCCAGAGCCCGGCCGGCATTCTCCATCATCTGGATCAGCCAGATGCCGGAATCTTCAACCATGGCACGATCCACCTCCACCATCTGACCCGTATCGAGAAAGGGAACGTCACGTGTCATGAACGAAAACCGCACACCTGAAAATTACAAACCCATCTCCTGAATCTGCCGCTTCATGGCGGCGATACGATTGGCATCCGCCGGATGAGTGGACATGAATTCCGGCGGTTTCTGGCGGCCTTTACTGGCATTCATCATGTTCTGCCAGAACTTCACGGCTTCATGCGGGTCATAGCCCGCCCGCACCATATATTTTAGGCCCAGACGATCCGCCTCATATTCCTGCTTGCGGGAAAAGGGGAGAATAATGCCGTAAGACACGCCCGCGCCCAACAACGCGGCCAATTGCTGGGAATTCGCCACATTGTTGGCTTGCATCGCCAGTGACGCTGTTTGCATGCCAACATTCGCCAGCAAGGATTGGGAATAACGTTCCTGACCATGGCGCGCGGTGATATGCCCCACCTCATGCCCCAGAACGGTGGCGATCTGGTCGTCATTTTCCATAAGATCCAAAATACCGGTATAAATACCGATCTTGCCGCCCGGCAGCGCGAACGCGTTGATCTGGGAGCTGTCAAATACCGCAAATTCCCATGGCTGATTCCCCAGACCCGCTGCATTGACGATACGCGGTGCGACGCGCTTGACGCGGCTCGTATAAGCAGGATCGTGGCTGATGCGCTCCTTGCCTTTAATCTGCGTCCAAGAGGTCGCTGACAATGAAGCCATTTGCCCTTGGGAAACCAAAATCAACTGAGAGCGTCCCAGTTCCGTATTCGTTGAACAGCCGCTCAGCGCAAAAACTGAGCCTGCGGTCAGGCCGGCCAGAAATTTCCGGCGATCCATGTCAAGCGTTGCCTGTGTCGTTAATAATGACGTCATCGCTCATAAAACTCCTCAACTGATATACCGTTCCCCATGTAACCCCTTCAATCCCTCTATGGCCAAACTATACCGGTAAAGAGACGCAGAGGCCAAGATTCTTACGCCCACCACGCTCAAATGCGCGCCATGGGACGGTGTGTTTTACCAGGCAAACGTCTCCCGCCTGGCGCCTTGAAGAGGCAGAGCACCCCTGCAATAGTGAGACTTTATTGCTCGGCGGCCCCACACGGCGCCTGAATCGGGAGAACACACGAAATGACGCACCTGAAATCCCGCTTTGAAGCCCTCAAAAAAGAGCGTGGCCCTCTGCCCACCCGCGACGGGGCGCAAGAACTGGGGGTGAGTGAAGCGGCTCTCCTCAACGCCCTGTGCGGCGACTCGCCTGTCCGGCTGCGCGATGATTTCCGGTCTATTCTGGAGCATGTGAAAGATTTTGGACGGATCATGGGCCTCGTCAGGAACGACCATTTTGTCGCCATGCCCATCGGCGCCTTCAATGAACTGAGTTTCGATGGAAACCGCGGACACGCCACAGGCGGCAATATCGATTTCACGTTCGATCTGTCGCGCTGGGCATCGGCGTTTGCCATGAAAGAGATGTCTCACGGCACGCTGCGCCGCATGATTCAATTTTTTGATGATTCCGGGGATGCGGTGTTCAAAGTCGTTCTCTGGTCTGACGACGGCAATGACGCCTTTGACGCTTTTATGGAGGAATTCAGAGTGGACGCGTCAACGCCGCTCAACGATGCGCAAAAAGGCGCTGCCGGGTGGCAGAGCTTTACGGCACGGGACGATGAGCGCATTGTCACCGGAAACGCCCCCGCAAAAACACAGGATTTTCTCCAGGCCTGCATCGACAACAATATTGAAATCACGCTGCAAATCCCGACCAATGCCTCAATGGAAATCTATCGTGGCCCTTTGCGCAAATTGGAGCCGCGGAACAATCCCGGCTGGATCGATCTGCGCTACCCGCATTTCACCACGCATTTTGGCGTTGGAGAAGTGGCGAAAATTGCCATTGATCAGGATGGGGACGATTTCGGGGCCGTCACGATGGTCGACGCGTCTGATCGCATCATCTGCCGGGTGGCCAATGCCACGCCGGACGATCCTGACGCCCGGGATGCCTGGAGCACGGCCATCGCATCGAAACTGTTGGCCGCCTGAACGGGCGACAGGGCTGGAATATCCCTGCCGCCTTTCCTGTTGCTCTCCAGGGGCCCCCGCTGACGCCGGCCCTCCCCGTTGAATTCAAAAATGATAGAAGGCGGATACTTTCGCCCTCACGTCAAACTCGCGTGTGTTCGTCAACGGCAGACTCACCCCGGCGCCCAGTTCGAATTTGTCATTGTGCGTTGGTTTGACCTTGAAGCCCGGCGTGATGTTGACCACCGAGGCGCCATCCTCCGGGCCGCTCAAAATGGTGTGGCCGTCAAACTCCAGAATTCCGGCAAACCGGTGGTTGAGATGATAGAGAAATGACAGATTGTATCCCATCTCCGTCTCCACGGCTTCCCCCTGGTTTTGGTTGATGGGAATGCCAAAAGACGTAAAAGCCACCACTTCCAGATTATCGCGCTTATAGCCAATGTCAAAAAAGGGTTCGATATCCACCAGGTGATCACTACCGATTCCGCGTTCTTCATCGCCGGTCGGCAGACCGAACTCAAGGCCGTACCCTAAAAGGATGCCATGGTCTTCAAACGCAAAATTTGCGAACTTGAAAGACAGCCCCACCGTGCCCAGATGGCTCATGCTCGCGGCTCCCTTGGGATCGACAACAGTATACGGCGTATCAACTTCAATACTGAAAGAACGGTTGAAAGCATATTCACCTTCAAAATTCACGCCGTGCTCGTTCACATTCTGGCCATTGTCGTTGATATTACGAAAGAGATAATCCACCCGGGCCTTGGTGTCCGGCGACGGGGATTCGGCAATGATCGGGTGCGTGAAGTGAAGGCCTTCGTGAGCCCGGACCGTCATGGTCACGCCGGAACCCACAAAAAAAACCAAGGCAAATAAACACGTTCTCTGACACAGAGATAACATAATCTTCTCCAAATTCTATACGGCGCCTGCACGATGGCCTTGCTATTAGATGACACTGCCAAACGCAATGCGTGCGTTTCGCCGGCCTGATTGTTCAGTCGTCAAAAAAATAGGAGAATTTATATGGGGATTTTGTCTGGAGTCCGTCCGGCCACAGACGGACGCACCGTTCGATACGAGGCATAAAGCCTGGTCTCAGGAAATGAAAATAAGGCAAGCGCGGGCGCGGGCAGATAATAGTCCCAGTTCTGAATACCGATATGAGTGTTTTTGGGCGCACCGCCTGCGCAGTCAACATCCGCCATGTCCATCATGGCGGCCATCATGGCTGAATCATGCCCATGCATCCGGTCGTTACACGTGCAGCCTTGCGCCACACCCGCTACATTTGTGGCCATCAAGAGATAGCACACCGTTATAAAGCCTTTCAAAAAGCGACCGGACAAAAACATCAACCGCACTATACTGTTTGGCTGGGATGAAGAATGATGGTTAATGAAGACTCCCTCCGGCAAAAACCGCGCGGCCCTCCTTGCCTCTCATCCCCCAAGGCGAGAGAAGTCTAAACTCTTGTCCCACGGGATGCAATGGCACGCACTCACTTCACGTAACTCACCGGCAAGGCCGTGGTGAATTTAATCTGCTCCATGGCAAAGCTGGACGTGACATCGGCCAGATCAACCTTTTCTATGAGACGCTTATACACCATGTCATAGCCGGCAATATCCGGCACCACGACGCGCATCAGATAATCGGTTTCTCCGCTCATGCGGTAAAACTCCATGACCTCCGGAATATCCTTCACGGCCTTGGCGAATCTATCAAGCCACGCCTGACTGTGCTGATTGGTTTTGATGGCGACAAAAGCCGTGGTGCTCAAGTTCATTTTGTCCGGATTCAGAAGCGCCACCCGTTTGCGGATCACGCCCTGATCTTCAAGATTTTGCAGACGGCGCCAGCACGGTGTGTTGGTGAGGCCCACCCGGTCGGCGATCTCGGAGATGGAGCGGGTGGCGTCTTCCTGAATCAATGCCAGCAATTTCCGGTCTATATCATCCATAAGCAAGCTCTTTCTGTGATTTCCCAAAAATAGCGAATATTCTACTAAATTTCAGGAACATCATAGAGCATTAAGCGCCTTGCGCCAATTGCCTGCAGGGACTTAAAAATCGTGTAGGGGGTGCTACCGCGCCGGCGCGTTCCCAGCGCCGCGTTCATACCAATCCTTGCTGGCGTTCACGATGCGCACCACCGACAGCATCACCGGCACCTCGACCAGCACGCCGACCACAGTGGCCAGCGCCGCGCCGGAATTGAACCCGAAAATACTGATGGCTGCGGCGACCGCGAGTTCAAAAAAATTGCTGGCGCCGATCAGGGCCGAGGGACCGGCGACGGCGTGGGCGACGCCAAAAAACCGGTTGAGCACATAAGCCAGCCCGGCATTGAAATAGACCTGAATCAGGATCGGCACGGCCAGTAATATGATGATCAATGGCTGGGCGGTAATCTGCCCGCCCTGAAATCCGAACAGCAGAACCAGTGTGGCCAGCAAAGCGATGAGCGAGGGTTGATGCAAGCGATCCAACACGCGTTCAAGCGCCCGCTCTCCCCCACGGCGCTTGAGGGCAGCCCGCCAAATCTGGGCGGCGATCACCGGAATCACGATATAAAGGCCTACCGAAAGCAGCAGCGTCTCCCAGGGCACCGTGATGGACGAAAGCCCCAAAAGCAGCCCGACCACGGGCGCAAAGGCAAAAACCATGATGGTGTCGTTAAGCGCCACCTGGCTGAGGGTGAAATTGGGCTCGCCGCCCGTCAAGCGGCTCCACACGAACACCATGGCCGTGCATGGCGCGGCGGCGAGGATAATCAGACCGGCAATATAGGACTGGATCTGCCCCGGCGGCAGATAGGGCGCAAAAACCCCGCCGATAAACACCCAGGCCAGGAGTGCCATGGAAAACGGTTTGACCGCCCAGTTGATCAACAGCGTCACGCCGATGCCACGCCAATGTGCGCGCACTTGTTTCAGCGCATGAAAATCGACCTTCAAAAGCATGGGAACGATCATCAGCCAAATGAGCAGCGCAACCGGTATATTCACCTGGGCGATCTCAGCCGCTCCGATGAGATGAAAGAACCGCGGAAAAATATACCCCAGCCCTATGCCTGCAAGAATGCACAGCGCTACCCATGCCGAAAGATAGCGCGAAAAAAGATCAATCTCCGGTGCGGAATCTGTGGCTTGTGCTTTTTGTTTTACCTCTGACATGATGTCTTCAGGCCCTTTCAGGTACTCTGGCCGATCTCCTGCAGGCTTTTCAGTAATTGCTCTTGATCAAGCCCGTCGAAATCAAGAGCGGAAAAATGTGCGGTGCGGCGTGCCAGAACGTCATAGGCTTTCAGAAACGCTGCGCGCCGCGCCGCTTCGCTCCCCTGCACCGCCGCCGGATCGGACACGCCCCAATGGACCGTCATGGGATGACCCGGCATGACAGGGCATGTTTCATTGGCGGCATTGTCGCAAACAGTGATGATGACATCGAGTTGAGGCGCTCCCGGCGCGGCAAACTCATCCCAGCTTTTCGAACGCATATGACTGACATCGTGGCCGCGCCTCAGCAGTAGCTCGCGCGCCAGAGGATGAACGTCGCCGGTGGGATGGCTGCCTGCGCTGAAGGCGCGCATTTTATGGCCCGCCTCCTTGGACAGAATCGCTTCGGCCATAATGCTGCGCGCCGAATTGCCGGTACACAGGAACAATACATTGAAAACCCGCCGGACCATCAGGAGCCTGCCTCTTCCGCCGCGCACACCTCGGGCAATGACGCGATGTCCCCGCACAGCTCCGGGCGGCCCTGACAGCAATCCTGTGTGAGGAACGCCAGCAAACGGCGCACAGCATCAATCTCAACGGCATAATAAATCCGCCGGTGGCGCCGCCAGGAGCGCACCAGCCGGGCATGTTCGAGCTGCGCCAGATGAAACGACATGGCCGAAGCGGAAATTCCGATGGTTCTGGCGATCTCGCCGGCGGGCAGCCCCCCCGGGCCCCGGCGCACCAGCAGGCGGAAAACCGCAAGGCGGTGTTCCTGCGCCAGCGCGGCCAAAGCTTTTATGGCGGCAATTGATTCCATTAATTCAATATTTATTGAAATATTGAATTAGTCAAGCCCCCGGCCCGGAACCGCCCTCCACAAGGGTGCGACGCTGTGTCCCCCGAGTGCGGCACTTTGATCCGTTGCATGTTGTTGCACTGCAGGATCATATCCGTGCCGCTGCAAAAACGTCCGCGTGACGCTTTTTTGAATCAGCCGGAAGTAATGGTTAATAATTTTTGCTATTCTTCCGGTTGATTCGCTACAGGGATGGGAGCCAAGTGGGATAATGTCTACCGCCATATCAAGCACGAACGTCCGGTCAACAGACCTCACCATGGGAATTGGGCTGTTTATCGCCGCATTGGCATCGATCTTTTGGGCGTCCCGCGCCATTGATCCAATGATGGAGGTGCATGCGTTCACATTCTCCGCCGCTTTCCTTCTTGGTACTTTCGCCTTGGTGAACACATCCATCAAGCGGGCGGCGGAGCCCACGGGCGCCGACGGGCAAGGCGCCATTCAGTATAATGACGGTGTCATCAAGGCCGGTGTCATTGCCGGCACTTTCTGGGGCATTGCCGGGTTTTCAGTGGGCCTGGTTATCGCGTTGCAACTCACTTTTCCAGCGCTGAATTTCGACACTGCCTGGATCAATTTCGGCCGCATGCGGCCTGTTCACACCTCTGCTGTGATTTTCGCTTTTGGCGGCAATGTTCTGATTGCATCGAGTTTTTATGTGGTGCAGCGCACCTGTCGCGCGCGGCTTGTGGGAAATCTGGCGCCGTGGTTCGTGTTCTGGGGCTATCAGCTCTTTATCGTGCTCGCCGCCACCGGCTATCTCATGGGTGTCACGCAATCGCGCGAATACGCCGAGCCGGAATGGTATGTCGATATATGGCTGACCATCGTCTGGGTCACGTATCTGGTGATCTTTCTCGGCACGCTGATGCGGCGGCGCGAACCTCACATATATGTGGCGAACTGGTTCTATCTCGCCTTCATCGTCACCATCGCCATGCTGCATCTCATCAACAACATGGCGGTGCCCGTCTCCTTCGCGGGCTCAAAAAGCTATTCGCTGTTCGCCGGCGTTCAGGACGCCCTGACCCAGTGGTGGTACGGCCATAATGCAGTGGGCTTTTTCCTCACGGCCGGATTCCTTGGCATTATGTATTATTTTGTGCCCAAACGGGCGGAGCGGCCGGTTTATTCCTACCGCCTTTCGATCATCCATTTCTGGGCGCTGATCTTCCTTTACATCTGGGCAGGCCCGCATCACTTGCATTACACCGCCCTGCCCGACTGGGCGCAGACACTGGGCATGACTTTTTCCATCATGCTGTGGATGCCCTCCTGGGGCGGCATGATCAACGGCCTGATGACCCTGTCGGGCGCGTGGGACAAACTGCGCACCGACCCGGTGCTGCGCATGCTGGTGGTGTCGGTGGCGTTTTACGGTATGAGCACGTTTGAAGGACCTGTCATGTCCATCCGGGCCGTCAACTCACTCAGCCATTACACAGACTGGACGATCGGCCACACCCACAGCGGCGCGCTGGGCTGGGTGGGCTATGTCAGCTTTGGCGCCCTTTACTGCATGACGCCCTGGCTGTGGAAACGCAAAAAGCTCTATTCCCTTGATCTGGTCGGCGTGCATTTCTGGGTGTCCACATTGGGCATCGTTCTCTACATCACCGCCATGTGGGTATCGGGCATCATGCAGGGCTTGATGTGGCGGGCTTATGACCAACTTGGTTTCCTGAAATATTCTTTTGTCGAAACGGTGCAAGCCATGCACATTTATTACATGATCCGGGCACTGGGCGGCGGGCTGTACCTTCTGGGCGCCTGTATCATGGCCTATAACCTGTGGCGCACCGCACGCGGCGACGTCAAGGCGCCCCGTGCCGCAGCGCAAGGCCGCGCGCTGGCCGCCGCACAATAGGAGACGACACGCCATGCGCATCAGGCACGAAGCCTTTGAAAAAAATTCTATGTTCCTTCTGATCGGCATTCTCATTGTTGTGTCCATCGGCGGGCTGATTGAAATTTCCCCACTGTTCTTTCTGGAAAACACCATCGAGAAAGTCAAAGGCATGCGGCCCTATACGCCGCTTGAGCTGGCGGGACGCAATATCTATATCCGGGAAGGCTGTTATACCTGTCACAGTCAGATGATCCGGTCTTTGCGCGATGAAGTGGAACGCTATGGCCATTATTCCCTTGCCGCCGAAAGCATGTACGATCACCCCTTTCAGTGGGGCTCAAAGCGCACCGGGCCCGACCTGGCGCGGGTCGGCAATAAATATTCTGACGAATGGCACGTTCAGCATTTGAAAGACCCGCGTGCGGTGGTGCCCGAATCAATTATGCCGGGATACCCCTTTCTCGCAACAACACCTTTGCGTCTGACCGGCATGAACAAACATTTGATTGCCAACCGGCGGGTGGGCGTGCCGTACACGGACGAGATGGTTGAGAATGCGGATAAAGATCTGAAGGCTCAACTTGATGAATTTTCTGATGATTACGATGGCTTGATGGCACGTTATCCCGGCGCTCATGTGCGCGATTTTGATGGCAATCCGGACATCGTATCAGAGCTTGATGCGCTCATCGCTTATTTGCAGGTCCTGGGCACGTTTGTCGATTTCTCAGTGTACAACCCAGAAGAAAATCTTCGATAGGAGTCAAAAGATGTCTTACGACGATGTATCCTCCTTTTCGAATTCGTGGGGACTGATTTATATGGTCGTCCTGTTTGCTGGGGTGCTTGCCTATGCCTTCTGGCCCAGCAATAAGGATAAATTTGACGAAGCGGCGCAGACGCCCCTGAATGAGGAGGAGTGAGCGTGGCGCACGATAAAGAAATTGACGAAGTCTCAGGCACCACTATGACCGGCCACGAATGGGACGGCATCAAAGAATTGGATACACCTCTGCCCAGATGGTGGCTGTGGACATTTTATGCCTGCATTGCATGGGCTGTCCTTTACTGGATTGCCATGCCGGCTATTCCCCTGGCGCACGGTTATACCAAAGGTGTTCTGGGTTATTCTCAGCGCCAGACCGTTGAAAATCAGCTTAAGGCCGCCCAGGCGCAACGGGCCGTATATTCTGAAAAAATAATGGACACGCCGCTCGACCAGATTGAAAAAAATCCGGAATTGCTGGAATTTGCCATGGCCTCGGCCAAGGCGACATTCGGCGATAATTGCGCGACCTGTCACGGATCGGGCGCGCAAGGGGGCTTGGGCTATCCCAATCTCAATGATGACGACTGGCTGTGGGGCGGCACGCTGAAGGACATTCACACCACGTTGCTCTATGGCATCCGTTCGCAAAACGAGCAAACACGCTTTTCCCAAATGCCCCGCTTTCTGCACGATGGATTGCTTAACCGCGATCAGGTGGATGATCTGGCCAATTACGTCCTCAGCTTGTCGGGACGGGATCACGATGCCGCCGCCGCCAAGCGGGCCGCCCCCCTGTTTCAGGAGCAATGCAGCGCCTGCCACGGCACGGACGCCAAAGGCCGCCGTGAGGAGGGCGCGCCCAATCTGACCGACGGCATCTGGCTGCATGGCGGCAGTTATAGTCAGATTGTGAGCAGCATTTCCAACATGCACGAGGGCATCATGCCCGCATGGGTGGCCAGACTGGACCCGGCCACTTTGCGCTCCATGGCCGTTTACATCCATTCACTGGGTGGCGGCGAATAATTTTGATGCGCAAAAAAAACTGAAAGAAGGATGTTGTGGACAGCCAAACCGGCTCTGTAATGGAAGGAGGCTCTGCCGCCTCCGGCAAAAGGGTCGAACAGGTTGATGTCGAGGCCGTCAACCGGGCCGAATCACGCCATCTTTATGCCTCCCGCAAATCCATTCAGCCGAAACTTGCCCATGGCTTTTATCGCCGCCTGAAATGGACCGCCCTCATCACCCTGCTCGGGATTTATTACATCCTGCCCTGGGTGAGATGGGACAGAGGACCCGCCGCCCCCGATCAGGCGGTGCTGGTGGATTTTCCCCATCAACGGTTTTATTTTTTCTTCATCGAGATCTGGCCGCAGGAAGTCTATTACATCACCGGCCTTCTCATTCTTGCCGCTGTCGGTCTGTTTCTGGTCACCAGTCTGTTTGGCCGCGTGTGGTGCGGGTTTGCCTGCCCCCAGACGATCTGGACCGACCTCTTCATCGCCGTGGAGCGCTTGGTGGAAGGCGATCGCAACAAACGCATGAAGCTTGAACGCGCGCCCTGGACAGCGGGTAAGGTTGGCAAGAAGGCTGTCAAACACATCATCTGGATTTTGATCGCCATGGCGACGGGCGGCGCGTGGATTTTTTATTTCCATGACGCACCGATCCTCATGAGACAATTATTTGTCGGTGAAGCGCCGTTGACGGCCTACATTTTTATGGCTTTGCTGACGGGAACGACTTATCTGTTTGCCGGTTTTGCCAGAGAGCAGGTCTGCACCTTCATGTGTCCCTGGCCACGCATTCAGGCGGCCATGATCGATGAAAACTCATTGAACGTCACCTACCGTTATGACCGCGGGGAACCGCGGGGACCACACAGACGGGGAGAAAGCTGGGAAGGACGTGGCCATTGCATCGATTGCAAGCAATGCGTGGCGGTCTGCCCCATGGGCATTGACATCCGCGACGGCGCGCAGCTTGAATGTATTCAATGCGCGCTGTGCATTGATGCCTGCAACGGGGTGATGGCGAAGATCGACCTTCCCAAAGGCCTGATTGCCTATGATACGGACGACAATTTTGCCGCACGCGCCGCCGGAAAAAAACAGACTTTTCACCTTCTTCGTCCAAGAACCATTATGTATGCCGCCGTCATGATCGTGGTGAGTGGGATCATGGCTTTTGGACTAACACACAGAACCGTCCTTGAGCTGAATATCCAGCGGGACAGAAACCCGCTTTTCGTGACATTGTCGGATGGTGACGTGCGCAATGGCTATACGATCAAGATTTTGAATAAAAAGCCCACCGCGCACACATTTACGCTGGAAACAAAAGGCGTGAAGGGAGCCAGTATGAGAGTCATCGGATTTCCCTCCGGTCAAAGCTCTCCGCTCATCACAGTCAAGCCCGACACCATCCGGGCGCTGCGCGTTTTCGTCACCCGGCCAGCGCTCGAACCCGGGGTGACGTCCCTGCCTATCACGTTCATCATCTCCGACACACAAGATGGAACGCGCGCCGAGACCAAAAATGTATTTGTGGGAGGCCAGCCATGAGAAGTTTGTTTGCGCCGCCTTTGACGGGGCGTCATGTTTTGATGATGCTTATCGCGTTTTTTGGCATCGTTTTTGGAGTCAACGGAATGTTGGCGTACCGGGCGCTTTCGACGTGGACGGGTCTTGAGCAGGAAAACGCCTATATGGATGGGCTGAATTACAATCAAACCCTTGAAGCCCGGCGCGCCCAGGACGCTCTCGGGTGGACCAATACCCTGACGGCGCACTTTAAGGACGGCACGGTCGACCTGACCGCCCAATATTTCGATCGCAGCGGCACGCCTCTCGACACCCTCACCGTTGAGGCCATGTTGCGGCGGCCGACGCAGGAAGGGTTTGACCAGAATCTGACACTGGTCAATCAGGGACACGGGGAATACGGCGCACGCGTGCCTCTGCCGCTTGCCGGACAATGGCAAGTGCGGCTGACGGCACGGCGGGGCGATTCCGATATCTTTTTCAGTGAAGCACGCATCTGGAGCCGGTAATCATGGCCCATGCCTGGCCCCAATCCAGCGTCACACCGCCCGCCGCTGATGCACAAACGGATCCAGACACATCCCCCCCCGGAACCGCCTTCAATGCTTCTGCTTTTGTCCAACAGACGGAAGACGGCACCAGCGCGCTTGATCTGGTAATTGAAAACCTGCATTTCCCTGCCTGCGTGCAGAAAATCGAGCGTGGCCTGAACGCCTGCGACGCTGTTCTGAAAGCCCGCGTGAACCTCAGGACGCATCGGCTTCGCGTTCTCTGGGATGTAAAACGCATGCGGGCCGACGCCATCATCCAGCTTTTAAGCCGGCTGGGCTATCGCGCCAAACCCTTTGACCCGCGTTTGGAGTCTGCCTCCGGTCCGGCCCCTGAAAGAGCCCTGCTCCGCGCCATTGGCGTGACGGGATTTTCCGCCGCCAATGTCATGCTGATCTCGGTGTCCGTGTGGGCGGGTCTAGTGGAAGACATGGGACCGGCGACGCGTGATTTTTTTCACTGGCTGTCGGCGCTGATCGTTCTGCCCGCCATCGCCTATGCCGGACGGCCTTTTTTCTCCTCTGCGGGGCGCGCTCTGGCTGCCCGCAGCCTCAACATGGACGTGCCGATTTCGCTGGCCGTGATTGCCGCTGCGGGCATGAGCCTGTGGGAAACCATCACAGGAGGCGCCTACGTTTATTTCGATGCGGCGGTGATGCTGCTGTTTTTTTTGTTGATCGGACGGTATCTCGATATGCGCGTGCGCAGCAAAGCCAGAGCCGCCGCGCATAACCTTCTGGCCCTGGGCACCACCTCCGCGACCCTCATGGATGAAACCGGACGCCACCAACTGATCCCGGTCGAAAACCTGACGCGCGGCATGACGCTGTTCATTGCCGCTGGGGAACACTTCCCGGCGGACGGCGTGATCATGAGCGGCGTTTCAGAGGTGGACGCCAGCATGATGACCGGGGAAAGCCTGCCCCAGGCGGTGAAAAAAGGCGCTGAGGTTTTTGCCGGCACGGTGAATGTCTCTGCCCCGGTGAGCCTGCGCGTGACAGTCGCCGGAGAGCACACTGTTTTGTCGCAAATCGTTCGCCTAATGGATGCCGCCGAGCAGACGCGCGCAAAATATGCGCGTCTTGCCGACCGGGCGGCGCGAATTTACGCCCCGGCGGTGCATGTGTTGGCCGCTCTCACTTTTCTCGGCTGGCTGGTCATTGCGCATGCCAGTTGGCAAGCGGCGCTGATCAACGCCATCGCCGTTCTGATCATCACCTGCCCTTGCGCGCTGGGTCTGGCCGTCCCCGCGGTTCAGGTGGTGGCGGTGGGGCGGCTCCTGAAAAAGGGCGTGCTCGCCAAAGCGCCGGACGCACTTGAGCGTCTGGCCACGATCGACGCCGTGGTGTTTGATAAAACCGGCACCTTGACGCGCGGCGCGCCGACGCTGATCAACGCCGCAACGATCGGCAAAGAGGACCTCGCCCTTGCCGCGTCGCTGGCCGGTGCCAGCCGCCACCCGTTGAGCCAGGCGCTGCGGCGCGCCGCCGGATCCGCCATTCCCCCCGTGCCCGATGTCACGGAACACCCCGGCCAGGGCCTGGTGGCCCTGATAGAAGGCCAGGAAATCAGACTCGGCAACAGAGCGTGGTGCGCCGTGGAAGAGCACACAACGGCACAAATGACGGCGGCCAGTGAACTCTGGCTGCGCGCGCCCGGCCGGGCACCGGTGCGTTTTGCCTTTCGGGATCAAATCCGGCCCGACGCCGCGCGCGTGGTGCGGTTCTTCCGCGCCCGCGGATTCTTCGTCGGCATCCTATCCGGGGACAGAGAAGAGGTGGTCTCGCCTCTGGCCCAATCCATCGGCATTGAACACTGGCGGTCCAACATGCGACCCGGCGATAAAATCGCCGCTTTGCAGAAACTTAAAGCCGCGGGACGCCGCGTTCTCATGGTGGGCGACGGCATGAATGACGCGCCGGCGCTGGCGGCGGCTGATGTGTCCCTCTCCCCGTCCACGGCAAGCGATATTGCCCAGGCGCGGGCGGATTTCATTTTTCAGGGGGAGCGCTTGATGCCCGTGGTCGAGCTTTACCGCGTGGCTCAACAGGCGCGGCGCTTGATTCTCCAGAATTTCGGCTTTGCCCTCAGCTATAACCTCCTCGCCGTACCCCTGGCCATGGCGGGGCTCATCACCCCTATCATCGCCGCCTTGGCCATGTCGGCCTCGTCTTTGCTGGTCACCACCAACGCCCTGCGTCTTCACGTCATGAAAAGCGGAGAGGCGCCGTGACCGCACTGATCTTTCTCATACCGGCCGCGCTTTTTCTTGGCCTGCTGGGTCTGGTGGCGTTTTTGTGGTCGCTGAATTCGGGTCAATATGAAGATCTTGATTCGGCGCCCTACCGCATTCTGTTCGACGATGAAAACGAAGACCCCGGCAAGACCCCGGACAAATCCTAACTGTGACCCGTCAAATCCCGGTAGGCGTGCCAGGTGGCGTGCCCCACCAGCGGGAAAGCGATGACCAGCCCCAGCGCGAACGTCGCCAGCCCCACCGCCATCATAATGGCGATCAGTCCGGCCCAGAGAAGCATCACGCCCGGATTCTTGCGCACCGCCGTCACGCTGACAATGATGGCTGAAATGGCGTCGACATCCCGTTCCACCATCAAGGGAACAGAAATGGCGCTGATCGAAAAGATGATGAAAGCGATCACCGCGCCACTGGCCGTCCCCACAACTGCCAGCGCCAGGCCGTTCGGATCGGTCAGAATAAACTGCACGAAATCAGTCATCGCGCCATACTGACCATTCATGAACAGCGCGAAAAGAAGCGTGGCGATTCGTATCCAGGCGAGAAAGGCGATGGTCAAAAGGGCGCCAAAAAAGGCAATCTGCCCTGGTGCCGCAATATCCGTAAACAGACCGACAAGCGAGGTCGGTGTCTGTCCGGCGGCAAGGCGGCGGCTGGCCTGATAAAGCCCCGTCGCCAGAAGCGGCCCCAGCAATAAAAACCCGGGCGCCAGAACCAGCATGAGAGAGGTCGCCTGAATGCTAAACATGCCCAAAAAAGACAGCGCGCAAATGATGGCGAAAACCGCGCCATAGACCAGCCCGATGCCCGGCGCGCGCCAGAGGTCCTGCCACCCCTGGGACAACCAGAGCCAGGGCGCATCCAGCGTGAGAACCCGGACCTCGGGTATAGCGTGATCGGCGTTTTTGGTCTGCGTTCCCTGATCTGCCATTTTGAGCACTCCTGAAAGTATCGATCCTACCCACGCACCAGACTCACCACCCGTTCATCATACGCAGGTTTCAGGGCAAACGGAACACGCAGAGCGGCGAAAGGCGCTAATCGTTCTTCAGTCTCATTCAAAAGAAGAGATCACTCAGCATCTGCTTGTGCTTCAGGCCGCGCGGCCTCAAAGGCACCCAGCGCATTGCATCTCCCCGCAATGCCGGCAATGCCGGGAAATGCATCCAACGGCACATTAAACCTTTGCGCATTATAGACCTGAGGCACAAGACACAGATCCGCCAGTGTGACCTGTTCTCCAAAGCAATACGGCCCGGGGCGGCCCGCTTCTGTCAGTATCTTTTCGATGGCGGCAAAGCCCGCATGGATCCAGTGAGCGTACCAGCTATTCTTTTGCTCCTCGGTGACGCCCAAATCATTCTTAATATATTTCAGCACACGAAGGTTATCGAGAGGATGAATGTCGCAGCAAATGATATCGACGATCTGACGCACAAAGGCGCGCCCGCCAATGTCGGGCGGCAGCAAGGGCTTGAGCGGATATTCCTCTTCCAGATATTCCAATATGGCTTGCGACTGTCCAATCGCCACATTGCCGTCTTGAAGAAAAGGCACAAGCCCCTGCGGGTTTATCGCAAGGTAGGCGGCTTGTCTGTGCTCCCCGCGCCCCGGCGCCAATGACACAGACACAATTTCATGCTCCAATTCTTTCAGATTAAGTGCAATCCGCACCCGGTAGGCGGCCGATGACCGCCAGTAACTGTAGAGCTTGATCATTTTTGCCTCTTTATTCCGGTTGATACGCTTGCACCACCTGATCAATGGCCCCGAAGATTGACGCCCCGCTTTCATCAAGCATTTCGATCCGCACCCTATCGCCGAATTTCAGAAAATCGGTTTTTGGCGCGCCCTCCAGAATCGTCTCGATGGTGCGCATTTCCGCCAGACATGAATAGCCGACCCCGCCCGCGCTGATCGGTCTGCCCGGGCCGCCGTCCAGTTTGTTGGACACTGTGCCCGACCCCACAATCGTGCCCGCGGTGAGGGGCCGCGACTTGGCGGCATGGGCGATCAGTTGAGGGAAGGTGAAAGTCATATCCACATCCGCCGCCGGCTTACCAAAGGGCTCGCCGTTCAGGGCGCTGAGCAGTGCCCGGTGCACCTTGCCGCCGTCCCACGCCGCGCCCAGTTCGTCGGGCGTCACCGCCACGGGCGAAAAGGCGCTTGACGGCTTTGACTGAAAAAAACCGAAACTTTTGGCGAGTTCAGCGGGAATGAGATTGCGCAAAGACACATCGTTCACCAGCATCAGCAATTTGATGTGAGCGCCCGCTGTGTCCGCCTTCGTTCCCATCAACACGTCATCGGTGATCACGGCGATTTCGGCTTCAAAGTCGATGCCCCAGGCTTCGCTCTCAACCTGAATCGGGTCCATGGGCCCGAGGAATGAATCCGATCCGCCCTGATACATCAACGGATCGGTCCAAAAGGAATCGGGCATCGTGGCCCCGCGCGCCTGGCGCACAAGCTCCACATGATTGACATAGGCAGATCCATCCGCCCACTGATAAGCGCGCGGCAGAGGCGACGCGCAGGCGGCCGGATCAAACGGTTCTCCCTGTTCGGCCCCTGAGTCCAACGCATCAGAGAGCGCCTGAAGCTGCGGCTTGGCCTCCGGCCAGTTGTCCAGCGCCGCCTGGAGCGTGGGCGCAATGCTCTGCGCCGAGACCATACGCGACAGATCGCGCGAGACAATCACCAGAGCGCCGTCGCGTCCTGACTTGAGGGAGGCTAGTTTCATACTTTCGTCCTCAGGTTAAGAGTGGTTATTCCGCCGCTTTTGCCACAGCCCGTCCGCCCCATGAATAAACATAATCGGTCTGTTCAACGGCTTGCGCTTCGGGGCTGATATTCAAGGCATCGCGGGTATCGATCATCACCGCCACTTCATCGGTTTCCTTGCGGGCAAAGGTCGCACCAGTTTTGGCGGCTTTGGGATGGGGCCCATGGGTGAAGCCGGCCGGGTGCAGGGTCATCATACCCGGTTTGATGTTATCGCGGCTGAAAAACTCGCCGCGATGATAGAAGATCACTTCATCGTAATCGTCATTGCTGTGATAAAAGGGCACTTTGAGCGCGCCTGGATCGCTCTCAATAGGCCGTGGACAAAACGTGCAGACCACGAACCGGTTTGACAAAAATGTCGTGTGCGCCGAGGGCGGCAGGTGATAGCGGTGGCTCATCAGGGGACGGATATCACGCCAATTGAGCCGCACCGCCGCCAGATCGCCTTTCCAGCCCACGGCATCGAGCGGATTAAAGGGATAGGTGATCCACGACAATGCACCCAGCCTCTTCACCACCACAGCCCAGTTTCTGTCCCCCTGCTGATCTTTGAATTTGTCGTCCAGAACAGGCGTGTCCAGAACAGCCGGATCGAACACGGCGTGCGGGCCCACCAGCCCCCTGTCCGGCAGCATATAACTTTCATTGGTAGCTTCGATGGACAGCAGAGTGCAGGGGTCTTCAGGCTCGAGCCGCCACATGGTGCCGCGCGGCAGGAGAATATAATCGCCATCGCGAATCTCAAGGTGGCCAAAATCACAGTACAGAGCGCCCTTGCCCTGATGCACAAAGAGCAGTTCATCCCCATCGGCATTGCGCACCAGATGGTCCATCGCCTTGCTCAGGCTGAACACACAGATGCGGGTCGCGGCGTTTTCAAGGATCGTCTTACCGTTCCAAGGAGAATCGCTGCTCTCAAAAAGTTGATTGGCATCGAACGCCCGCGGCCGTAACGGGCCTTCAAATCCGGTCCAATTGGTGGGCGGGTGCGCATGATAAAAATGCGTGGCGGGCCCGAAGAAACCTTCCTTGCCCATTTCACGTTCATACGTGCCCTCGGGAAGATCGGCATGGGCTTGGCGCGAGGCCAGGCCCTGGCTGCGGGAAACGGGAATCCAGTTTTTCATAAGACAAAACCCTTCAACAACTCATATGTGATGGACCGCACGATACGCAAATAAAGACTTTTTGACCCAATCCGCGCCAAGCCGCGGGCCAGGGAACCAAACGGTAGAAAATCCGTCTGGGCCGCCCCGTCACCAGTGGGCAGGCGACGCCTTTACAATAGTTACATAAGAAACTATCATGGAAAAAGCATCAAGGCAATGTTTCTGCCCGTCCTCCCGGTTCATTCAAAAGAGCGCTCAGAGCGTGATCGGCATGGCTTTCAACGCGCACACAGGGTAAAAGGCGTGTCTTGGATTTTGAAGAACTCCACCCTTTCACATCATGAATAATAGGACATGACACTATGGCGCTGATTCCCTCGCTTCCCGAACGCTCTTTTCTGGCGGATGTCTATCAGAGATTTCCCAAAACCCTGAAACCGCTGCTGGAATACCATGACATTCTGCTGCGCGGCGAGAGCCCGTTAAGCGTGGCGCAGCGCGAAATGATCGCCGCTTACGTTTCGGGCCTCAATGCCTGCAATTATTGCTTTGGCGCCCACAAAGCGTTGGCCGCGGCATTTGATGTTGACCCGGAGCTTTTCGACCAATTGCTGAACGATCTGGACAATGCCCCCATTGATGAAAAATTCAAGCCGATCCTGCGCTATGTGCGTAAACTCACCCAGACCCCCTCGAAAATGACGCAGGCCGACGCCGATGCCATCACGCAAGCAGGCTGGACGATCAGGCGATGTTCGACGCCATCTCCGTTTGCGCCCTGTTCAATTTCATGAACCGCATTATAGAGGGAACGGGCGTCGAACCTCAGACAGAGGAAGAGCGGCCGTCCAAAGAATCACTCAAAGACCGCACCTATATGGATTGGGGCCGCTCCATCGGCGTGTTCGAATAGGAAGGTGTTCTCTTGACCCGCCAAAAGGACCGGGCGCTAAAACTGGAAGGATTTCTGCCCTACAAATTGTCGATTCTCACCAATCGCATCAGCGCAACTCTGGCCGAAGCCTATTCCCAGCAATTCGCCTTAAGCATCCCGCAATGGCGCGTGATGGCGGTGTTGGGTGAGACCGCCGGACTCAGCGCCAATGAAGTGGCGCTGCGCACGCAGATGGACAAAGTTGCGGTGAGCCGCGCCGTGGCGGGACTTGAAAAAGCCGGACGCCTCGACAGAAAATTCACCATTGCGGACAAACGCCGCTCCATCCTGCGCCTCACGCTTAAAGGACGGCACATCTATACCCAGATCATTCCCCTCGCCCTGGCCTATGAGAAGGAATTAACGCAGCCCTTGAGCAAAGCCGAACAGCAACAGTTTGACCGGTTGATCGATAAAATCATGCATCAAGCCGGATGCATCACCATTGAATGAAGTCTCACTGGTCGGCTTTGATGGTGACCGTGATGTTGGTGCCATCCGCGCCCACCTGCTCCCATGTATCGCCGACGATTTTTCCTTTTGGAACATCGGCACACAAATCTTCCTCGACACCGACAAGAGTCGAGCACACTCTATCGCCGTTTATTTTCCAGTTTCCTGATCGTCCGTCACTCACATCAAGCGTACCGTCTTCATGAAACATCCACTCGGAGGCGGCACCATCCGCTGAAATCACATGCACCGTGTTGCCCAGCATGGCGTCAAACGTGTCGCTGGCCCATGACGGAGCGGAAAAACCCAAGGCAAATACTGGTATAATACAGGCACTCAATAACTTGTTCATGGTCTCCTCCTCCAATAAGGCACTCTATCTGAGCGCCGGACTCAGTTAATATACATTGCGCGCAAGGCGAAAAGCCTCTTGAAGCACATCTTTGTCCCCGATGTGATTGGCCAGGATTAAAATGAGACGGGCATTGACGTCCCGGCTCTGCTCTTGCGTCAAACCGTCATGCAGTCTGATGAGGGCTTCATAAAAATCATCCGGTTTTTCGATATTGGGGTCGCACTTGAGAGTCTGCGTCATGTCACAAGCCTCTGGTATCGGGTTGCATATTCTATATCTTGCCCAAAGCGCGGCGCATGGCCTCATGGACCTTTACCTGATCGCAATGCCGCCAGCGCCCGGCAATGTGTTGGTCGGGACGTATAAGATAAAACGTTCCGGGCTGGCCGTCATAACGGTTGGCGAGCCACCCTTTGGTGTCTTCCAGTCCATTCTGACCCACTGCCAGAACGTCAATGGCCAGACCTTCCATTTCAAGGCTTGCAGGAAGGGCGCCGGAATCGCCAAAGAACACTCCCGTGAAGCCGCCCCCCAGATGATCAAGCAGCCAGCCTTGACGGCCTTTGTGTCTGACCGGCGCGTCCGCCGCCGGGGCTCCCGGCTCCATGGCCCCCGCAAAAACATCTTCATCCGGCGTATTCAATGACGATCCGCGCAGCGTCGCGGGCAAAGACAAACGCCCGCTATTCACGAGAGGACGGGCAAAGGGGCAGTCTTCAGCCAGACTCAAAACGGCATCGCGGAATGCCCGGCTGACGGGTGTTTTCGGGGTCAGAAAGTCAGTGCTCCGGGTCGAGTTCAGAATATTTTCATCCGCGGCAAAAACGCGCTCCTCATCATAGCTGTCAAGCAGACTGCCCGGCGCCAGGCCGCGCATCACCAGATCAAGCTTCCAGCCGAGATTGTCCGCATCTTGAACGCCACCATTGCCGCCTCGGGCGCCAAAGGGTGAGACCTGATGCGCGGCATCACCAATGAAAAACACGCGGCCCTGACGAAATTTTTCCAGCCGCCGACACTGAAACGTATATACACTGATCCATTCCAACTCAAAGGGCGTTTTTTCCCCCAGCATGGCCTTGACGCGTGGAATGACATTTTCGCGTTTCATTTCCTCTTCGTTATCTGCGTCCGCGCCAATCTGAAAATCAAGCCGCCAGACATTGTCCGCCTGGCGGTGCAGCAGAGCCGATTGCCCGGGGTTGAAGTCCGGATCAAACCAGAACCAGCGCTCTGAAGGAAAATCCGCTTGCATTTCAATATCGGTGATCAGGAATTTGTCATTAAAGACCTGACCTTTAAAAGGCAGATCAAGTTCCCGGCGCATTTGAGAACGCGCGCCATCCGCCGCGATGAGGTAATCGCACGTCACCGCGTAAGGCCCTTCTGGCGTGTCCACTTCAAGCGTGACCCCTTCGGGGGTGGGTGTCAGGCTGATGACTTTATTGCGCCAGCGAATTTCCCCGCCCGCCTCACTCAGCCTGTCAATAAGATATTCCTCGACCCAGTATTGCTGAAGATTCACGAAGGCCGGAATCTTGTGGCCTTCCTCCGGCAACAGATCAAAGGAATACAATTCCCGGTTTCCATGGCGCACGCGGCCGATTTTCCAGGTGATCCCTTTTTCGATCATCGGCGCTGCCGCACCTTGCCGGTCCCATATTTCCAGGGTTCTTTTGGCCTGACAGATTGAGCGCGAGCCGTCGCTGACTGTCTCGCCCTGCTCAAGCACGATGGCGGGCACGCCCTTCAACCGCAAATCGAGCGCCATGGTCAAACCGACCATACCGCCGCCCACGATCAAGACCGGATGGTGCACGGGAGACGCCGCGTCCTGATCCGGCGATCTGGTATAGTGGAATTCCGGATATTGATACGTCTTGAGCATCTCACGCGCCTTTCGCATCAGTTTTCAAGTGATTTCCACATCTCGGTGTCGCGCTCAGCGGTCCAGATTTTGGGGTCCGTCACCCCGCCCGCTTCATCATACGCCCGCGCCACATCGAAAGGCAGGCAGTGATCGAAGATCACCCAGTCCCCAAATCCGGGCTGAAGCCGCGCATAGGTGTCTTTGTAGATATCGTTCAGGGGTTTCTTTTGCGCCGCGCCCTGTTTGACTGAGTCAAACATCTGGGTGAGAAAATCCTGCGTGCCCTGGATTGCCTTTTCCACGGTTTCAGGCGTGGTCAACGCATCGCCCCGGCCCGGCACCAGAACTTCCGGCTTGAGCGCCCGCACCTTGTCCAGCGTTCCGGGCCAATCGGTGAGATAAGCATCCCCCGTATAGGGCGTTGCGCCATATTCGACGAGATCTCCACTGAACATGATTTTCTGCTTGGGCAGCCAGGCAATGGTATCGCCTTTGGTGTGCCCACGGCCGATCTGAATCAAGTGCACTTCCATATCGCCCATCCATACTGTCATGTGGTGGGGAAACGTCAGGGTGGGCCAGGTCAGGCCCGGAATGGATTCTATGCCCTGAAAGAGTCGTGGGAAGCGTCCCGCCTCGGAGGCATAATCCTGCGCGCCCCGTTCTACGATAAGAGCGCGCGTGGCGTCCGAACAAATAATCTCCTGCGCACCATAGGCGCTCGCCCCCAGCACCCGCACCGCATGATAGTGACTGAGCACGACATATTTGATCGGCTTGTCGGTCACCTCGCGAATGCGCCGGATCACATCTTCGGCCATCACCGGCGTGGCTTGGGTGTCCACCACCATCACGCTCTCATCGCCAATGATAATGCCGGTATTGGGGTCGCCTTCCGCCGTATAGGCATACGCGCCATCCCCTAACTTTTGGAATGTCACTTTCTTCTCTTCTAAATCGCCTTGAGAAGCAAATTTCTTGGTCATACCTTCTCCTTTATCGAAAAAGCCCCCGAGGATTGGGGCGATGCCGGACGGAACGCCGGTCATACCGGGAGTCCGCCGGATGTTTGTGCATCTAAACGGGACAGCGCCGCAAAGGCGGGACACGCTGCCCCAGCAACCAAATGCGCCTGGCGTTATTGAAAAAGCATAGTCCGGCCACCTTTGGAACATGGCGATGCGGTTTAGTTTCATCAGAAACTATCATAAAGGTTGTCGCGAGGCAACGGCTGACCGCGAGGCACCGGAGACCGCGGCGTTCTCATCCCCGCGTCAAGGCCCGACCTTGCGCACAGGCTCGTTAAATCTGGAGGAATATTCCGGCGCTATCTCTTTGGCAAAGCGGGTCAGGACTTCGCGCTGCACGCAGCGGGGCGTTCCTGGAACACCGGCCTGCACGATGAATCGGTTAAACCCGGCGTCCTGATAGCGTTCAATACGCGCCCCGATGGTCGCCGCTGTGCCGACAAATTGCAGGCTGAGATACGCATCCATCGTACCGGGATCGGAAAAGGAGTGGAACTTCCCCAGGAGTTCATCAAACGCTTCATAAGTCTTGATATTCCGGTGCAGTCTTTTGTCCACCTCATAATGATCGATCTGCATCTGGAACCAGGTCGGCAAATATTGGCGCGCGATCTCTTGCGCCTCTTCATCCGTATCGGCAACCACGCAATTCACGGCAATGGCTTTACTGCCATCGGTGGCTTTGCCGCGGGCTTTGGCCACCGCCGCCCAATTGGCAAGAATGTCTTGCTGCGTTTCAAAGTCAAAATAAGAAATGCTGAGAGGCGAGAGGCCAAGCTGTGCCATGCGGCCGGCGCTCAAGGGATTGCCGATGGCGCCATAAAAATTGATCTTGTCGCGATTGGCGATGGGCCGCACGGTAATCTCGTGCGGGATACGTATATATTTGCCTTCATAAGTGAAAGGGCCGCCCTGAAGCGCCCGGTCGATCAGCTCATAGCTCTCCTTAAACCGTTCGCGCGCTTCTTCCATGGGAACGTCAAAAGCCTGGTATTCAGACAAGGCCGTGCCGCGCCCCAACCCCAGATGCAAATCCCCTTTGGTCAGATGACTGAGGATCGCAATTTCTTCCGCCAGCCGGCGCGCATCATACCAGGGCGTGACCAGCACCATCGTGCCAAGTGAGAGGCGCGGACACAAGGCCGCCACGTAGGACAACAACACCAATGGGCTGGGCGAAGGATAATAATCGCTGAAATGGTGCTCCACCATCCACAGCGTGTCATAGCCGAGCCGGTGACCGAGGGCCGCCATATCCATGATATGGATATAAAGATCCTCATCGGACAGGCCGCTTTCAGCGCCCGCATTGGCAGAAAAATCGAACGTCAGTTCTGAATCGCTCTGACGATGACCTTTTTTACTGGCTGACGGGTCCGGCCAGCCTGCACCTCGAATTGCAACCACGAATCTTAATCCTCTGTCTCACAGCTTATACCCTGACACGATGCACGAAAAGGGGGATCGGCTCTCGGCCTCCAGCGCCATGATTCATGCCCAGGAATGACATGTCAGGGATTCAGCGTGATCCCGCCATCAACCACAAGCTTCGCGCCGGTGACGTGCCGGGCTTCATCGCTCGCCAAATAGAGAACCGCATTGGCGATGTCCCGAGGTTCCCCGAATTCACCTATGGGGATCTTTTCGAGAAACGCCGCGCGCACCGCTTCGAGGGGCGCGCCGGACTGTTTTGAGGCATCTTCGAACAGCCCTTCCAGCATCGGCGTCAGGATTTGCCCCGGGTGCACGGAATTGCACCGCACCCCGGAGCGATTTTGCGCGCAGTGCAGCGCAATCGATTTTGTCAGTTGACGCACAGCCGCCTTGCTCGCGCCATAGGCGGTGATAAAAGGTGTTGCCACCAGAGCCGCCACGGAAGACATGTTGACGATCGACCCGCCGCCGCTGGCCTGCATGGCGGGGATGGCGTGCTTGCAGCCCAGAAAAACGCCTTCGACATTGACCTGTTGCGTGCGCCGCCAATCTTCAAGCCGCGCGTTTACAGGGTCTTGCGGCACGTTTTGCAACGCCACGCCGGCATTGTTCACCAGAATATCAAGGCCGCCATAAGTTCCGGCCGTGTCCTCAACCAGCGCCGCCCAGCCCTCTTCATCCGTCACATCCTGCCGCACAAAACGCGCCCCGTTTGAAAGCGCCTGGGCAACATCGCGCCCCTGCGCCTCATTGATATCAGTTAGCGTTACCCGCGCGCCTTCCTCTGCCAGCAAAGTGGCAATCTCCCGGCCCAGTCCTGATGCCGCACCGGTCACAATAGCGATTTTATCTTTCACTCTGTCCATGGAATGCCGTTCCTATGCTGATGATTTATTGATCTGCATGGCGTCCGACAAAACCTGCCGTTTGCCCGCCATCCACCATGAGAAGGGTTCCCGTGATCATGGCCGCTTCATCGCTCAACAAAAACAAAATGGAATTGGCGATGTCTTGTGCTTCCGCCACCCGCCCCAGCGGCACCAGTTCCGCCATGCCGGCGCGCATCACGTCGCGCCCGCCCAATTGTTCCGCCACCTCGTCCAGCATAGGCGTGTCGGTGTATGTCGGGCAAACGGCGTTGCACCGGATGCCGAGATTAAATTTCGCGCAATGCAGCGCCACCGCTTTTGTCAACATGGAGACACCGCCCTTGCTGGCGCAATACGCGGCGATGTCATCGACACCCGCGACACCGGCAATGGAAGAAATGTTAACGATGGCGCCGCCGCCGTCCGATTGCTTAATGCCTTTCACGCCCTGTTTGCAGCCCAGAAACGTGCCGGTGAGATTGACCGCCATCACCCGGTTCCAGTCTTCAAGGGCCGTGTCTTCAAAACTGCCGTTAATGCCAATGCCTGCGCAATTCACCACAAAGTCGAGGCGATCGTGTGTTTTTATGGCAAATGCAACGGCGTTTTCCCAGGATGTCTCATCGGTGACATCCAACGCGCATGCCGCACCGGCGCCGCCCATTTGGTCCTCCACAGCCGCAGCTCCCGCCTTATTAATGTCGGCGACCACAATACGGGCCCCTTCACGGGCCAACGCTTCGCACGTGGCCCGCCCGATGCCCGACGCCCCGCCCGTCACCAGGGCGACTTTTCCTTCGAATCTATGCATTTGCTTGCCTCTCCTTGGAATTTCAGGATCTCCCGGCGGGAAGAAATACCTCCCGCACAATCAGCCACTCTCGCGCAGGACCGGGTTCGCGGGCACATAACCCCTTCAGTCTAAGGCGAAGTGACGCCAAGGGTCTGGCCTCCCGGTGTCCTGTTTGTTGACCCACCGTGCCTCCGGCAAGCGGGTAAACATACGTGTGGAAAATGCGCGGCTTTTGGTTTCATTTGTAACAAATTTCCGTCAGGCGACGAAACAGGGCTTGCAGGGCGGGAGACTTTATCCCTAGGATCACGTCCTGGCCCACCCCTCACGGCCGCTGGTCACTCCCAGCCCGGCAAGAGACGGGGGCGCGCGGCCCATGACAAACACCAAGCTGAAAGACGCGATTAAGATGACCCAAACCCCTATGACTTCAAGCCCGGAAAACGCCTATGACCTCAGCGCCCCGGCCCGCGCTTTCCTCGCCAAACCTGCGAAAATGCTGATCGACGGTGAATTCGTCGACGCCAAGAGCGGAAAAACCTTCACGGTGTTCGATCCGGCCTGCGGACGCGAATTCATCCGCGTGCCGGAAGCGGGTCCTGAAGACGTTGACCTGGCCGTCAAAGCCGCACGGCGCGCTTTTGAAAGCCCCGCATGGGCGGACATGATCCCCGTCGAGCGCGAACGCCTGTTGTGGCGTCTGTCGGACCTGATCGAAGAGCACGCCGACGAACTGGCGGAACTGGAAGCCCTCGACAATGGCAAAGTCTGCGGCATTGCCCGCGTGTCGGATGTGCCCCTGGCGCGGGATTTTTGCCGTTACATGGCGGGCTGGGCGACGAAAATCGAGGGGCACACCATCAACGTCTCCATGCCTCTGGCGCCGGGCGGTAAATTTCATTCCTATGTATCGCGCGAACCGGTGGGCGTGGTGGGGCAGATCATTCCCTGGAATTTCCCGCTCCTGATGGCGATCTGGAAAATCGCGCCGGTGCTGGCAACCGGCTGCACCACTGTGTTGAAACCTGCCGAGCAAACGCCGGTTACGGCGCTCAGACTGGCGGAACTGGTGTGCGAAGCCGGCTACCCCGAAGGCGTGGTGAATGTCGTCACCGGCATGGGCCATGTCGCGGGCGCGGCGCTGGTGGAACATGAAGAGGTTGATAAAATCGCGTTTACCGGGTCGACGGAAGTCGGCAAAATTATCGGCAAATCCGCCATGCAAACCATGAAGCGCCTCTCATTGGAACTCGGGGGCAAATCTCCCGTGGTGATTTTTGCCGACGCTGATCTTGATGCCGCCATCAAAGGTGCGGCCGATGCGATTTTCTTCAATCACGGCCAGGTCTGCACCGCCGGCTCGCGCCTTTATGTGGAACGCACGGTCTTTGACCGGGTGAGCCAGGGGGTGGCCGATATCGCCAATGCGATCACGCTGGGCGCGGGTCTGGCACCCGGCACCCAGATGGGCCCCTTGGTCAGCGCAGAACAGCAGGACCGCGTGTGCGGCTATATCGCGTCGGGACTGTCGGAAGGCGCGTCTGCCCTGTCAGGCGGCGGCGCGGCCGACGGGGACGGCTATTTCGTCAAACCCACCGTGCTCACCGCCGTCAACCAGAACATGAAAGTGGTGCGCGAGGAAATCTTCGGTCCTGTGCTGGTGGCCCAACCCTTCGACAACATGGACGAGGCGGTTGCGCTGGCCAATGACACCGATTACGGCCTGGGAGCCAGCGTGTGGAGCACGAATTTGAGCACAGTGCACCGTGTGGTGCCTAAAATCAAAGCCGGAACGGTATGGGTGAATGCGCACAACCTGCTGGATTCCGCTTTGCCTTTTGGCGGTTACAAACAATCAGGCATGGGCCGGGAAATGGGCCGTTCGGTGCTGGATCTCTATACGGAGTCGAAATCCGTCTGCATGATGGTTTAACCTTAATACCGGAAGCAATCTGGCGCCCCCGGCTTTGACTCTGGGCCGCGCAACCGGCTATTCTGCTCATGTTGAGCGCCAGAGAGCACTGAAATACAGGTGGCGTTATTTTGGCCTTGCCGCGCCGATTTCGTCTGATAAACCGGCAATGCCGGAAATTGAGGGGGAGTTCAAAGCGCCTCGCATGACCTATACCTGCTCGACCGATAGTTATCAGGGACGGGACAAAGTTGAATACTGGCAGGCTGCACTGCAGGATGTATGCGGGGAGTTCCGCACGCACTTCGTTGAAAAAAACAGTTTTACCGGTTCTATCAGCTCACGGAATGTCGGTGGTATTGACATTGCCCGCATCTCCTCCAACGCCGAACGCATCACCCGCTCCAGAAAACAGGTCGCGAACGCCAGTGATGACTATTGTTTTCTGATCGCGCAGATCTCTGGGTGCAGCATGATGCGCCAGAACGGCCAGGAAGCCCTGCTGGAAAAAAACGACGTCACGCTGATCGATTCAGGCCGCCCGTCGGATTTTTGTTTTGACGGCTCGTTTGAGCAGCTATCTGTGCATCTGCCGCGCAAAACCATCGAAAACAAATTGCGTGACAAGAACATCCCCTGCGCACTGCAGATCCCCGGGAAGGACGGTCTTGGGTCTATCTTGACGAACTTCATGGCCCGCCTTTACGACGAGGCGGATCATTTCTCGCCAACGCAGGGCGCCGGCCTGCGCGAAGCCATATTCGACCTTGCCACAGCGGCCATTCTTGCGGACACACCGCTCACCAGCGACCCGGCGATCTCGCAAGCAACGCTCTCGCAAATCGGCCATATTCAGAATTTCATTCTCGCCCGCCTGCCTGACCCCACCCTGACGCCATCCAGCGTGGCCGCCGCCTATGGCATCTCGACGCGCCATCTGCATCGCATGTTCAATCGCGTGGGAACATCCGTGGGCGAATGGATTCGCTTGCAGCGCTTGAGCAAGTGTCGCGAGGATCTCGCCAACCAGCGCTTTGCGGGCCACGGCATCATTCAGATCGCTTTCCACTGGGGCTTTAACGACGCGTCGCATTTCAGCCGTGCCTTCAGGGCTGAATTCAATATCTCGCCGCGCGAATACAGGCTTCAGGAAAGCGCGCGGCGCGCGCAGGAAATGCGTTAAGCCTCTCAACCTTTGCCCCCCTGAAATATTGCAACGCAACATGGGGCCCGGCGCCCCGTCCGTGTCCCTGAGCGTCAAATAATCCGGCATTGTGAGGCGAGCCTGCGGCGGCGCGCTGTGGTCTAGTTGACCCTGCCTAATGGTCGGTATTTTGATGCGTTAGGACCACTTTATGATTTGATGCACACAACTTAGGGGGAACCATGATTTACCGAAATACGAAAACGCAGACCAGCACCATCCACCACAAAGAGCTCCGCCGGACCACGGCGCTGGCCGCGGTAATGACGGCGGCCTTCACGTTCGGCGCGGTCGGCACCAGCTTCGCCGCCATTGACGAGGTCACGGTGACCGCCCGGAAACGCTCGGAAAACCTGCAAACGACGCCGATCGCCATCACGACGTTCTCCGGCCAATCCCTGCTCGATCGCGGCCTGACCCAATTGACCGACATCGGCCAGTTCGCGCCCAATGTCAACATGGCCACGGCGCCTGGCGGCAGTGGCGGCGGCACCAACGCGCAGATCTATATCCGCGGCGTTGGTCAGACCGACTTTCTGTTCACCACAGATCCCG
>Ga0114931_10001480_pt1 | contig 30025 bp, 33 predicted proteins | sample 2SBtaG_FD_89579 | JGI IMG/M metagenome (GOLD analysis project Ga0114931, IMG submission 89579) | Deep subsurface microbial communities from Kolumbo volcano to uncover new lineages of life (NeLLi) - 2SBTROV14_V59a metaG | ecosystem: Environmental > Aquatic > Marine > Volcanic | place: Kolumbo... | reverse complement strand
AAGGTGATTTCCAGGGGAGATAACATAAGAGGTCATGATTCAACCAGCAGTAATTACACACTTTTCTACTTATATTACTACCGGTGAACTTTTGCATTTTTTTAAAACATTGTCAATCAGTGGTCTAAAATCTTTTGTAGTTTACCTTGGGGCTTCGACGCACCTAGGAATTTGTCAACTACACCGCGCCCGTAGGTCCGGAAATTATGGGGAGGGTTCATTCTTCTTACCTCACTGGAAGGGCACAGGTGCAATTAATAAGTCCTGATAATATCCAACATTTCCCGGACAGCCCGGTCAACTCCGACCATCATTGATTTCGCAATAATTGCATGTCCAATATTTAATTCCTCGATCTGTTCGATTTCCAAAATTTCCCGGACATTCTGGTAGTCCAACCCATGGCCCGCGCCCACACCGAGGCCCAATTTCGCACCGGCAATAGCCATTGAACGGATTTTTTCCAATTCATCGTTGGCTTCGCATAAGTCGTCAGCGGTCGCGTAGCACCCGGTGTGCAGCTCAACGTAGTCCGCATGACAGCGGGCGGCAGCTTTAATTTGACCGATTTCGGCATCCACGAAAAGCGATACAACAATATTATTGCTGCGCAGACGGGCCACCACATCTTCGATCCAATCGACATTGGCCGCGACATCCAGGCCGCCTTCGGTGGTCAACTCCTCACGTTTTTCAGGCACTAATGTAACCATGTCAGGAATGACCTCGATGGCTATGGCAACCATCTCATCCGTGGCAGCCATCTCCAAGTTAAGATGGTTCTTGACGATCTCTTTCAAGAGATAGAGGTCCTTGTCCTTAATGTGGCGCCGATCTTCGCGAAGATGACAAACGATACCGTCCGCGCCTGCCATTTCCGCGGCTATCGCGGCCGCCACCGGGTCGGGAATTCTCGTCTTCCGAGCTTCACGGACGGTTGCCACATGATCTATGTTCACCCCGAGTCGCATCATTTCCTAGTTCTCCTGTTTAACCAGTTCAGCAATACTTACGAATTTAAATCCTTTTTTTTCAAGTTTGGGCATTTCAGATTTGAGGACTTCTAATGTCAACTGCTCCGGATGGCCGATTCCGATAGCGCTTCCGTGCTTTACCGCCAGTTCCGCTAAACGGTTTACCTGACTACGGATAAAAGGTTCCTCCGCGATGGCATCCAGGAAAAGATCGTTTTTTTCACAAGGCAAAGAGACTCGTTTTGCGATGGTGTAGCCGACGGAATTGGCATTCGTCATGCTATCCAGGAAAAAACAGTTCGATCGCTTGAGCTCCTGCATGACAATTTCCATCAGTCTTGTGTCGATGGTAGCAAGGGAGCCCATGTGGTTGTTCATACCTTTTGCCAGAGGCACTGATTTGATCGCTTTGCGCAGTCGGCTGCGAATCTCTTTATCCTTCAAGCGGGTCCGAAGCATATAGTCATACCGCGGGAATTCGTCGCCCTCCGGCTCCATTGGCATGTGCAGTAAAATGTCTAATCCCCTCTCCGCCGCGGCCAGAGCAATCTCTTCGGAGTAGTCTAATCCTGGAAGAATGGAGATGCTTATCGTCGGGTTCAGATCCAGAAATTCATGAATGCGCGGCTTGAAAGAATAGCCGAAGTCATCGATGACAACCGCAATCTTTCCCCCGACGCGCACCAGCTTTTGATCTTCCACCAGCGTCATCTCAAAAAGCCGTTCACCTCCATACCCAACTACAATCGTTTTTTTGTCGCCTTTCGCGGAAACTTCCGCCTTTAAGAGTGTCGCGCCTAAATCACGGAAAGTCGAGACAAGGTCAGCATAGGCTCTATCGGAAGACAAGTCAGCCGGAATACGAACTATTTTATGGTATTCCGAGCCACTCAACCAATCCGTGCGAATTCCAAGATCGAACAGTACGCGGTACATGCTGAATCTGATAGCCTCCTTACGGGCTGGTTCATCCAACTGAGCGACGGCATTATCATTCCACTGCTTGCCCAGGCCAGGGCTTCTCATGGAGCCAACCTTTAGCAATGAAAGCAGAAGAGCTAGAGTCAACAGGCTCCAAAACAGGCGCAGCTTAAAAATGGGCAGGGGCTGGTTTCCGCTTGACATGTAGGATTATTTTAAGAAATCAGACTGACACTATTGGAAAAAGGCCTTTACTTCACTCCATGAAAAATCATCATTATTAATCTTAAAATCCTCCCATCGATATATGGCCCAATCACCCGTCTCATCCCGTTCTAAAAAAAAAGTTGCCTGCCCCTTGGCTTCCGCCGGCACATTTTGTGATTGCAGTCCGTGACGAACGATGAGTGTGTAATTCTGTGTAATGGTAGCCGTTTGGGCCGTCTCACTACGATTATCTGTATCGAAACTCAATCTGATCGTCGAGTCGGCCGGCGTAGCCTGGAACATTTGCTGTACGTATCTGCGTTCTTCTTCAAGACTCCAATTTAGGAACGTACCCGGTTGACTTGCGGCGACCCCTTGGTCTGGCATAAACTCAAACCGTCGTTGTGACCGCGTGCTGTCGACAAAACTTTGAATGTAGTTTTCCACGTTGCGTTCATTCAGCGCGATCTGCAGATTGATGAAAACGAGTTCGGGGGTCGTGGGATTGATCAGGCTGGATGTGTTGTTGCTCGGGAGTTCCGGTTCTCGTGTCGTAAAGGGGCTTTCGCAGGCCTGAAAGGTGGCCACAAAACACAAGCATGCAATATATCGGACCCTGCTTTTCACTCGGAAAACCGCTTGCTAAAAAGAGTCATAACCTCTATCATAAAAGGACAAAGAGCGAGACGACGCATTATGTTTATCAAACTATTTTTTTTGTTTACCATCGTGCCATTTGTTGAATTGGCGCTGCTCCTTGAAGTGGGCAACCAGATTGGCGCTTTTAATACCATCGCCATCGTTCTCCTGACGGGATTTGCCGGTGCGGTTTTGGCCCGTTCGCAAGGATTCGGCATCCTGCGCCGAATCCAAGATGAGCTGGGGCAAAATCAATTGCCTGGCGACAGTCTCATCGAAGGAGCCCTCATTCTCGCGGGCGGACTCCTTCTCCTCACACCAGGGCTCATCACGGATGCCTTCGGCTTCTGTCTTCTGCTGCCGCTGCCACGGCGACTCTTCAAGGCTTACCTTAAGGAGTATTTTCGCGGGAAAAATCAAAACGATGAAATCCATATGAACTACAGAGTCGAAGAGTAGCCGTCCGGTCACAATGTAACGCACTGAAGCACGGTTTCAGGAGTCAGGTGCGGCTGTGCTCATGGCGAAAGAGCTATTCGTATGCGCTTGTTGGTTTTGCCTTTGCTCTTGTGTTCAACCACCCGAATCTCTCCAACTTCTTTCGTATTCGCGACATGTGTTCCGCCATCCGCCTGCAGGTCGAGGCCAGCGATTTCAACGGTTCGTACTTGCTCGATTCCTTCAGGCAGTAAATTGATTTTTGTTCTGATGAGATCGGGAATCTGAAATGCCTCGGCGCGCGGCAGGATCCTGACCGTGATGGAACGACAGGCCTTCACCTCTTCGTTCAGTCTCCCTTCTATAATCTGCGCGAAATCGGCTGACATCGATTCAAGCTCAAAATCGAGCCGACCCGTGCCGGGTTCCATGTTGCCACCGGTCACGTGCGCCTGGAAATCGCGCCAGATAACACCACACAAAATATGAAGGGCGGTGTGGGTCCGCATGAGCTGATAACGCCGCTCCCAATCGATCTTACAATTAACAAACTGATCCACCCCCGGGGATGGGCCCGCGAGATAGTGCACAATCTCCGGGCCACTTTTCTTGACCTTCTCCACTCGCGCCACATATCCTGTCCACAGCATTTTACCCTGATCCGGTGGTTGTCCGCCACCGCCCGGATAGAAAATGGTCTTATCGAGCACAATTCCCCCGTCATCGTTGATCCCGACAACCTTCGCTTTTGCTTGCTTCAAATAACTATCAGAATGGTAAATTGCCTCCGTCATTCAAACTCCTTTGGTGAAAACTAAGTTTTGAATAGATCAAAACCACAAAACGCAATGCAAGATACCATGCAATGCGATGGAAGTCAAGAAGGAGTTATCTCGTGAAAGGAATGCTTAGTGACTAGCGAGCAAGTAATTTTTTTCACCCGCATGAACGGGCACGGCGAGGTGGTTTTCTCTGGGGGGAACCGGGCAGTTGTACCCCGGCTTGCCGTATGCGCAGGATGGATTATAAGCTAAGTTGAAATCGAGGTCATAGAAACCCGACTGATTTTCTTTCAAATCCAGATATCTCCCTCCGCCATACGTTTCCTTGCCACCGGTGGCGTCGGCAAAAGGAATAAACAAATAACCTGGAAAGCGGCCCTGAATATCCAATAATTTGTAAACGCTGAGATTGCACGGCTCCCCATCCATATCAAATTGAAAGAAACCGTATTTTACCGCCTCACGTTGCGTGCCCGTGCTGGTGAGCATCATGAAATGAGGGGGTTGCTCAAGCCGGCTTATTTTGAGGTGAAAACGATAACGCAGATCGACTGGAAAGTAGGAAAGACCCGGAAAATTTTCCTTTTGGTCATCGGGGATCGGCGAAGTAGGAGCATGTTTGAAGGATGCATCCTTTTGGATTCGCTCCTTTTCAATACCTCGAATGATTGAATCAACATCAGGATTGGTTTGGTCGCTACAGGAAAAAAACAAAACTAAGACCAGTGCTGAGAAAAACACCATATTCGATTGAGTCCCTGCTTGATAGGCTGTATCTGCTTTCCCTATGGAACAATCCATTTGACTATTCTATTTCTCGGATGTCGGTTTCAAACGCATTTTTCCGGGGATGGGATCAAACACAGAAATTTCATCGGCGCATCACCTGCGTTAACAAATTGGTGCTTTTCGTTTGGTTTTACAAAAATAACATCACCCGATTTGAAGGGGTGCTCCTGGTCTTCTCCTTTCAAAACACCTTGCCCTGCAAGGATGAAAACCTCATGCTCGTAATTATGAAAATGGAAGGGTGTGTAGCCACCGGCCGCGACCGTGAACATGCGCATCGCAAAATTTTCCGCGCCGTCCTTCTCCGATATCAGCAGCCTCATCCTGGCGCCCATCGCCCCCGCCATTGTCACGTCATTTTCTTCTATGTTTATTACATTTTCGATTTTCATGACAACTTCTCCAATCTTAAGGTTCGTAATTCGGTTTGGTAAGGTACGGAATCGGGTCCGAATACCCTGCCTGCTGAAAGCCACGTAACCGCAGGGCGCAACTGTCGCAGACCCCGCACGCAACATCTTCACGCTGGTAGCAGGACCATGTCAGTTCGAAAGGCACCCCTAGTGCCACTCCTTTTGAAATAATGTCATGCTTTTTGAGATGAATGAGGGGAGTCTCGATGGAAATGCTGGTTTCGGGCCTTGTACCGGCTGCGATAACCGTTTCAAAGGCATCGTAAAATACGCGTCGACAATCCGGGTACCCTGAACTATCCTCCTCGACTGCCCCGACAAAGATTTTTCTTGCGCTAAGAACCTCGCTCCAACTGGTCGCGATCGCCAACAGGTTCGCGTTTCTGAATGGCACGTAGGAACTTGGTATGGTCCGGTTTTGAAGATCCGCGGGAGAAACGGGTATCCCGGGATCGGTCAAACTCGACCCACCAATTTTGGACAGGTGTTCTATATCGATAATCAAAATTTTCTCTGCCTGGTTGTGTTCGGCCAAAGCCTTAACCGCACGCAACTCACGCTGCATGGTGCGTTGACCGTAATTTAAATGCAGAAGAGCCAGCCGGTATTCCTGCTTTGCGATAGCCATCGTCACGGCACTGTCCATGCCGCCACTCGCCAAGATCACGGCCCAATCAGGCGACATCACGCCCTCCCGGAATACTCGGCTTTGACTGTCGACCGAATCCCGCCGCGGACGCTAAAATCTCCAACAACTGACATCTTCTTCGGCTTGCAAGCTTCTACCAGATCATCCAGGACCTTGTTCACGAGGGATTCGTAAAAAACACCTTCGTTACGAAATTCCAGGAAGTAGTATTTCAGAGCCTTTAATTCCAGGCAGAGCTGATTCGGAACATACTCGAGTGTGATCGTTGCAAAATCAGGCAACCCGGTCATGGGACAAACCGAGGTGAATTCACTATTAACGATTGTAATCGTGTAATCACGTTCCGGGTATTTATTCTCAAAAGTTTCCAGTCTTTCCATATTCTTCATCCTCGTAATCCGTGGAAAGAAAAATAGTAACGTAATCGCGAAAAATCAAGGCCATTTCCCGCCAAGCCGCGAACCCGGAGATTCGCTCTCCTCAAGGCAGTTGTTGCGATTGAACAAAATCCACTACACCCTGCGTGATGGCCTCCGCCATCCTTGCACGAAACGCGGCATCCAGCAGAAACATTTCATCCTGAGGGTGGGTCAGGAAAGCTCCTTCAATCAAAACACTGATGAAATCAGATTGCCGGGTAACGACAAAAGCGGCTGTTTTGGCACCGTAACCGCTCAGGCCGATCTTGTTTAAGCGGTTGTAGATTGTCTCAGCAAGTGCTTTGGCGTGGAAGAAAGTGTAGTAGGTTGTTGCACCCCGTGGCCGTAGTGGATCGACGTCCGGCCCTATGGAATTCTGATGAATGGAGAGGAATATGTCGGCATCCGCTGCCCGCGCCAAATCTACCCGTTCAGCTATACTCAGCCTCGAATCATTGTCACGCGTCAGAACCACACTGGCTCCTGACACTTTCAGCTTGCCGCTGACTTTTTTGGCAAGATCCAGGTTTGCCGCTTTTTCCAGCAGACCCGTTGAGCCAACACCGCCACTCTCTCTTCCTCCATGCCCTGCGTCCACGATAATTTTAAGCTCTCGAAGGGACGGTTGAGTTGTGGAGTTTGACAGGGGATTTCTACGAATATCCAGGTAGAGAGCATCGTCGCGGTAGTGACTTCGATACCCCCAAAGTCGCCGTTCTCTAAGCTGCACCTGCACCACGATGGTGCGCTGACCTCTGGTTCTGGTCGTAATGCGCCGCACCTGACCGTTTGCCTGATCCGGCAGGCGCAAGCCAGGCTGTTCTTCCGTGTTAAACAGAATGACCTCTAATCTCGAATCGTCGCTTTGACTCACCCGGAATGGCACCCTGTCAGTAAGCCCAAACCGAATGGCAAGCCAATTCTCACTTTCGGAAAAATTGACTTCCATTAGACTGGCCGTCGGCATCACCTTGACCGCTGGAAGCCTTTTGACACTCTCGGTGTCCATAAAACTGGATTGGTCACCCGGCAGGCCCAATTTGTAAAAATTGCGGTGTTGATTGACCAACGGAACCAGCACTCCCGGTGGCAATTCAAACAACAAATTTCCACCAGGCTGGTCGAAAACAAAGTTGGTTGAATCTTGCGTCACCCCGACAAGGGGAGAATCTGATCCCGTAGCGAATACGTGCCCGGGAGCCTCAAACTGAAAGACCGTACCGTCCTTTCCTTGAAATGTAAAACGGACGAGGCTATCGAACAACTTTATCACATCAGTGACCACAACGTTGCCAAGATAAATTCCTCTGACGCCTGGGAAACGGGGATCAAATATTTCGTTAAGCAAGACAGGTTCGACCAGACTCGAGATGGAACAGAAGGCCGTGCCATCCGGACTTCCGACAAAGCCCACCTCCACCTCCTCGCCTGTAACAAGATGGATATCCGCGCGCGGCCACACTCGACCACCGTCCACGCTGGTCGGTGAATCAGGAAGCGTTTGGTCAGGGGAGCGAAAAACAACAATCCTCCGCGTTGCACTCCCTCGTTCATCTTCAGTTTCAAAACTCAGGGTGTTCAATCCCCGTTTCAGGTCCACAAGTCCAACAAAGGCGCCGGACGGAAAGACGGTCACTAATTTCCCCTGAACCCGCACATGAGCATTTCGTGAAACGGAGCCGGCGAACCTCACCCTGGCTACATTCAGGGTGTCGCCATCTTGAGGAAAAATGATCCGAAGCTCAGGCCCGTCAGCCGAATCATCGGGTGCTGATTGAGCCTTGCTTTCGGGCACCAGCCAAAACGACCCTGCAAACAACAGGAGGAAACTTAATGCAAGGGAACCCATTTGATTTCACCTGTCGTTATCATTGAGACTGCTCTGTTCACATGGAATAAAAAAATCCCCAGACTTTCATCTGGGGATTTCGAGGAGGAAGGGTAAAATAGGAGGTTACCATATTACCTTCCAGGGGCTTTTCAAATACTGTTAACAACGGAAAAGGCAACATTCTTCCCCGAATATAAATAAAAATCATTTTTTAAGCTTTTTTAATCTTTTTAAGGTCTCAGACGGCCAATCCGATAGTGATAAGTGCAAGCAATTAGCACAAAATTTCTACTACGGCATCACAAGAAACTGTACCTCCGTCGAATCAAGGATGATTCAAAAACCACAAGGATGTACATAAAGGTACAAATAAAAGCGACCCCTGTGGGTCGCTTTATTTTTTTTGCATTACCTCAAACCCGATCACTCTAAAATTCTCAAAAAAGCTTGCTGGTCCAACAGGTCGGGGAAAAAATAATCCGGTTCCGCTGCTTCCAGTTGGGATTTACTAAATGAACCGGTTGCGACGGCAACGGTCCTGGCCCCAAAGGGTTTGCCACAAGCCACATCGAGTGGCGTATCTCCGATCACAAAGACATTTTCGGGTTCGATATCCTCGCCCTTCCGCTGACGATACCTTCCAACGGCGATTTCCGGCAGCTCACTCCGAATCGCCGAATCGTCGGAAAAGGCACCAAATTCAAAAAAATCGTAGAGTCCGAAATGACGCAACTTGATTCTGGCCCCTTGTAACCAATTACCGGTCAGCAGCGCCAATGTGGTGTCATCGCGCTGGCGCAGGAGTGGGAGGAGATCGGCAACGCCTGCTTCGACTTGCCGCGGCCCGGGCTTCATGATTTCCTTTTTTAAATGAGAAAAATATTTCCGTTGAAAACTGGTTTCGACCTCCGGAGTCCATACCAGGTCGTGAGCCGCAAGCACATCGCGCAGAATGACCGTATCCGTTCTCCCCGCAAAGCTAACACCACCCAACTCGCCGTCCGCCCCGAACAATTCAAAAAAGGCCTTGACCATCGCCATTCTGCCTGCTCCGCCGGTATCTACCAATGTCATGTCGATGTCAAAAAGAAGTAGTTTCATAGAATAACAATTCTCCACGCAGGTGCGACTTTTCATGGATGAAGAGCTGATTCCAACCAAAATCAATTCATCGAATTCCTCAACTACCGTCTGCCGCCGGCCATCCGAACGGCTTCGGGTGACCGGTAAAGTGAGAACATGGCGGCGATCCCAAAGAGGGGCCCAAGTCCCAGAATGCCGAATGCGGGTCCCCAGCCAAAACTTCCTTCAATGGTAGGAATAATACGAATGGATACCATGGTAATAAGAAAACCCATGCTGGTTTGCAGAGTCATGACCGTGCCGGTGTACGCCGGTTCGCAAAGTTCCGATACCGCCGCTGAAAACTGTGCTGAGTCGGCCACAACGGTGAATCCCCAAACGAGACAAAGACTCAGTAATATTACCGGATCGATATTTTCCAGGAATCCCACCGTGAAGCAACAAAGACCGCTCAATATCATTGCTGAGATGGTGGAAAGGCTGCGGCCAACATTGTCGGCCAATAGCCCATAAACAATGCTTCCGACGGCACCTGCCCCGATCACGAGGAAAGCACTCAGCCCCGGTGATAAAACTGGTTCTGGACTCCGGTTCAAGGCCCTTAGCAAAAAAACAGGCACCCAGGTCCACATCGCGTAGAGTTCCCACATGTGCCCAAAATAACCGAAATAAGCCAGCCGGGTCGGACGGTGTCTAAAAATTTTATAAATATATTGAACATCAAACGTGACGGCAGGAACATCGTACGGCCCGTCTTTTACTAGAAAGAATACGATTATCGCCGCCGCGGATGACAATATTGAACTGAAAATAATCGCCGCCTGCCATTGGTCGCGAAGGACGGCGCCAATCCAGTGCGGCAAGGCTGAACCAGCCGTCAGCGCACCCACCATGGTGCCGATGGCGAGGCCACGTCCCTGCCTGAACCAACCGGCAATAATCTTCATGCCGGGCGGGTAGATGCCGGCAAGGGCCACACCGGTCAGAAATCTAACAAAAAGGCCGAAAATAAAATTGTCAGGGTGTGCAAGAAATGCTGCATTGACAACCGCGGCCATGAGGGCGGAATAACCAAAAACGTGACGTGTGTTGAAAATATCCGACAAATTTGTAAAAGCGATTAAGAGGGTTCCCGCGACAAAACCGAGTTGAACGGAAATGACCAATTGAGCGATGGCGGAACTCGTAAACCCAAACTCCGCATTGAGAGCCGGGCTGATGGCCGAAACACTGAACCACACGGTCATGCCCATTAGCTCCGCGGCACTCAGAAGAACCAAAGTAATCCATTTATTTTTCAAGAAATGTCCTTGCTATCCTTCAAAATAAAAGGTACAACAATTGAGAATTGCATGCAATGATTGGGATAGAATGGCAGGACGAACAAACAAAGGAATTCAATCATGACAAGGAACCGTTCAAAACTAACCCTGTTTTGGCTTCTACTCATCGCGTTATTTGGAGAGATTAATTCTGGAATCTGTCAGTCTGAAACCAGGTCAGTGATTCTGTTTCCGAGAACCCGATTGTTCCACAAAAAGCTGGCGGACCCGGCCGAGGTGCAGCTCAGTGTACGCTTTCTCAGTGGCCGTGGAGAATTTGGGGGCAATATTGGCTATTCCGCCGGCCTTGTTCAGTTTCAATTACGAAATGTACCAATCCAGCTACGTATAGAAGGAAACACGTTCCTGGTATCAAAACTGGAAACGCCCGATTTCCCGGTACAGACCGCTGATTTCACCGTCGCATTTCCCCTTGAACTAAAGGCCAATCATTTCGCGGTACGATTGAAGTGGAGTCATACGAGCAGCCATCTCGGCGATGACTTTAACCGGATAGATAATGTCGACGATGCTATTGAACCAAAGCGTGCCACTGCCGCCCTTTTCTTGCGCGCACTCAAGTTTAGCCGGGAACATATCACGCTGTTGGGAGCCTATCAAACGCCGCGTGTGCGTCTCTATGCCGGAAGTATTTGGGTCTACCATGTCGCTAATGACTTATCAAACAACCCAGCTCAAAGTTCGCTGACGCCAGAAGCTGGCATTGAATTGTTTTCCAACCGAAAGGAACTCACAAAACTCTACGTCGCGGGAGACTTCAAGACCCAGCAAGAGTTCGACTGGCATGTCAGTTACAATCTGCAAGCTGGAATTATTGTTGGTCGACATGCCTTGCGGCAAATGCGGCTGGCCATGGAATTTTATAGGGGCCAGTCAAATCAGGGACAATTTCTCGCCCGCAAAGAGCACGACTTGAACCTCGTCCTGGCGTTTGATTTCTAGTGGGACAACTCAGACTGGCCGGTGCACAAGCCTAGGCAAATCCGCGCATGGCGTCATCTTCGCTGCTGTAATTGGAGATGTATTTCGTAATGCCAACCATATCGAAAATTTTACGGAAGTGTTCGCTCAGACCCCAACAAGAAAGCACCTGCCCTCGGTCGCGACTTTTGGTCAGAATGCTAATGATAATCGCCATGCCGGCGCTATTAATGTAGGAAACGTTTTCAAAACTGAACAATATTTTGGTTATTTCTTTTTCAGTGAGTTGCTCGTAAGCTGTTTCCAGAGCCTGTTCTGAAAAACTGGTTATCTCCCCCGAAATTTCGATGATCCCAACGTCGTCAATTGTGCGAATCGTGGTTTGAGTATTATTCTCCATCCTGTCTCCCGGAAGTCATCGAACGCTATTGTGAAGCCAACGCCCAACCAAACTGAATATGACAATTCTAGCCACGGCGGTTATCCACAAAATAGAACCATAAATTTCATTTGCAACAGGAAATTTTCGTTCATATTTTTTAAAGTAGGTGTAGAATGACCGGTGTGACGTCCAAATCATTTGCGCACGTCTTTGTCGAATGCTGCTCCCCCGATGGTGAATGACGGTCGCACTGGGTTCAAACAGAATATCAAAACCGGCCTCTTTGACCCTCTTACACCAATCCACATCGCTAAAGAACATTGGAAAACTCTCATCCCAAAGACCCACCTTATCCAGGACGGAACGTGGAAAAAGCAGACACGCACCTTGTGGCTGCTCCACGGACCGTGCCGATCGGTGATCGAAAGCGCCCATTTTCCAACGATTAAACCGCTTACTCTTTGGAAACAGATAGCTCAGACCGAACAGTTCAAACAAGATATCATTCCGGTGCGGAAATCTACGGCAAGAAGGCTGGATTGTACCATTCGTGTTGAGTAGCTGCGGGGCCGCGACACCACATTTTTTTCCCCGGCCGAGCAGGGTCAACAGAGTTTGAATCGCACCTTCCCGCACCTCCGTGTCCGGATTCAAGATAAACAGGAATGACCCAGACGATTGAATCAGACCTTGATTAAGAGCACGGGTAAAGCCAACATTCTCATGATTCCTTATGATGGAAATTTGAACCGAACTTGTGGATTTGCCTTCGGTGACCGAGCTGATTGCCGCAAGCGTGTCGTCAGTTGAATTGTTGTCGATAAGGATGATTTGTGTTTCAAGGTGAGAGACATTGTGAAGAAGGGAGTGCAGGCAGCCGCGGATTTGGCCCGCACTATTGTAGGTTACAATGATACAAGAGAGGTCCACAAACGCCCTGAGTCAGGTGTTGAGCAACTGGCGCGAATAAGGTGTCAGATTCCGCACGCCACCGGTCGTAAGGACAAAATCATCTTCTATGCGAACGCCACCAAAGTCTGGTATGTAAACGCCTGGCTCCAGCGTGATGACATTGCCTGCCTGAAGAGACTCAGTGGCCGTCTCCCCTATTCTGGGCAACTCATGGACGTTGAGCCCAAGCCCATGTCCCAAGGAATGTTGAAAATACGCGCCGTAGCCCCTTTCAGTCAACACATCCCGGGCCACTTTGTCCAGCGCCTGTCCGGTCAGATCCGGCCGCGCGGCCGCCTCGGCGGCTTCCAGTGCTTGCCGGACAACTTCCGCCAACTCCAGTTGTTTCTCCGAGGGTTCGCCAACAACAGCCGTGCGCGTAAAGTCCGCGGCGTAACCAGCAATCGTAGCGCCGAAGTCGAGCACAATGAGGTCTCCTTCTTACACCGCTTTTTGCGTCGAAATCCCGTGTGGTAGAGCCGACCGTGTTCCACTGGCGACAATCGGTTCAAACGGGTCGCGCTCACTGCCGAGTCGCATGGCCTGGTAAGATATTTCCGCGGAAATATCCAGTTCGCTGATGCCAGGTTTGATGATGCCACGCACCACTTCCATTACCTGACAGCAAATCCGAGCCGCTTCGGCAATTTTTTCAATTTCATGAGGCTCTTTAACGGCGGTAATGCCTTCAACAATTCGTTCCGTGGCGACGAACTTAAATTGCGGTAGACATTTTTTCAGATCATGATAATCTTTGACGGAAAGGTGGGCCGCTTCCAACCCGATACGAATTCCAGGCAGGCGTTTCGCGATTTCCGCCAACTCATCGTAAAGCAAGCGGCGTGCGATAATAACCTCCGCGTTTCGAACCTGTTGTTTCGCCTGCACGTCGTATCGCCTGTCAGTAATGACAACAGCGAGTGCCGGGCTAATTACAGCGAGAGCATTGGAGCCGGTAAAGCCAAATAAATACCTGATGTGCGGGATAGAGGAAACGAAAAAAGCATCGAGACCATAGTGGTCAATTCGCTCACGAACTTTCTTAATCCTTGGATTCATCCAGTTTGATCTTAAGCGCTTCAAGCTTTTTTGCGTAGAAGTCGTTATCGGGATTTTTCTTTATGAGTGTTTCAAATACATCGATGGCTTTAGCATACTGTCCCTGGGCCGAATAGATTTCCCCAAGCGTAGGAGTGACCATCTTATCTCCCTTCTTGTTCCTGGCCCCACCCCGGCTCATCTTCTTATTTTGCTTAGGCTCGTAAGTTAGATCGGGTGATTCGACCGGGCGGGTCTTCACGACGGGTTGAACGGGTGCTTCCGATTCACTGATTGTGGCAGGGAGGTTAGATTTCGTCTCCGTCATTTTTTCCGTCTCGGCAGGCACATCCAACTCAGCCAATGTCGCTTCAGGCTCATCGTTGGCGGTCGAATGTACAGGCTGTGCTGAAGAGGATGTTTGGGGGGGAATTTTGGCAGACGAACTTTGTTCGACCACTTCATCCTTAAAAATATCATCTAATATATATGAAAATTCTTCGGCCTTCCGCTCATTTAACGGTTTGTCCTCTACCACCTGGGGTGCATCGATGGTATCCTCTGGCTTCTTTGGTAGCCGCTCTCCTTCTTCGAAAAGGAGTTGTTCATCTTCAGGGGAAACCGCGATCGGGCCAAGGGAATTTTCAGATGAGTCTATCTCTGGCACCACTGAATCTCGTGCTTGCTCCCCGGGAAGAGGTGGGACATCAACCAGAGCCGGTGATTCCGTTTGCGGAGATGACTTCTCCGGCGCCACAGGTTGGATCGTTTCTTCGGATTGGTTTCCTTGACCGCTTCCGGCTCAGCGTCGATCGTTTCCGCTTCCGCTGCTTCGACAACGCTTCGCGCCACCTCATCTAAAGGATCGATCTGAAGAATTTTTTTGTAGCTCATTTCGCAGGTATTCTCCCACCCAATCTCTTTCATGAGATCACCATACATCTTGTGGGCCGCCAAGAATTTTGGATCAAAAAGCAGAACGCGCTTAAACTCTTTTTCAGCCTGTTCGTACATTTTGTTCGCAAGATAACTCTTTCCCAAAACAAAATGTCCTGTTGCATAATAGGGGTGTTTCTTGATCCCATCCTCACAGACGCGAATGGCCTCATCCACCCGCTGCGATTCAAGGTAATAGTCCGCAAGTCTCGCAAACAACATCGACTCAGGATTTTCACTGAGATATGTTTCCAGGAAACTTAGACCGTAACCATTTTGTTCGGGAGGACCCAAATTTTCGGTAGACATTTTTATTCCCTTAAGTTGAAATCCATTAAGCCAACCTAAATGTAAATAAATATGCTTCATTACGCAACATTTATTTTACATTACCACCCCGAGACCGTTCGATTGAGAATTTCGCTGGCCATTTTTGCGACCGCTTCGTCAATTCCTGCGTCGCGACTCTGCGTCCCCTCATCAGGATTGAATGTACCCCATTGGCTGATATCATCCTGCCAAAGCGTCTTTCTTTTTTTTAAGTCAATATAAGTGACTGAAACCGTGATAAAAACCTTGATATCCTGAACCGTCTCATCGCTACTAAAGGCACCGGCTTGATCCGTTACATCAACAATTTTCCCTTCAATCAAAGAATCCGCGTTCCTGCGAGTCGTGATTCTGAGCGTGTTATCGCGGGTAAACTCAGCAATTATTTGATCGGTAAGCTTTTCCTTAATGCCAAACTCAGATGTCTGGTCCTGAAATATTGGGATCGCGACGGACTTGAGGCCTGACTTGCCAGATGTAAATTAGTACGGCCCACAAGCCCAATACGCCAACGCCAGAGCCACCATGATAAGCCATGACAAATACCTGTAAATTTGAGGCTTAAAATTGCAGGTCATATTCCTTAATCTTTCGATAGAGGGTTCGCTCGCTAATGCCGAGAGATTTAGCGGCTCTCCGTTTGCTACCACCAAATTCATCGAGTGTTCGGTTTATCACAAAACGTTCTATCTCTTCCAGGGTCTTGCCACCGAGATCAATTTTTTCATCCAGTTCGTTAACCGGGTCAACAATCGGCGTATTGGGAATCACTTCAGAAAAAAACGGCAAACTCTTGGGTGCGGAGGTGGAGAAAGCGGACGAGTCACGGAGGTCCTCCCTCAGTTTTCTGATTTCATTTTTCAAATCGATCAACGCGTGGTAAATAAACTCCCTCTCAACCTGATCGGACGAACGATGAGTCGCGACCGGCAGGTTCCTTTCCCCTCTGAAATCTGACGCTTTCAAATATTTGGATAGCGCTCTTTCATCGATCAGGGCACCTTTTTCAAGCACGATCATGCTTTCTACAATATTCTTCAGTTCTCTAACGTTGCCTGGCCATGGATAATTCCCGAGAACATTGAGCGCTGTTTCCGAAAATCCTTGAAATTCAATATGGTTTTTTCGACTAAACTCCCGGGAAATATTCCGCACAAGAGGTAAAATATCTTCCCGGCGTTCCCGCAGGGGAGGCACCCGTATATGAATCGCATTCAGACGGTAATACAAATCCTCACGAAATTCCCCCGACTGCACCGCCCTCGTGAGGTCCTTATTCGTGGCAGCGATAACGCGAACATTCACGGTCTGCAATCGTGTTCCGCCTACCCGCATAAAGTCCTTGTTTTCCAGGACTCGCAGCAATTTCACCTGAGTAGAAAGAGGCATCTCGCCAATTTCATCCAGAAAAATCGTACCCTGGTGGGCCATTTCAAAATAGCCCTTGCGGGCGCCAACGGCACCGGTGAATGATCCCTTTTCATGCCCGAACAGTTCCGACTCCAAAATTCCCTCGGGAATGGCTCCGCAATTTACAACAACCATGGGTTTGTCCCGGCGGGTACTGGCTGTGTGAATCGCGTTTGCCACGAGTTCCTTTCCCGTGCCACTTTCCCCAACAATTAACACCGAGATATCAGTTGGGGCAACTTGCGTGACTGTCAAAAGGACTTGCCGCAGCGCATGAGACTCGCTGATGATCCCGAAATTATCCGAGGATTCAGACACAATGACTAACCAGCGTTTTATCGTCCTTTAAAAAAATTGACCGTGCTTTGCAGGCCCGTCTCAAGGTCGACTTCCGGCCGCCAACCCAGCTTTGCTTCGGCCTTGGCGAAGGACAAGCAACTGCGCAGTTGCTCACCAAGTTTCGCCGGGCCGTGATTCTCCTGGATGTCTGCCCCGGTAAATCGATTCAGATGTTCAAAAATCGTATTGACGTCCGTTTCATGGCTCGTTCCCACGTTGAAAATATCGCTCTTTTTCAGGTCCAGGGCAATCTTATTCATTCTAACCAAATCACTGACATAAACATAATCGCGCGTTTGCTTACCATCCCCATTAATAACCGGCTCTTCGCCAGCAAATAGTTTCTGAATAAAAATGGCCACGACACCCGCCTCGCCATGCGGATTCTGACGCGGTCCGTAAACGTTGGCATAACGCAGGATGACATGTTGCAGGCCATAAACTTGCTCATAATAATATAGATATTTTTCGCAGGTCAGCTTCGTAATGCCATAGGGGGACAATGGCCAGGTTGGATGCTCTTCACTCGCCGGGAAGGTCTCCTGTTCGCCATAAACGGCACCCCCGGTCGACGCAAAAATGAATTTCCCGACCTTATTTCTGACGCAGTTTTCCAGCAAGTTGAGGGTTCCCAACACGTTCGTGCGGGCATCGAATTGTGGATCCGCAACCGACCGCCTGACGTCCATTTGGGCGGCATGGTGATTGACCACATCAAATTGTTGCTCCGCGAAAATTTCCGCGACGCGTTCATCTTGAATGTCGACCTTAAAAAATTCGGCCCGCGGATTAACGTTGACTTCCCGGCCGGACGATAAATTGTCCAAAATTGCGACGTCATGTCCTTCCTGGAGGTAGGCATCCACGATATGCGAGGCGATAAAACCCGCACCACCGGTAACCAGAATCTTCATTAGAAATCCCTTTCTCTTATCAAATATAAAATCTCAGTTAGTTCCGCATGAATGTGAGGTGTTTAAGCGCTTTCGCGCCGATGTCTTTACGATAGTAAGCCTTGTCAAAGGTAATTTTGCCGACGGCCCAATAGGCTCTCTCCCGCACTGAATGAAAATCATTGGCAATCGCCGTCACGCCGAGTACGCGGCCGCCGTCGGTCACGACCTGACCTGGCTCAGTGAATTTGGTGCCCGCGTGAAAAACGGAAATATCCTTTCCTAGTTTCTTGTCAAGCCCCAAAATCCGTTTGTTCTTTTCGTAACCGCCGGGGTAACCACCGGATGCGATGACGACGCACATCGCCCATTTGTTTACGAGCTCCAGCTCACGCACCCGTTTGCCTTTCGCGATTCTAAACATGGCTTCCACCAAATCAGAATCAACTAAGGGCAGAATTGCCTGAGCTTCCGGGTCCCCCAAACGACAGTTGAATTCCACCACTTTGAGCCCCTCTTTAGTCACCATCAGCCCTGCGTAAAGGATACCGCGGTAAGGGCGGCCTTCAAGCGCCATTGCATTTATTGTCGGCTGCATAATTTCCATATCGACGCGATGTAACAGTTCGGGCGTCATCACCGGTGCCGGTGCATAGGCGCCCATGCCACCGGTATTGGGACCTTGATCATTGTCGAAAATGGCCTTGTGGTCCTGCGCCGATGGCAAGTAGGCAATGCTTTCACCGTCCGTGATCCCAATGACCGAAACCTCCTCTCCCGCCATAAATTCTTCCAGAATAACTTTAGTGCCTGAAAAACCAAACGTTTTCTCGACCATCGTTTGCCTGAGGGCACTGAGCGCGAGTTCTTCGTTGGCGCAGACAAACGTTCCTTTCCCCGCCGCGAGTCCATCGGCTTTGACAACAACCGGATAGTTTGTTTTCTTCAAATATTGGCAGGCCTGTTCATAATCTTCAAAAATCTCGCACCCGGCGGTTGCAATGTTATATTTTTGCATCAGATACTTGGAAAATACTTTGCTTCCTTCAATCTCAGCGGCTTTTGCGGTGGGACCAAATATATTCAAGCCTTGCGATTCGAATTCGTCGACGATGCCGTTAACCAAAGGTTCTTCAGGGCCCACGACGGTTAAATCGATGGCCTTCTTACGAACAAAATCCAGCAATTCCGGAATGTCGTTTTGAGCAATATCGACACATTGAGCCAGGTTTGAGATGCCCGCATTCCCTGGCGCACAAAAAATTGCTCCGACCAATGGACTCGCCGACATCTTCGTGACCAGAGCGTGTTCGCGGCCTCCACCCCCGATGACCAAAATGTTCATTCGCGCCATGATGACATCATTTTTCCGTCAAAGTGTGCCAAATAGCCGTAAGACAATGAGACCGAGAATTAGGGCGGTGAGCAAACTCAACAGCGTTCCGGCAAGAAAATATTCCGCGAACTCCTTTTCAGAATGCAATTTGTCATAACGGGCAATCGATTTCATTGTTATGACAAATCCAATGGCCGTGAATGCCTCGACACCAACAAGAAGAATTGTGAGAATGCGTTCGAGAGTTCCTATGAAAGCTCCCATGCGGTCGGTGGTTTCTTCTTTAATAGGTTTCCAACGTAAAATGATCCTTCTGATCATCCAATTCGCGGGCCAGTGAGCCAGAATGGAAGCGATGATGTAAGCTCCCAACTTTGTCAAAAGTTGTACATTTGCATTTTCAAAATTCAGCAAAGACGGCCTCCGTACCCATAAAAATGGGACCGGTAGTATATTTTTAGGAATTTAAGACAATCCATGCATAGTTATCATTATTTTGATAAGTTGGCATTAGTTATCATTATTTTGATAAGTTGGCCTTAGTTATCATTATTTTGATAAGTTGGCCTTAGTTATCATTATTTTGATAAGTTGTATTTCCGTTATTTCTTTGGCAATACGGATAGTCCAGAAGCGAGATACTCCCGCAGCGACGCTACCACCGATTGGTATTCGCGGAAATGTGCGGCGTCTATTGCACGACTGATATTGGAGATCGGAATATTTTGACTATCCGAAATTTCAGATTGAGTACCGCCCCGTTCAAGCAAACAAAGAATCTCCGCCTGTTTAGCGGTCCAATGCGACTTCATCACGGACAGTGACAGAAACAAGGCGTTAATAAGCTTATCAGCCCCATCATTTTCTGATCGGAATCTGACCTCCCGTTGAATCGATTTCCCGTATGCTTTTCTTTCCATTTTGGCCTTTTCAAGGGCTTCTCGTGCAAAATGAAATGCCGGCCCGTCCATACCGATGGCGACTTCCTTCACCTCAGTCGTCAAGCCACCGTATCCCACCCCAAACACGATCCGGGCAGGCGAGATCGCCACTTCAATCTCTCTCAGGACATCATAACACCGATCAACGCGCTTGAGTAAACCTTGTGTCTCATCTCCCGCTGTAACCAAAAAAGTGGCTGCAATATCTTCTTCATGGTCAAGGTTCACCCTCGCTAGCGCTTGTTCAAACGTTTTTTGAACCCTGGCGCGTTCATCGGGTTCCATGGCGCGAGATGCAACAAGATCCCCAATCACCGCCACATATTTTGGGGCTGCTTTCATTGCCAGGCGAATTTTTTTCTGCCAGTCAAACGATCGATTTCGTCGCGGAGATTGGCGGCCCTCTCAAATTCAAGTTTTCCAGCCGCCTCTAACATTTCGCCCTCCAGCCGTTCCAGAAAATTCTCCTTTTCGACGGGAGACATATCCTTCCACCCGGACTCATCCACGGAAAAGGTTTTGTTCTTACCCCACTTTTGAGCTTTTGCATCCGCAACGCGCGTTGAACTCATCACCTGTTCGTATGATTTGTAGATCGATTTCGGCTCAATACCATGTTCTTTGTTGTACTCAGCCTGAATCTTGCGACGGCGCTGGGTTTCCTCAAGGCATTTCCGCATGGAGTCAGTCATCTTATCCGCATAAAAAATCACTTTTCCGGCGACGTTGCGGGCCGCACGACCGGCGATCTGCATGAGGGAACGTTCCGACCGCAAGAATCCTTCTTTATCCGCATCCAACACCGCCACCAGTGAAACTTCCGGCAGATCTAGGCCTTCACGCAGGAGATTCACACCGACCAGAACATCGAATTGAGCGAGGCGCAAATCGCGCAAAATTTCGACGCGATCAAACGCCGCAATCTCCGAATGCAAATAACGCACGCGAATGTCCATTCCGGTCAAGTAGTCAGTCAAATCCTCGGCCATCCTCTTGGTTAGAGTTGTGACCAAGACACGCTCCTGGTGCAGTGCTCGTTGTCGAATCTCAGCCATCAGATCATCAATTTGATTCTTAATGGGCTTGACTACAATTTCAGGATCCATGAGACCGGTTGGACGAATAATTTGTTCCACGACGACACCATGACAGCGCTCCAGTTCATAATCGGCCGGTGTCGCGGAAACAAAGACCATTTGGTGCGTCATTTGGTTGAATTCATCGAAAGTCAACGGTCTGTTATCAAGGGCTGACGGGAGGCGAAATCCATATTTAACCAACGTTTCTTTTCGTGAGCGATCGCCATGATACATACCATTGATTTGAGGAATCGTTGCGTGTGACTCATCGATAATGGTTAAGAAATCCTTCGGGAAGTAGTCCAGCAACGTGTAAGGTTGTTGACCGGCCTCACGCCCGGAAAGATGGCGGGAATAATTTTCTACGCCATTACAATAGCCAAGCTCCTGCAACATTTCCAGATCAAATTTTGTCCGCATTTCAAGTCGTTGCGCTTCCAGCAATTTCCCACTCTTCCTGAATTCAGCCAGTCGTTCTTCCAATTCTTCCTGTATTGCAACGACAGCCTGCCCAAGCTTTTCCTGTGGTGTAACGAAATGTTTAGCGGGATAAATCGCTGCCTTGTCCTGTTCCCGAAGAATTTGGCCAGTCAGCGTATTGATCACGGCAATATGCTCAATTTCATCCCCAAACATTTCAATGCGGATGGCTTCCTGCTCATAGGCAGGAAAGATTTCGATGACATCGCCACGAACACGGAATGTCCCGCGGCTGAATTCAAAATCATTGCGAGTGTAATGGCTTCCCACGAGACGCGATAGAATTTCATTGCGTTCGATGTTTTGCCCACGCTCGACAATCAGCAACTCGTGTTTATAATCTTCCGGGTTGCCCAATCCGTAAATACAAGAAACAGACGCTACAATTATCACATCGTCCCGCGATAGGAGTGAACTGGTCGCCTTAAGCCGCAAGCGATCTATTTCATCATTAATTGAAGTATCTTTTTCAATATAGGTATCAGAACTCGGAACATAAGCCTCGGGCTGATAGTAGTCGTAGTAGCTGATAAAATATTCAATTGCATTGTGCGGGAAAAAGGATTTGAACTCGCCGTAAAGTTGGGCCGCGAGTGTCTTATTGTGTGAAATAATCAGGACTGGCTTCCCTGCTCTGGCGATGACGTTTGCCATTGAAAAAGTCTTGCCGCTTCCAGTGACACCCAACAAGGTTTGGCATTTATCTCGGCGCAAAACACCCTGCGACAATTCTGCAATGGCCCCGGGCTGATCACCGGTGGGCTTGAAATCCGAAACCAGTTCAAAGTCATACATAAAACAATAAAAACAATAGTTTAAGATGCTTCGTTCAAGAGAATCAAAACACGACGGAATATAACCAGCATGCGCCAAAATGTCAAGACGAATCAGAGAAAAAGGCTTGCATATTTTTGAATTTGGACCTATATTTTACATTCTCTTCACGAAACACTTTAAACAACTACAAGATAGTTTAAGGAGATTCTCATAATATGGCAGTCATGACCAAGATGCGCGATATGACCAAGATCATCCTTTATGGCTTGGTTGCCGCTTTTGTGGGCACTATCATTTTTGACTGGGGCATGAATTGGACAGGTCGCCGGAGCCGTCAGCCGAACTCAGTCGGTGAGGTGGACGGCGTCACAATTTCGGCCCGCGATTTTGATGCGGCTTATGCCGCTCAGGTACAGCAGTTCCGCCAGCAAGCTGGTGGCGACGTTCCGGAGAGTCAGCTTAATTTCATTAAGAATCAAGTCTGGGAAACGTTGGTTCGCAATGTTTTGTTAGATGAAATGGTAAAAGAAAACGATATCAAGGTACCCGATCAGGAAATCGTATACCGGCTTTACAACGACCCTCCCGATTTCCTCAAAAGCAATCCCACTTTTCAAAATGAGCAAAAACAGTTTGATATGACCAAATATCAAAACATCATTAATGACCCAAACACGGGTTCGCAGTGGCTTGCTATTGAAAATTATTTAAGACAAACCTTGCCTTACGAAAAACTGCAGCAAAATCTGCAGGCCAGCGTCCGGACCACTGAGGAGGAGGTTCGATGGGAATATCTAAGACGCAATCAGAAAGCCAAGGTGAAATATCTTTTTGTCGACCCACGCATCTTTGAAAAAGAAACCTTTGAGATTTCCGAAGAAGATATCAAAGCCTATTATGACGCGAACCAGGATGACTTTCGCGAGGAAGAAAAACGCCAGATAGACTACATCATCGTCTCCGCCAAGGCAACGGCAGCGGATTCGGTGGCGACTTTGGCGGAAGCTGAAGATGTTCTGCGCCGGGCACGTGCAGGCGCCGATTTCGCGGATTTGGCCGCGACCTACTCAGAGGATGAAGCGACCCGGGATAAAGGGGGTGACCTCGGCTTCTTTGCTAAGGGCGACATGTTTCGTTTTAAAGATTTTGAGGACCAGCTATTTTCGGCCAAAACCGGCGAAATTCTCGGTCCCTTGCGTTCCGCTTTAGGCCTCCATATCATCAAAATCGAAGATGAAAAGAAAGAAAAAGGGCAAAGAAAAATACAAGCTCGCCATATTCTGTGGAAGTACGAACCTTCGAAGAATACGGTTGACCAGGCACGGGACGATGCGCAATACGTTGCCAAAGAAGCCGAAAAAACCTCCTTCGCCAAGGCGGCCCTCAGCATTGGAGACTCCGTCAGGAGTACCGGCATGTTTGTTAAGGGTACCGGATTCATTCCCGGCGTAGGACTTAGCCAACGAGCTAGCGGTTTCATTTTCGCCAACCCCGTCCGAAAGGTAGGGCCGGTTGAACAAATTCCGCAGGGCTTTTTTGTATACCAAATTGCGAGCGTGGAAAAGGAACATGTCAGGCCAATTGACGAAGTTTCCGATTTAATTCGAAACAAACTTATTGTTCAGAGGCGCCGCGACAAAGCCGGAGAACTAGCCAAACACATTTACGATGAAATTCAAAAGGGCCGTTCGCTTGAAGAGGTGGCGCAACAAGACAGCCTCAAAGTAACTGAAACGCCGCTGTTTACTCGTAGCGGCTCCGTCGCAGGAGTGGGAAGAGATACTCATTTCATTGGAGCGGCATTTGGCCTCGAAAAAGTGCCTGACATAACGAAACCCGTTGCGGGAACCCGTGGCTATTATATTCTTCAACTCACCGAAAAAACGGCATTCGATTCCACCGCTTACGCCTCCCAACGCAACCAACTGGCGGCGCAAATAATGCAACGCAAGGAGGGCCTGTCTTTTTCGAATTGGTATGCGGACGTTAAGTCAAAAGCGGATATACAGGACTACCGTGAGCAACGTGCTTATTGACGCGCATGGAAGGAAACTTGACCCATAATTAGGGGACCTGTCGTGGGGGAGACTTACTCACCTTTGGCATCTTGTTTTAGTGGGAGATAAACCAGGAACTCGCTTCCTCGCTTCCTGGCACTCTTTACTTTGATGCCACCGCCGTGTGCCTCCGCGATGGCGCGTGCGGAAGGCAGGCCGAGGCCGAGGCCGCCTCCAAGAAAAGCCTCTTTGCTTGAGCTGTGATAATTGCTGTTTTGTACTTCGTAAAATTTTTCGAATATTTTACCTTGTTCTGATGCCTCAATTCCTATGCCGTCATCAATCACTCTGACGACACAAAACCCACCCTCGGAGGCAGCGCTGACCCGCACGCTTCCTCCGTCTGGCGTGAACTTGATGGCATTTTGAATGAGTTCATTGAAGATGCCTTTGACTTGATTCCGGTCTACAACGACCGGCAACACTTCATCCGGCTCCGATATTTCGAGATGTTGCCCACGCCTCCTGGCTATGAGTTGGTGCGCACGTACGCTTTGGCGTAACAACTCGCCTGCATTCAACTCCTCTTCCTTGCCTCGCGTTTGGCCGTCTTCCAAATGAATAAGGGTGTGCATGCTGGTCACGATATCTTCCAGGTCGGAAATAGACTCCAGAATGACCTGCATGCATTGCTTTTTTTCTTCGTCTGAGAGCTGGTAGTAATAATCGTCATTCAAAATTCCGAAATAGCCTTTCAAATGACTAACCGGTGTGCGCAGTTCATGGCTGGTGACCGCAATGAATTTATTTTTCATGTTCTGCAGGTCAGTCAATTTTTCGTTGGCCAGCCTGAGTGCCTTATTCTCCTGGCTAAGTTGTATTTTTTCAAAACATTTTTCAGCCACCAAACGAATTTGCTCTGGTTTCACCGGCTTCAAAATAAAATCGTAGGCGCCATTTTTCATGGTAAGAATAGCGCTCTCGATGGTGGCAAAGGCTGTCATGATGATGACTTCTACATGGGAGTAGTCACGCTTGATGGCCTCGAGCAACTCGATGCCATCCATAATTGGCATCTTATAATCGCTAAACACCGCATCGAAGCTCTTACTGCGAAGCCATTCCATGGCTTTAACGCCATTATCGGCCACCTCTACCCTAAAACCCTTGGTTTCTAGGCTTCGCCGACAAATGTCCCGGATGACTTGCTCATCATCGACAACAAGCACGTTTCGTTCGGTTCGCGACATCCTTGTTCGAATCTCTTAGACTTTGAAGTCCCATGAATTAGTCATCGCGGCCCACGCGTTCCAGATACTCAACATGAGCGATATTTTGAAACTTGTACACCAGATCTTCTAACCGCGCGGATTGCTTCTGGATTTCCGTTATGTCTTGGAAAATCCGGGAAGAGGCATCACCGAGTTCTTCCTTAATCAGGGTACAATACCCTGAGATTCCCGTCAAAGGTTGGTTAAATTCATGCGCAATCGACCGTGCTATTTCTATGATGGAAACCAATTTTCTGTTTTTCTTCTCTATTTCATCATATTTGTTTAGCAGCTCCACGCCACCACTCACCCCATCGCCAAAGGTATGTTGCAGCACCTGCGCCAGATGGCAGGCAAGAACGGCAAAAAAGGATTCATCATTTGGTGAGAAAATCCTGTCGTCCACGCTGCATGCGCACAATACGCCAACAACCTCATTCTGAAACAACATCGGCGCGATGATCTCCTTGACGGCATCGATCTTCTTGTTGCGGCCAAGCCCATGCTCCTTTTCTTCGGCCACGGTCACGCGTAGGAGCGCCTCCTTGATAGCGGCATCAGGCCGCGAAACGGTCAACGGGGCTAACAATTGGCCGCTTTCCAAAGCAAACAACCATTCGACAAGGGCCGTTGCTTCAGTATATCTGCCGATATAAAACTCGCTCAAAGGGATAATGGCATGTATTTGTTCGTAAATCGACTCGAACAGTTTGCCCAAATTGGAGGTCGAATTAATGGCAAGACTTATAGCGTTTAAGAGGTGCAATCGGGTGGAGACGGTCGCTCTGTCGTCATTCGTGACCATTATATTACCTGAGGTAGAAAATAAGCCGCGTGTCCGGACACTGATGCGGTTTATCCAACTCGTCCATAAGCGAACTGAAACGATCAAAGAGATGAGCAATGCACCGCAGTACGATTATTGGTAAAACCATCCTGTTCTACGCAAAGAGTTTAGGAACTGGTGCAAAATTCCACGGATATGATGCAATTTTTCGCGTCCAGCGAAAAAACAGGGATTAAATCGCCTTAAGCAATTTCAAGGTAAATAAAATAAAAATAACAAAAAGTCAAGCTTTTTCTATATTGCGACAAAATATAATTTTTGTTCACATTGATGCTTCCGTTAGTTGAAGGTCCATCCGTTTATATTCATTGTAAAGTAACAGGACCTGGGGAATGTAGTTACTCGTCTCAGCCCACAAAATTCCTTTTGCCTTGTTGTGTGCCAACCATATGGCCGCACGCTTTTCTCCACCGTTGTAGGCCGCCAAACCACCTTCAAGATCATATTTTTGAATATAGGTGGATAGTAGTCTGCACCCGAGGCGAACATTGTAGATTGGATTAAAGAGGACTTCTTCAGGGGATGTCCAGGTTATACCTTCGTAATGTGCAACCCAGACACCACTGGCCGGCATGATCTGCATGAGCCCCATCGCACCGGCATCGGAAACAATTTCCGGTTCCCAGGTTTCGCCGCTCTCGTGTGTTATCGTTGCGCAAATAAGATCGACATCAAGATTTGTGTACTTTAAGCTCATATTGTAGATTTCTTCCGCAATCTCAAACTTCGTCCCGGAAGGCAGTTCATCATTATAACGGCTCATTATTCTTATGATTTTCTTGATCTGCGTGAGCCGGATACTGTCTATGTTCATTCCCTCCAACACTTCACGATATTTTTCTTCCAATTGCTTCACTTTTGGGTTCTTTTCAGCGGTCTTCACGCTTACATATCGATATCCGAAAATCAACACTCCAATCAGGACCAGAATGACAAAGATCCCTTCCATGATTCGGGGCAGCACTCCTTTTTTTTCCGTGGGCATGGCGTTTTTCCCTCTCAATAAAGTCGGGACGAGATTCGCCCGGAGCCTAGTTTTTCAATTTGCGCCACAAGGTCGCCTTTGAAATACCAAGCGCTTCAGCCGTTTTTTTCTTATTTCCATCCATACGCGCCAATGTTTCTCCGATCACTTCCCTTTCTATCTGCGCCAGATTACCGACTCGCCTCACCTCTTTCTTCCCAGGTGCTTGCGGCCGCCCTTTGATTTCCACAGGCACCAGGTCAGGTGTGAGTTCAGCCGTTGTGCCCAAAGCCACGCCGCGGTGGATGGCATTTTCCAACTCCCGAACGTTGCCGGGCCAGTCGTAATTCATGAGCATTGACTTCGTGCGACGGGATATCTTTTTAACCGGGCTATTATTCTTTTCGCGGTACTTCTCCATGAAGTGTTCGACCAGTAACGGAATGTCTTCTTTGCGCTCACGCAAGGGTGGCAGGTTGAGCGGAATCACGTTAACACGGTAATAAAGGTCCTCACGAAACCGGCCAGCCCTTACTTCCTCCACGAGATTTTTATTGGTCGCGACGATGACCCTCACGTCAACTTCGCGCGTAAAGCTCTCGCCAATTCGTCTAATTTCGTTTTCCTGCAAACAACGCAGCAGTGTTACCTGGGTGGAAAGTGACATCTCGGCGATTTCATCAAGGAAAATGGTGCCGCCATGAGCCACCTCGAACAAACCTTTCTTTTCAAAATTGGCACTTGTGAACGCCCCCCGCACATGCCCGAAAAGTTCACTTTCCTGCAAATTTTCAGGAATCGCGCCACAATTAATCGGGATGAATGGCTTGTGGTTCCTCAGGCTCAACGCATGAATGGATTTAGCTATCAGTTCTTTACCGGTTCCGCTTTCACCATAGATCAAAATGGTGCTTTCTTTCGCGGCGATACGTGTCACGATATCCATGAGGGCCATGATCTTGTCGGACTTTCCAATGATGGGGTCGAACTCGGCTTGCTTGCGAACCTCGCTTGATAAGTGCTTGATTCGGTCGCCATCTTTTTTTTCCTCGACAAACCGTGCCACGATTCGGAGAAGTTCGTCCGGGTCAAACGGCTTTGTCATGTAGTCGAAAGCACCGAGTTTGATAGCCTCGACCCCTCTTGCAATTGTTCCGAAAGCCGTGATGATAACAACTTCAGTAGCAGGCCACTGTTCTTTTATCTGCCTCAAAAGCTGGATACCATCAATGTCACCCATACGGTAATCAGACACAACTATATCAAAAAATCTTTGGTGTAGCCGATCCAGAGCCGATCCACCGTCCGCGACCGCTTCCACGGAATAACCGTACTTTCTCAACAAAGATGTGATGGCATTGCGCACATTGCCGTTGTCTTCGACGATCAATATTTCCAATGAAGATAATGTCCCCATGATGTTCCCACATTACATATCAAAGTAACTGAGGCAGGACGAGTTCGACAAGTGTCCTGGAGCCAGAAGAAACTTGCCGCGGGCTTTACAAGCCTTTAGTCCAAGGCGAAAACCGTCAGAATTTTCTATTCAACGGTATTCGTTAGATAGTGCTTTACATCGTGAATCGATGCAGTTATCACTTTGTTTAAGCTTTCACTGATGGCGCGTACAACTTCGACCGGCTTTTTCTCTCTGACACCCGTTTTCTCTGAAAACACTTTTTCCCAAACGATCTCATTCGTTTCGATAGCGTGCAGTGCAAACTCAATTGTCACAATACCAAACCAATTTTCAGCTTGGTCCCATTCCTCGAATGCCAAAATATTTCCCTTCAGCAGGTAGTCGATTTTTTGATTTGTAGGAGAGTGGACAACCCGGTCAAAGACCCCAGAGCGCTGGTAGTGACGCATTACTTTTTCAGTAACAATTTTCCGTGGCGGGGCGACCCATCTGCGGTAGTGATAAAACCGCGCTTCATACTGAGATTGGCGATACACAATTTTGTCACTCTGGTAAAGAATGTCGGCGTCAAATTGTGCCACCCCGAGAGAAACGGGGAGGTGAGTTCCACCATCCGTACCGGCGGCGGTATAATCCACACGATAATAATAAGTGGGCGGAATGCCGCCACACCCACTGGCGAAAGTCACCACCAGCACCAGCACCAGCACCAGCATCAGCAGCCACATGCTGTTGTTTTTTTTCATCAAACTTATCTGTTGCTGTCCATTTCTCATGGAAGTTTTCTTTTCGGTGGTGCGGATTTTCGTATCAATAGCCATGGGCGTTCCTTAACCATTCTGGTAAATTCCTCCAGGTTTTGGGAAGCAAACTGAAAATTCTCCATAATCTCCCCAATATTGTTTCCATTAGCGGAAACAATGTGTTCAAATTGTGCCATGAACGTGCGCAGGTCCTCCACCAATTGCGCGGTTTCGCGCGTTGTCGCTTCAAGGTTGGCGACGGTGCCATCAAGTGTTTCCCGGTTCCCTTGCATCAAATCGTTTAGCTCATCACTCACCCGTGCCAGGTTGGCGGTGAGTGTATTCAAATTGTCAACCAGGACGAGCAACCGTTCACTCCCGTCCGCCACCATTCCATTAATATTCTTTAGCAACTGAGCAATCTCAGCCCGATTCTCGTCATTCAGAAGGTCACTGACTCTATCGATCAATGTCTCCATTTT
>Ga0114931_10001479_pt1 | contig 30032 bp, 24 predicted proteins | sample 2SBtaG_FD_89579 | JGI IMG/M metagenome (GOLD analysis project Ga0114931, IMG submission 89579) | Deep subsurface microbial communities from Kolumbo volcano to uncover new lineages of life (NeLLi) - 2SBTROV14_V59a metaG | ecosystem: Environmental > Aquatic > Marine > Volcanic | place: Kolumbo... | reverse complement strand
TCGATTACTCAAAACCAATCGACGATATCCGCAGCAAGCTCGACAGCCTGTTATCCGGCTACCTGCGAGCCGGTGTTATCATTGGGTTTGTGTGGTGGCTGATGTGGATTCCCGTTGCCGTTGCCCTCGGCTTCGACGCCATACTACATCCAAACGCTCTTTATGTCTCGCTATTCGTCGGGGTCGTTGGCTTCATTGGCTCAGTCTGGCTGTACTGGCGCGTTTTGAGATCTGGCAACACATCCTCAGAATCGTGGAGAAGGAAACTCTCTGGTAATAGCATAGCCGCCGCGTATCTCGCACTCGACGAAATCGAGAACGCGCTAATCCGTTGAAAGTTGGAAATGGTAATACTTGTAGTTGGAGCAAGCGGCGCGACTGGTCGATTGCTGGTGGATGAGTTGCTGCTTCGCGGTCACAACGTCAGGGCTATCGTGCGCTCAGCCGAGACGCTCCCAAAACAGCTTGTTGATGAGAACAACCTCACAGTCGTTATCGCGAGCCTTCTGGAACTCAGTGACGTCGAGCTAGCCCAGCACGTGATATGGTCTTCCCTGATAGGGAAAAATCAAAATTACTATCAGTGATCAGTCAGTGTCTACAACAGGGCTAAAATGACTGGATAAACGTGGTGGAAAAATCAGCGTCTTACTCGAAATAACTAGGGTGTAAATATAGCACTGTTAGGGTAATGCAGTTTCCGTATTGAGGGCAATCCTGCCTATTCGCAGTCGCGGCTTCCGTACTCCAATAGGATCTCTTCCATCTTGCCAAAGAATTCGCTCCGGGCCAAGACTCGATCGCAGCCGGCCTCCCGGGCTTCGGCCAACCGGGCGCGGCGGACATGTGGCCCGAAAGCGAGGATGGCCACTGGGGGCGGCGCGAGCTGCCGCAACTGGCTCAGCAAGGATTGCAATTGGATTGCCGGCACCGTCAGGTCGATCAGAACAATCCACGCCTGGCCCTCCTCGAAACCTGCCGTTGCCAACCGGATCAGCGTATCCTCATCCGCGGCGACCGACACACAAAGGCCAGCATGCTGAGCGGTCGGGGTGATCCGAGAACGGTCGAGCAGGTTATTGGTCAAGAGCAAAGCTTGCATGGTTTCGTTACTTCGTGATTCCCTGAACGCGGCTCCTGTTCCTTAAATGCAGCCCCTGTTCCCATACCCCTACTCAACGTATTGTTTTACCGTCTCGGCCCGTAGCTGTCTAGCAATGGGCGGTCTGGCAATGGATGGACTGTGCAAGGGATAAGAGAATGTGCGACGGAACATATCCTGTTCGTTTTTGCCTGGCCTACCTCCCATGCTTTCGGAGTCCATCTCAAATGGTTTACAAGCAGGTTCAGCTAGAGAAAAATAAGTCCCAAGCAGGCGCTGATCGCGTCTACGGCGGTCGGTCAATGCGTCAGCTGGTGTCAAAATACGTACTTTCCGACGACGGTCTGCCCTCCCATGTCGCCTGGATGATTTGAGTTGTTGCCGCGATCCCTACTGCGATCTAAGCGAAACGCCAATAGAGCGCAAACATGAGCGTTGTGAGCATTAGAGCCAGCGCTCTCGGATCTCGTATCGAGCGCAACGGTTCCGTTGTCAAGGCAGCCAAGGGATTGGGCCAGCATAGGCCGTTGACCTGCTTGGGAATTGGGGGGGCCGTCATCAGACTGGCTGTAACAAACAACCCGCAGCATAGGACGAACAGCCACCATGCCTGAAGCATGAAGGGGATGCCAAGCCGGTTTGAGATCAACATGAATCCAAACGCGGGGAAGTCGGCGACGAATACGACTATGCCCAACACGAATCCGCCGAGGAGCGTGCAGAAAGCCGCCTGACTTGTGCCACGGGGCCAGAATACGCCCAACAGGAACACGGCCGTGATTGGCGGGGACAGGCAGGCAATCATGTGATTCAGACCTGCGAAGATGCCGCCGAAATACTTGCCCTGCGTACTCCACAGCATGGCGACAAGCATCACGACCACTGCCGTAATCCGACCGATTCGTACCAACTGAGCCTCCGATGTATTCGGCCAAAGACGTCCGACCAGGTCGATCGAGACCAGGGTCGATGCCGAGTTGAGTGCCCCGGCAACCGTCGACATCAGCGCGGCCAGCAAGCCGGCGGCCAGCAACCCCTTCAGACCCGTGGGTACGAGCTTCTCAATCAGCACCGGCAGGGTCTGATCCGGATCGTTGCCGACAGAATCGCGAAATAAAACGTACGCAATCACGCCCGGCAACACCATGAGAAAGACCGGCAACACCTTGATAAAGCCTGCGAACAGAGGGCCAATCTGTGCGTCGCGCTGGGTCCGCGCGCCCAGGACTCGCTGCACGATGGTTTGATCGGCGCACCAGTACCAAATTCCCAGCACTGGGTAGCCTAACAGCATTGCATACCAGGAGTAATCGCCATCGGCGTGCAACATGGAAAGCTGCTGTGGTTTGACTGCTTGGGCAAAGGCCGCATAGGTGGTGATGCCCTGATCGGCGAGCGCCCCAACGCCGTAGACCGTGATGACGACCGCCCCGGCAAGCAGCAGGATTGTCTGCAGGGCTTCGGTCACGACGACAGCTAGGAGACCGCCCACAACCGTGTAGATCGCCGTGGCGATCGAGATGACCACGATTGAAAGAAGCGGATCAAGATCGAAAAAACGCTCGATGATCGTGGCGCCCGCATAAAGCGAAACTCCAATGTGGATGAACATCGCCCCGCAGATAGCCATCACGGCGAGCACCATTCGTGAAGCAGGCGAGTAGCGACGTTCTAAGTACTCCGGCAGCGTTGCTACCCGGCTGCGGAAATAGAAGGGCGCGAATACGATTCCCAGAAGAATCAGGCAGAACGCGGCCAGCCATTCGAAATTCCCGAAGACCAATCCGTCCTTGTACCCCGCCGACGCCAGTCCCACGAGATGCACGGTTGAGATGTTGGTGGCGAACAGTGCCAGTCCTATCGTTGGCCAGCGGAGCGATCGTCCGGCAAGAAAATAGTCGCTGGTCGTGTTCTTCTCGCGGCGGGAAGCAAACAGTCCTAGGGCGACAATTCCCACCAGGTAGACAACGATGATTGTCAGATCGAGCGTTTCGATTCGCATCTTCACGCTTCCTTGCGGTTGGACGGGGGATTCTTGGAATCGTCCACGGTGAGCGGTGATTCGTCGCATTGCTGGGCGCAGCGGTTCAATTCCTCAATCACGCCGAGGCCAAGTGGGATGCCATGGGCCAACCGCTCCTCGCGGCAGATCATCTCAGGCTCGCCCGGATAGAGGACGCGACCGTCAGGCTGCGATGGTGTCAGAGCGCCAATGCATCCCATCATCTGGGCGACTCGCTGACGAAATGCGGCCGTCGGCAGGAAACGCGAAACGTCGATCGCACCCACGAGACCGCCAAGTGTTCTTCGTTGGGACAAGTCGCCATACATCTTGGGTATGTCGGGTCCGAAGGGGCTCCCGCTCAACATGGCGCACAAAACGTCGATCATGATTCCCAAACCAGAGCCTTTATGCGCGCCGAAAGGATGAATCGCCATGACTTGGTCCGGGTCGGTCGTTTCGCGGCCTGCCGAGTCGACTGCCCAACCCGCGGGAATCGGTACTCCCTCGATGGCCGCATTGCGTACCGAGTTCCAGGGCGTGATGCTGGTCGCCATGTCGAGGCAAAGCGATTGGCCTTCCGCTCCGGGTGCGGTGATGCAAATAGGATTGGTACCGCAAAACGGTTTGGAGGATCCGTGCGGCACAACCAACGAATCGACATGGGTGAATACGATGCCGATCATTCCCGCCGCGGCCATTCTCAGCCCGTAGTAAGACAAAGCACCGCAGTGGCTGGAGTTTCGCACCGACACCCAACCGGCCCCCGCTTGCCGAGCTAAACGCATCGCCTCGTCGGCGGCCTGCCACATGACCAGTTGCCCCAAACCATTCCCCCCGTCGACCAGCGAAGTTGCCGGAGCAAGTTGACGCACACCGATAGTCGGACAGGCCTCGATACTGCCGGCACGAATTCGGGCCAAATAATGGGGCAGCCGGGCCAACCCATGGGAATCGATTCCGCGGAGATTCGATTCGATCAGCGAATCGATCACGAGCAGGGCTGCCGACTCCCGCAGGCCGGCGGATCGCAGCAATTGCGAACCGAACGGTTTCAGCCGTAGGTGGCTTAGCCGAATCGCGGGGGCTTGAATTTGCGGCAAGATGGATAGTCCTCTCCTGCTTGACCCGGATGCAATATTTTATATTATATAAAATATGACAGACACGACAACAGGTCCCATTGCCATTTTGCCGCTAAGGCAAAACATCGGCTTGCGCGATAGCGTTGCCGAACGCTTGCTCGTTGCTATCCTGGACGGCACGGTTCGGGCAGGCAACCGGCTCGTTGGGCAACGCCTCGCCGCCCAGCTTGGCGTGAGCGCAACGCCGGTACGTGAGGCATTGATCGAGCTGGCGACTCTAGGATTTGTCAAACTGTTGCCCAACCGGGGTGCGGTCTGCTGCAAATTCGGCCCCACGGAACTTCGCGATATTTTTCAGGTCCGTCGGATCCTTGAGGCGGAGGCCACCTTCAGTGTCTGTGGGCACATGCCTGCGGAACCGTTGCGGGAACTTTGCGGACGGATGCTCAAGCTTTCGAAGACCGTTGAGACCGATCCGGCATGGTCAGAGCAGGCGATGGCTGCCGACCACGCGTTGCATCAAGCCATCCTTCAACATTGCCCCAACAGGCGATTGGCCCACGAGATCGAGCGTTACAACGTCTTGATGCGGGCCATCCGTCGAGTCGTGGGCAACCTTTACAACGTTCAGTTGCGGGCTGTTTCCGAACACTTGCAGATCCTCAAAGCGCTCTTGGCGGAGGATGACGACTTGGCCCGTAAGCGGATGAGCAAGCACATTGAGAGTACGGCTCGAGGAATCGTAAAAGTAATGTTCCAACCGCATGGGGGTTAACCGAACATGAACGCCGCCGACCATGCCTCAAGCCGTGCCTTAAAACTGGCCAATCGGATTGCCGTCATTACTGGAGGCACCAAGGGTATTGGTTTGGGCTGCGCACGTGTCTTCGGCCGGTATGGTGCGAGCGTTGTGATTGCGGCGAGAAATGAACAAACGGGCCGCGCGGCGGAGGAATCATTGGGGGCTGCCGGAGTCGATGCGTGGTTCGTTTCAGGCGACGTCTGTTGCGAGCAGGACATGCGGCATTTGTTCGAGCAGACGATCGCCCGGTTTGGCCGGCTCGATTGCCTGGTGAACAACGCCGGCTGGCATCCACCGAACCAAAATATCGAGGACGTGAGTGTTGAATCGTTCGAACAACTCGTGCGTTTGAATCTCACCAGTACTTTCATGGGTTGCAAATTCGCAATTCCCCACTTGCGCAAGACGCAGGGATCTATCATTAACATGTCGAGCGCGGTGGCAGCCGTGGGGCAAGCCGCAGCGCCCGCCTACGTCAGCACCAAGGCGGGACAGCTAGGACTGACCAAAGCGTTGGCGCTCGACCTCGCCCCCGCCGGAGTGCGCGTCAATGCCGTTTGCCCAGCAGGTGTGTTGACTCCTCTGATGCGAGATTGGGCTGAAAGCGAATACGACTCGGAGAAGGCGCTGGCAAGCGTGGATCGCTGGCACCCGCTGGGCCGCATGGCAACGGTGGAGGAAATTGGCGAAGTTTGTGCGTTTCTCGCCAGCGCGGAAGCATCGTTCATAACCGGTCAGGAAATTTTCCCCGATGGTGGCGCCTCACTGGGCTATGCGGAAAAATCGGTTGCCAAAGGACGAGTGTAAGGAGTTACGAAGAGATGATGCGTAATATTGGCAATGCACTGCTTCTGGTTTTAGACGCCGTCCTTATAGGTGTCGGCACAAACGGCACCTTCGCCCACGCGGCGAGCGGGGTGACATCGGTGGCTAAGGTGACGCCTTTGTACTTGCATGTATTTAAGTGGCCGGCCGATGGCAAACTGATCGTTCCGCCACTGAAGAACTCCGTACGAGACGCCTATCTGCTGGCTGATAAGAAGCAGGCGGCACTCCCATTCGAGCGGCAAGATGACAAGACGATCCTCCGATCCAAACCGGGGTGCCGGCCTCGTACTCGATGGCGATAGCGGTTGCCCCGTCGGCTACTTTGGTACTTTCAGGTCGTACCATGCAGTGGCACTGTTGCCGAAGACATCCTCTTGCTGGTGGTCGCTCAGTTGGTCGAGGTTGGCAGTCAAGCCGTCAAGAACCTGATCGTAGGTGCCCGCCAACAGACAGACGGGCCAATCGCTTCCGAACATCACGCGTTCGGTGCCAAAGTGCTCCAGGATGTGCTGAATGTAAGGCGTTAGGTCCGCAGGCTGCCAGTCCACCCAATCGGCTTCGGTGATCATTCCAGACAGCTTGCAGGCGACATTCGGACATGCCGCAAGGGCCGCGATGCCGACGGCCCAATCCTTCCAGCCATGTGTAGCAATTTCTGGCTTGGCGATGTGGTCCACCACGAATCGGAGATCGGGGAATTTTTTGGCAACACGACGGGAAATTTCTAAATGTGACGGCCGAATCAGCAGATCGTACGTGAGGGACCGGCGTTCCAGTTCGCGCAACCCGTGCCAGACATCGCCTCGGCCAAGCCAATCCGGGTCCGGTTCATCATGCACCTGGTGTCGAACACCCAAAAACTTTGGCGAATTGCTCAGTTCGTCGAGTTGATCCCCTACATGGGGATCGGTCAGATCAACCCAACCGACAACACCGGCGATAAATTCGTACTGGTTCGCAAGTTCAAGAAACCAGCGAGTTTCTTTGTCGGAACTGAGGGTTTGTACCAGTACTGAACGGTTGATGTTGTGGCTGCTCAGAATCGGCTGCAAGTCGTCTGGGCCGAAATCCCGCTGCAATCCTTGCAGGTCCGGACTCATCCAGACGTAGTCGTATCTGCCAAGTTGCCAGAAATGATGATGGGCGTCGATCATGCCGAAAATCAGGGAAACGACCTCTGCCTCCTTTTTGGGAAAATGGGTAGTCTCAGACTTGCCTGCTGGGCGATCGGGGTGATCCGTGAACGGTCGAGCAGGTTATTCGTCAGGAGCAAGGCATGCATGGTTCCATTCCCTCATGGTTTCGCGGATGCACGGTTGTCCGTTCTTATCCGAGTGCTCACGGGTGATTCCCGTCCGTAAACCACCAGCTCCGCTGGTGAGAATTCACTCGATTTAGGCCATTCGGGTCTGACCCCAGCCTCACGATCCTTCATCGGCCAACCGGTGCCGGTTGCGGTCGAGCGAAGACCAGCTCACGGTCCGTGGATTCGCGCCTTACGAATTTATAGCCATCGGCATCGAACTGGGTGAGCCTGGCGGGCGTGTCGATGTGCTGGCGAATGATCCAGGCGGCCATCCGGCCACGAGCCTGCTTGGCGAACGTGGCGATGGTTCGTGCCTTGCCCCCTTTGATTTCCTTAAAGATGGGCACCACGATCGAACCGGTCAACAGGCGCGGTTTTACCGATTTGAAATATTCGTTCGAGGCCAGATTGACGAGCACGTCTTGCTTGTTGCTGGCCAGGGCCTCGTTGAGTGCTTCGGTAATCTTCTCGCCCCAGAAGTCGTATAGTGTTTTACCTCGCCGTGTATTAAGCCGGGTTCCCATTTCCAGGCGGTAAGGCTGGATGAAATCGAGGGGACGCAGCGTACCGTACAGCCCCGACAGGATTCGCAAATGATCTTGTCCGTAGGCAAAGTCACGGGCCCGAAATCTTTTGGCTTCCAGGCCGGCATACACCTGGCCGTTGAACGCCAAAATGGCCGGTTTGGCGTTGTCCGCCGTGAACGGACGCGTCCAGGCGGCATAGCGTTGCTGATTCAATCGGGCCAGTTCGTCGCCAATTCCCAGCAACTCGCCCAACGCTCGCCGGGACATGCGGCGCAGTCGTTTGACGAGAATTTCCGCATCGTCAAGAAACTCCGGCACGGAGGGGACTGCGTTTGGGCAAGCCGCCGAGAAATCAAGCGATTTCGCGGGTGAAAGGATCGTCAGCATGATTGGCCAGATATCACGAGGAGACTGCCTCCGATTCGTATTTGTTATCCCCCGATAATCTCATTCAGTCCTTCGACAATGCGATCAAGTTCTTCGGGAGAAACCTTACCGATTTTCTTGGTAAGTCTTTTTACCGACAATGTCCGGATCTGGCTGATTTTGGCCCAGGACTTTTTTGCAAGCCTGGAATTTTCCAGTTCCAGGGTGAGTGGAAACGCGGCCCGTTGCGGCTGGCTTGTCAATGCAACGGCGATTACCGTGCCGGAACGTTCGTTGAAGACATCATGGCTGAGGATCAGGACCGGGCGTAAGCCAGACTGTTCATGACCTATCGGATTAAGGCCTGCCCAGACAATATCTCCTCTTAATGTTTGGGCCATTCATCAATCTCGGAATTTAGTCCTTCTTCCGCCATGGCCTGCTCGAAGTTCTTGTCTAGTTTTGAACATTCCTGGGCAAGTCGCCGACGATTGATTCTTGCCAGTTTGTCTGCTACGGCTATTTGAATTGCTTTGCTACGATTTGGAAAGACCTGCGATTTGACCAGGCTGTCTAGTTGTTTCAGAATATCTTCTTCCATCGTAATGGCAACTTTTGCGGTACTCATTTTCATGCTCCAGTATTACATAATGTCATACCAGTATTATCTGGTGCCGTCAAGCACGTTTTTCAGAGGCCGCGATCTCCGTGCAGAATACCTACGTGCCGACTACCAGAAACGTCATCGAGCGCGGTGTTTTTCAAGGTCACACCGTCGCTGCCACGATCGAAGTTATTCCGCAATTTATCTGCCGCCAACCAGTGTGCCAGCAAGCCTTGGCCTATCGTGTTACAAGCGGCTGATTTTTTTCGGTTCCGCGGGCATCCTGTCGAGGACCGCTTGCAGTTTCTTGCGGGCCGCTTTCGTTTCCGGGTTTTGCCCTGGGGGGAGCGGTTCCTTTTCCAGTACGTCTCGAGTCACGTCGAACAGGCGTCCATCGCGATAGAGTTTCCAGCGCCCATCGTGGGCGAAGCGGGTTTCAGGGAATCGTTTCTTACCCGGCCGGGGGTTGTAGTAGCAATAGGCCGACCGCCGTTTCCGCCCCGGTTCTCCTCGCAGTTGCGACCTGAAGCTGACGCCGTCGATTGGCCGCGACGGAGGAATCGGAACGCCGCACAGTTCGGCCAGGGTGGGCAGGAAGTCGCTGAAATCAACCAGGTCGTCGCATACACTGCCCACCGGTTGCACCCCAGGGCCCTGGACGATCAGCGGGACATGAATCCCGGCGTCGATGGTCAAGCCCTTGCCACCCCGAATCGTCCGGTCACCCAGTCGCGAGACGATGGACCGATGCGTTCCGTTATCGCCAGTGAACAGGACGATCGTGTTGTCGCGCAGTTGAAGCGCATCGAGTTTGCAGTTCCAAATACGGCGGCTGGGGCAGCGTCTGTTACTTCACAGCCAGATTTCCTTGCCGAGAGTAAGCATCAGCCCAAAGGCTATCGTCAGGCCCCCCAAAGCGAAGAGGATCGCCAGCACCAGTCGGTTGGCTTTCCAGCCGCCCAGGGCGACCGCATAGATGCCTTTGAGAAAATCATTGCTGCCGGCGGCGATCAAAATCGCGCCGGCCAATTGGTGCAAGGCGATTCCCCGGTAGCTGCCTTTTAGCAGCGATAGCACGAAGGGGTCGATGTCGGTAAAGCCGATCCCGAAGGAGAGCGCTTCGAGGCCGCTGGAGCCGAAATTCTGGGTGATGACGCGCGTGACGACCAGCATCACGACAAACAACACCGCAAACAGGAAAGCGGTTCCCAATTCCAACGGGTTGCCCGCGGGATGCTCGGTCGCGTCGATGGAGGTATGGGCTTCCTCGCGTACCAGCAGTATGGCGATGACCAGGCTGCCCAGGCCGAACAGCAGGAGCGGAGTCGTGATCGACGTGAGGATGGCCGAATTCAACAAGGACGCTAGCAGGAGAAGGCGTAAATACATCATGCCCGAGGCGGCAATCATGGCGGCCTGCATGGTTTTATTGGATTGCGGCTGGGCACGACATTTTCTCGCCAGCGCCACAGTCGTGGCGGTGCTCGAATAGAGCCCGCCCAACACGCCGGTGATAAGGTAGCCGCGGCGCTGGAACACGTAGCGTTTCAGAATGTAACCGGCATAGGAAATCGCGGAGATGACCACCACCGCCACCCAAATTTTCAACGGCGAGGCTGGAATATAAGGTGAGATCTGCTGGTCGGGCAGCAAGGGCAGGATCACCGCGGAGAGCAACAAAAAAGTGGCCAACGTTAGCATTTCCCGCTGGTCCATCCGTTCGAGGATCCGATGGGTCAGCGGCCGTGCGTTCAGCACGAATACCAGTGAGACAAACAGTAGAATCAGAAACCACAACGGAAAGTGCTGGGCGACGGGACCGTAGCAGTACACGATCAGGATCATCAGCAACTGCAGGATACCCGGCTGCCCCTCAACGAGTTTGCGATCATAAAAGAGGCCCAGCAATACACCGAGCAGGACCATGCCGGCCAGAAAGAGCCAGCCATTCGGTTCCAGAGCAAACAGCACGAACCCCAGGATGGATATCAGGGTGTACGTGCGGGTGGAGCCGATCGATAAGTGGTGATCCTTCTTGCGGAGATATTCTCGCATTTCCAGACCGGTCAAAAAAGCAAATAATGTGGTCAGCGCGAATTGAAACCACAGCTGGCTGAAAACTCCCTGGGCAAAATTTTCTTGGACAGGCGTCATCGGATGAACTGCTAAGGTTGCCCCGTTATGGTTTCAGCTTGAGGTTCGACACGCCTTCGCGGCCCGGCGCCAGGATATTGTTGGCGAAGTGGATGTTGCGGGCCTCGCGGGCTACCCGGACGGCGTACTGATAGCGGGGCCCCTTGCCTGCTGCGCCCTTGGTCGAGCCGAGCCGGTCACGGCCCGAGTTGTAAACGATATTTCCCTGCACGAGGACATCGGTCAGGGGCGGGTTTTCCGGCTTTTGGCCGCTGTCCAGCAGGATGGGTGAACCCCGGTCTCCCCAAATCCAATGGGCATGGCCGTAGCCGAACTGCGAGCGTTTGCTAGCCCAGCACACCATCCACGGCCGCTTCGAAAACTTCGATCGATTCGAGCAGCATCTCTGCGGAGATCGTCAGCGGCGGAGCAATTTTCAAACACTCGCCGCCAATTCCCACCGGGGCGAACATCAACAGGCCCGCTTGCAGCGCTTTGAGGTTGATGGCGACGGCAGTCTGCGGGTCGGGTGTTTTGCTGCCCGGATGCACTACCTGGATGCCCGCGACCAGGCCCAAGCCGTGCACGCAGCCTAGCCGGTCCGGATATTTCCGGCCAATCCGCCGCAGAGCCGGCACGAGGATTTCGCCCATGGCCGCGGCGTGTTCTGCCAGTTTTTCATTCTGGATCAATTGCAGGTTGACGATGGCCGCTTCAACACACAGGGGAGACGCGGAATGCGTGGAGGTCATCGATCCGGGCGCGTAAAGGTCCATGATTTCGCGGCGGCCGATCACCGCGGAAAGGGGCAAGGAGGAGGAGATGCCCTTGCCGCAGGCGATCAGGTCCGGTTGGATGCCGTAGTGCTGGTAGGTAAACATTTTGCCGGTGCGGCCGAATCCGGCTTGCACTTCGTCCATGATCAGCACAATGTCGTGCGTGCGGCAAAACTCGGCAAGCTGCCGGGCATAGCCGGCTGGCAGAAAATCTGGACCGACTCCCTGGTACGACTCGGACATCACTCCGGCAATCTCTTTGGGTTCGACCCCCTGCCCTGCCAGGCTTTCCAGAAACAGCTCAAATCGCCGGTCTTCGTTTTTGTAGCCGTCGGGAAATGGGACCTGCACAAACGAGGCGTCCGCCGTGTCGCCAATCCATGTTTTGAGTTTGGCCATGCCGCCGGCGAGTTGCGCGCCCATGGTGCGGCCGTGAAATGCATTCTCGAAACTGACAAAATATTTTTTCCGGGGGCCATGTTTTTCTCTGGCGTAAGTTTTCGCCAACTTGATGCAGTTTTCCGTTGCCTCGCTGCCCGTGCTGAGCAGGAATGCCTGATACTGCTGCGGGTCGGGTGACAACGCGCGCAGCATGTGGGTGAGCTTGGCGCGGCCTTCGTGAACAAACACATAGGTAGAAAGCAGGCCCTGGTCGATTTTCGCATGCAGGGCCTGGTTGATTTCAGTACGTCCATGCCCCGCATTGGCGACCAACACGCAGGAACTCCAATCGATCCAGCGATTACCCCAGCGGTCCTCCACCGTGCAGCCATGGGCTCGGTGCCAAACAATGGGGGGTTGTCCCATCATGCTGCGGGGCTCCGATTGACTCAATTCGGCAAAGATCGGCAACGATTCGGGAACCGGAATCGGAGTCTTAATCGTCCGGTACCGGGTTTCGACATGGGGCACCTCCACCGGAGTAAGGTCGTACTGGGCCATGGTTGGTTTTGGTTGTCGGTTCAGGATTGGGCTGATACTATGGAGGCTCCAATTGTACCGTGTCTCTTAGCCGTCTGATAGCACCGTGAACCATGCTTGACTATATCGGACAGATCGAAGTCACTTTTGGCATGGTGTTGGCTGCCGCTCTGGTTGGCGGCCTGATAGCCGATACCTTGAGATTGCCCAAGGTGACCGCTTATCTTTTGGTGGGTCTGCTGCTGGGGCCCAGCGCGTTGGATTGGCTGGTGGACGAGCACGTGCGCATTCTGGATCCGTTGACGAAACTGGCCATGGGGTTGGTGCTGTTCAATCTGGGCTGCCAGTTTCCACTGAGCCACCTCCGCCGCATTTGGAAAAGGGCCTATCGCCTGTCACTCGGCGAACTGGCAGCGACGTTCCTGCTGGTCCTGCTGGGCCTTTTGCTGCTCGATCAAAGTCTGTCGATCGCCGCCCTCCTGGGCGCCCTGGCCCTGGCAACCGCGCCGGCGACCACGATCCTGGTATTGAAGGAATACAAGTCGGAAGGGCCAGTCACCGAATTGACCGAAGCGCTGGTAGTGCTGAACAATTTGGTGTCGATCCTGGCCTTCGAGGCCATTTTCCTGGCCATCCATGTTTTCCATGGTTCCTTGGACATTTCATTATGGTCACAGATTGGCTATCTGCTGGGAGATCTGATTGGCTCGCTGATGCTGGGGATAGCAACCGGTCTGATCGTCAGCTTGAGTTGCAGCCTGCTTGCTCCCGGCCGCTGGATCGTGCTGCTGGTGGCGGCGACCACGATCCTATTGGGGGTCGATGAGGCATTGGGGATTCCCTACATGCTCAGCTTTTTGGCAATGGGGTTGGCGGTGGCCAACTCGTCGGACCGAACCGAGGCGATTGTAGCGGACCTCGATCGGCTGACTGGTTTTCTGTGCGTAATATTTTTCATTATCCATGGTGCCGAGCTGGACCTGAATGCTTTTTGGGAAGCCGGTTTGGTGGGCATTGCCTACCTCTTGTTACGCACGGCCGGAAAGTATTTCGGCGTCTTCGCAGTTGCGCGCGGGTCGCACGAGCCGCCCGCAGTTCGCCATTGGCTGGGATCGACCATGCTTGCCCAGGCAGGGGCCGCGATCGCCCTGTCGGCGGTGGCTGTCCAGCGCGATCCGCAGCTGGGCAAACCGATCCAAACCATCATCTTGGGCTCAGTGGTGGTTTTTGAGATCATTGGGCCCCTGCTCATTCGGCTTTCGCTCCTGCGAGCCGGTGAAGTCCCGTTGATGCGGGCCATTCGCCATACCAGCAGTTCGCCACTGGCGGAGTTGCAAGCGCTTTGGGGACGTTTGAAGGTGTCTTTGGGCTATGACCGGCTGCCACACCGCGACCCGCAAGAGTTGAAGGTTCGCGATCTGGTCCGTTTGAATGTGCCGGCCCTTGACCAGGCCGCGACCTTAGACGAAATTATTGCACTGATTGAACATAGTCATGATAACACGTACGCTGTCGTTGATAGCCAGCAGGCGGTGGTAGGCATGATTCACTATGCGGATATCAGCCAGGTGTTGCTTGACCGCACAGTTTCACAGCTGATACGAGCCGCGGATATCGCCAAGGCGGTGGAATTTGTGTTATCTTCTGAAGATCCTGCCGCCCAGGCTATGGTCATGTTTCGTGCTACCCAGCAGGACTGCTTGCCCGTTGTCGATTCGCAAACGCCCCATCCTTTAATAGGCATGGTGCGGCGCAGAGACATTGTGGGTTACCTGGCGCACCGCGGGAGCACGCAGGCATGAATCCGTTTTCTCGCCTATCGGTTTCTACTCGAATGGTAACGTGCCTGCTGCTGGGTTACGCTCCCATGGTCTGCTGCCTCCATGCGGTCTCGGCCCGGGCCGAACCGGTGCTGACGTTTGAGCAACAGGTGCGGCCGATCCTCAAGGCACACTGTTTTTCCTGCCATGGCGACGCGGGCCAACGCAAGGGCGGCCTCGATTTGCGTTTGCGCCGGCTGTTGGTCGCGGGCGGTGAGTCGGGACCGGTCATCGTGCCCGGCGATCGGCAGGCCAGTGAACTGTTTGGACGAATCCGAGAGGGCGTGATGCCACCTGGAGAGGTCAAGTTGAAGGCTGAGGAAATTGAACGAATCGGCCGCTGGATCGACTTGGGAGCACCTACGGCTCGGCCCGAGCCGGCTACCATCGGCCCTGGCTACCAGTTTACCGAAGAAGAACGCTCCTTTTGGGCGTTCCGACCACTCGGACCGGTCGCCGTGCCCGCTGTTTCTAACCGCCAGCGCATTTGTACGCCGATCGATGCATTTCTGTTGGCGAGGCTGGAACCTGCCGGTTTGTCTTTTGCTCCCGAAGCAAACAAACGGGTGCTGTTGCGCCGGGTCTGTTTCGACTTGCTGGGGCTACCGCCGACTCCCGCCCAAGTGGACCGGTTCCTCGCCGATCAAGCGGACGGCGCCTATGCCCGGCTGATCGACCGTCTGTTGGAGTCGCCCCACTATGGCGAGCGGTGGGGCCGTCATTGGCTCGACGCGGCCGGCTATGCCGACAGCGAAGGCTACACGGCCGAGGATCCTCTGCGCGGGTCCGCCTATAAATATCGTGATTATGTCATTCGCTCCCTCAATGCCGACAAACCGCTGGACCGATTCATCCAGGAGCAATTGGCGGGCGACGAAATGGTCGAACCGCCTTACAAGAATCTTACCGCCGCCCAAATCGAACTGCTGACGGCAACCGGTTTTTTGCGGATGGCGGCCGACGGAACCGGGACTGGTGGTGTGGACCAGGCCCTGGCCCGCAACCAGGTCATGGCCGACACCTTGCAAATCGTCGGTTCCGCCCTGCTGGGTTTGACGGTGGGCTGCGCCCAGTGTCACGATCATCGTTACGATCCAATACCGCAAGCGGACTATTACCGGTTGCGTGCCATCTTCGAACCGGCTTACGACTGGAAAAATTGGCGGAATCCCAACCAGCGACGGGTCTCTCTCAGCACGCCGGCCGACCGGGCCGAAATGCGGCGCATCGAAGGGCTCGCCGTCGCGCTGGACAAGCAGCGGCTGGCCAAACAAAAGCAGTTCATCGAGCGGACGCTGAAGCGGGAACTGGAAAAAATCGAGCCTGCCCTGCGGCCGCGAATCCGTCAGGCGCTTGCCACACCCGTCGCCAGGCGGCTCCCTGCCCAGCAGAAACTGCTGCGCGAATATCCGGCAACCAACGTGAGCGCTGGGTCGCTGTATCTGTACGACCGTAAGGCAGCCGATGCATTGAAAAAAATGGCCGCCGAGGCGCAGGCCATCCGGGCCAAGAAGCCGGCGGAAGCCTATCTCCGTTGCCTGACCGAAATCCCGGGTCGGGTCCCTGAAACACGGATTTTTATTCGTGGCGATTACCAGCAGCCAGGGTCCCTGGTGCGGCCCGCCGGACTGGCCATCCTGGCGGCTCACTCGCAGGCCCCGATCCGCGCGAACAATCCGGTCCTGGCCACGACGGGCCGGCGCCTGGCCTATGCCCGCTGTTTGACCAGTGGCCATCATCCACTCGTCGCGCGGGTGCTGGTCAACCGTATCTGGATGCACCATTTTGGCCATGGCCTGGTTGCGACTCCAGATGATTTTGGCGCGTTGGGGGCCCGGCCGACCCATCCCAAGCTGCTCGATTGGCTGGCAGGCGATCTGGTCCAAGGTGGCTGGCGAATGAAACGGCTACACAAACGAATGATGCTTTCAGCCGCTTACCGGCAGCGTTCGGTGAGTGATCAGCCGGCGGCTGGGACCGCGGCGGACCCGGAAAATAAGCTCTACTGGCACATGCCCATGCGGAGACTGGAAGCGGAGGCGATTCGCGATGCGATCCTTCAGGTCAGCGGCAAACTGAACTCTGAAATGTTTGGCAAACCGGTTCCCGTTCGTAAGGATGAAGTCGGCCAGGTGGTGGTGGGGGTCGATACGACCGACAGCGCAGGTCGCCCCACAGGCAAGTTGGTAGCCCTGCATGGCCAGGAATTTCGTCGTAGCGTGTATGTTACGGTCCGCCGCAGCCAGCCACTGGCCGTGCTGGACGCGTTTGACGCTCCCATCATGACTCCTAATTGTGTCCGCCGCAGGCCCTCCACCGTCACCCCTCAGGCCTTGCTCCTGCTGAACAGTCAATTCATTCGGACCATGGCTGGCCATTTCGCCCACAGAGTTCAGCGTGAAGCGGATTCCGAGACTACTGCCGAGGCGCAGCGGGCCTGGAGCCTGGCTTACGGGCAACCAATGTCCGCCAAACAGCGGCGGGCAGCAGTCGAATTTCTCGAAGCATTAACCAGCCACGAACGGACCCTCCAGTCCGCGAAAGTCGCCCAGGCAGGCAAGGGCGCGAAGCAGAAACAGAATCATGTTTCCGATCCAGGAGAGCCGATGTTCCATGCCCTGCAAAGTTTCTGCCAGGCCTTGTTAAGCTCCAACCGGTTTTTATATGTGGAGTAGCGCGAAAGGAGCAAGAGACCAATAAAATAACTAGTGGCAAATGACTTCCTGACACCCGACACCGACCCCTGACATCCCGAAATTCTGACACTTTCAATACCATGGCTATTTCACGCTCCCCCACGATTTCACCAGTCCGACGCTCCGCCCGGCGGCATTTTCTGGCTACCAGTGCGTTGGGGCTGGGATCGTTGGCCCTGAACTGGCTACAGCGGGAAGAACGCCTCCTGGCCGCGCCAGCGAAGCCCGACCTGCGGCCGGCCCATTTCGATTTGGCGCCCAAGCCAGCGCCACACGAACCTCGGGCCCGGGCAATGATCTCGATGTTCATGCAGGGAGGGCCGAGCCAGATCGACCTGTTCGATCCCAAGCCGGTCTTGTCGCAATACGACGGCCGGCCCTATCCGGGCCAGGTCAAGTACGACAATGCGGCCCAGGCCAGTTCGAAATGCCTCGGCAGTCCCTGGAAATTCCACCCACGAGGCCAGTGCGGCATGGAGTTGTCCGAACTGTTGCCCCATTTGGCAGAAGTGGCCGATGAGATCACGCTCATCCGTTCGATGCGAACTGGGGTGAATAACCATGTGCAGGCGATCGATGCGTTGAATACGGGCCGAATTCAAAAAGGACGGCCGTCGCTGGGGAGCTGGTTCACCTACGGTCTGGGCAGCGTGAACCGTTCGCTGCCCGCCTTTCTGGTGCTGACCGATCCGCGTGGTCTGCCGGTGGCGGGCGTGCGCAACTGGTCCAACGGCTGGTTGCCCTCGTTGTTCCAGGGCACGGTGATCCGGCCGCGCGAACCACGAATCCTCAACCTCGACATGCCCGCGGATGTTGACCGCCCATCGCAGCGCCTCACGCTGGATTATCTGGACGGTTTGAATCGTGAGCATCTCGCCCAGCATCCGGCCGTGCTTGATCTGGAGGCGCGGATTGCCAGCTACGAGCTGGCGGCCAGGATGCAGGACGCGGCCCGCGAAGCGCTCGATATCCGCCACGAAAGCGCGGCCACGCTGTCCCTGTATGGCATCGACGACCCGGCGACCCGCGATTTTGGCAGCCGCTGCCTGATCGCCCGCCGGTTGGTCGAGCGGGGCGTACGATTCGTGCAACTGTTTACCGGCAACCAGACCTGGGACCATCACGGCAGCATTCGCAAACTGTTGCCCGCGGCCTGCCGCTACACCGATCGGCCCGCGGCGGCCCTGATTAAGGACCTGAAAAGCCGCGGCTTGCTCGACACCACGGTGGTCCATTGGGGCGGCGAAATGGGCCGACTGCCGGTGATTCAAAATGATACCGGCCCGGACAAGGTGGGCCGTGACCACAACACGTACGGTTTCAGCATGTGGCTGGCCGGTGGCGGTTTTCGGGCCGGCTATGTGCACGGTTTAACCGACGACTTTGGTCACCATGCGATCGAGGACATCGTGACTCATCACGACTACCACGCCACGCTCCTGCACCTGTTCGGACTCGAACCGGCTCGACTCACGTTCCAGCGCGGCATCCGCAAGCAAAGCCTGCTCGACGGCCAGCCGGGCAAGGTGGTGCACGCGTTGCTGGCATGAGGCCTGGACTTGACTTGACGAAAGGCCGAAGTTATTGATGCGCCGGCCCTTACCGCCGCTCGCCGAGCAAAAACAAGTTTCGGTGCCCGAGTTTATGAAATGTGCGAACTAAACAACTTCCCGGATGACCCCGTACTTGTCGTTTTCGACCAGGAAGCGGGGCCGGCCGGTCAGGTCGGGCAGGGTTACTTTTGTGACGTCGATGCCCAGGTTGTGGTAGAGCGTTGCGAAAACGTCCTGAAAATGAACCGGCCGATCGATCGGTTCGCCGCCCAGTCGGTCGGTCGCGCCCAGAACCTGCCCGGTGCGCATGCCGCCGCAAGCGAGCAAGGCGCAAGAAACACGCGGCCAGTGGTCCCGGCCCGCGTTCTTGTTGATCTGAGGGGTGCGGCCAAACTCGCCCCAGACGACCACCGACACGTCCTTGTCCAGGCCTCGCGTGTGCAAGTCCTCAATGAGGGCGGAGAGTCCCTGGTCGAGCATCGGCATGTCTTCCCGCCCGCGGCGGAAATTTCCCCCATGCCAGTCCCAGCGACTGAACGCGCAGGTCACGCAGCGCACACCCGCCTCGACCAGTCGCCGGGCCATTAAAAAATGTTCCATCAGCCGCGGGCCCCCATCGGCCACGTTCTGGGGCTTCCCCTTACCATACCGCTGCACCAGACGAGGATCTTCCCTAGACAAGTCGAGCGCGTCGACCAGACGGCTGGAGGTTAGCATTCCAAAGGCTTGCTGATTGAACGTGTCGAAGCCATCCATCCGTCCGCTTGCATCGGCCGCCCGGCGGTAGTTGTCGAGGTGGTTGAGCAACCCCCGCCGGTCCTGCAGGCGGTCGGCTGTGATCGCAGTCAGCCGCATGTCGCCTTTGCCCTGCCCGTTTGGTTTGAACGGAGACCTGGCCGGGCCCAAAAATCCGGGCTGGCCCGCATCGGCCCATTCCATGTGCCCCATGGGTGGTGACAGGCCCACGAAGGGAGGGGCGGCCGAATTGCGACTGCCATGCAGCTGAGCAACCACCGAGCCCAACGCGGGCCAACCACCAGGGGGCGGATTGCGGGGGGAATGCCCCGTGAGGCACTGATACGCGTCATGGCCACCGCTCGCCCCGACGATCGAGCGAATCACAATCAGCTTGTCCATCATCGCGGCCAGCCGCGGCATCTTTTCGCAGATTTCAATACCAGGTACGTTGGTCTTGATTGGCCTGAACTCGCCGCGAATTTCGGCCGGCGCGTCCATTTTCAAATCGAACATGTCCTGGTGCGGCGGCCCGCCGGGCAGGAATATCATGATGATCGATTTGCCCGAGCCGTGTCCATTCGAGGCAGGGCCGGCAGGGCTGCCGGCGACGGCCGGAGCCGTTTGCCTGGAAGATTCGGCTCGTAGCAACTCGGCCATTGTCAGACCACCCATGGCCAGGCCGCCAATCCGCAAAAAAGAGCGCCGCGTCACACCATCACAAAATCGGTAGGGCTGTCCCAGGACCTTGAGCATGGGGAAACTCCAAATGAAACCGGGTAATTCGGGGGCACCATCAGTCGAGGCACCATGAGCCTACCACATTCTGGTCTTTGAGGCAATGATACCGTTTACGGCTGGAGGCCACGTTAGACTCTTCTTGCTCTTTCTCTTTGGATTGGCGTTGGGGCAGCCGGCATCGTTGGAAACATGGTATGGCGAAGGAGAAGTCGCTGTTGGCTCCCTGGTCCCTGACGCGTCGACGTAACTGTCCATTTTAAAATGACCCATCCCTGAAATATTTTGAACAGGAGGAAACAGAGGTAACAGAGAGCCAGCTCCTCTGTTATCTCCGTTACCTTCTGTTCCAATCAATCCCTGCTCCCTGTTTTTTCCTGATATCGGTCAAAGTGGAGCTGGTGCCCGTGAAAATGATCTTTTGTGAGATTCCGAAAAGCTGTTCGTATTCGTCTTGCATCCCGAAGTCGAGGCAACGAACCATCGCAGTGAACGTCAGGCTCGGGCGGAAGCGATGGCACGAAAGGCGGCACGTACGAGTAAGACCGAATCGGGAGCCAGGCGACGTGGTGTCATCGTGAGCGTTTTGGCGAGCCTTTCAAAACGGATGGAACACTTTACGCTCGGAAGCGTCCTGGCGGAAATCAATCGCTGGATTGAAATGGGACAATCGGTCTTCCGGGAAGAACTCGCCTCGATCCAAGCGGCAACTACCGCTCCCGCCAAACCGCCTCCATAAGGTTGTGGCGATTCAACATCGAACCGCGACTGGGATGGGCATCGATCAACCATCGGTCAAGACGTCTCCCAATCGAAACGCATGATTACCGTTACCGGAATCCTTTGGAGGAAGAGACGCCTTGTGCTGACAAACGGCTGCCGCTTGTCGAAAATCGATTCCTCTAAGATTGGGGGAAATCCACCCAGCATGAGGCTGCACAAGAAACGATTGTGGCATGACAAAAAGGGGCCGCCGTCCTTGGACGGAGTCCATGACAAAACATCCCATGTCGACCATAATAAGGGAAGGAAATCGGCATTCAATCTCCGGCTTTCTGGTTCGGTACTTCTTGCTCCGGTCTCTTCCCTTCCTCCGCTGGTTCCAACACGCGCAACCGCTTGCTTGTGTCCAGGTCCCACAGTTGCAAGGTTCCGCGCCGGCCGCCGGTGATGGCCCATTTTCCCAAGGCGTCCGTGGCGACTCCATAGGTGGTGCCATCGCCCGTATCGAGCGTCCGCAGCAATTTACCATCGTCCATGTTGTGGATCCGCAGCCGGCCGTCGCCCGCACTGGTGAGGACCTCCGCGGTGATGCCGCGCACCGCCAGTGAAGTCACCTCGTGATCGGTTCCGCCGACGAACCCTTCGATGGTTCGGATCGGCTGACCCGTTTCCAGCGACCATATCTTGATGCGCCCATCGGCCCCGGCGGTAACCAGTTGCTTGCCGGTGGCCCGCCAGCCGACATCCAGTACGTGATGCGTATGCCCTTCGAAACTCTGCTGCTCTGAGCCGTCCGCCGTGTGGAAAACCTTGGCCAACCGGTCGGCGGCGGAGGAGGCCAGAGCGTTTCCATCGGCTGAAAATCTTAGACCGAAAACCGTGTCGCTGTGCGCGTCGGCAAGCGTCCAGGCCGGATGTCCGTCGGCCACCCGCCAGAGGCTGATCACCCCGCTGCGCGAGGGTTGGCCGCTACCGGCCGCCAGCCATTTTCCATCGGGGCTGAAATCCAGTGCCAGGACTCGTTCCACCAGGCTGCCGGCCGCCTGGCTCGGTGTCAGCACACGCTGGAGCTGCCAGTTGGAACGCGCGTTCCATACCAGCAATTGATGGCCTGCGTCGATGGACACATAGTGGCCGTTGGTCATCGGTGCCAGACCGCGCGGGGCGGCCGCTTGAGGGTCGCGGAACCGGTCCCAAACAGTGCCTGTTTGGGCATCGTAGATCCAGAAGTCGCCGTTTTCTCTTGCCAGGGCGAGTTGCTGGCCGTCGGCCGAAAATGCCGCCAGGCCCACTCCCGGCTGGACCTGTTTCAGGCGTGCCGTTTGTGCCTCCATTTCCGTCTGGATCGACTGCCGGCGATGCCGGTAGGTTGCTATGCTGGCGGAGGTTTGCTGAATCGCCGCCTGCGTCCTTTGCTGTTCGCGTTGGGACTGGGCGGCACTGGTTTCGGCCTGTTTCACGCCTTGGCTGGCCTGGTCGAGTTGCCGCTGTTGTTGGGCAATTGGTTGGGCCAGCTTTGCCAGGGTTTGTTTCGCCTGCTTGCGCTGCCGGCTGGCCCGCGCGCGGGCCGCTTCGAGCTGTGTCAGCAGGGAGCCCAGATCCTGCCGCTGGTCCGTTTGTCGGGCCCGGAGCAAATCACTGAAGTCCTGCAAGGTCGTGGTTGTGTTGCTGGCTTTGGCGAGACGTTTCTCCAAGTTCGCCAGCGGCCCATTCGCCGTGGCTTGCTGCTGCCGCAGAACCTGCTGAGTTTTATCCGCCGCCTCGATGGCTGCCGTGCTCTCCTTGAGCTGCTGGTCGGCAGTCTGCTTTTGGGCTTGTATGCTGGCCAGCTTTTGCGCTTGCTCCGCCCGTTTTTTTGTCGCGGCCGCCAACGCGGCGGTGGCCCGGTTCGCCTGCTCCGCGCTGGTGGCGGCTTGCTTTTCGAGCGTCGCCAGACATTTTTTTTCGGCCGCCAGTTCGCTGCTGAGCAAGGAGTGCTGTTGCTGGATTCGGGCCAGACGGAATTCAAGCTGGGGAGTGCCGGAAAGTTGAGCCACCAGCTGGCCATCTTCGCTGCTGTAAAGACGGGCCATTCCATCCGCGCTGCAGGCGATCCAACGGTGCCCCGTTTGGCTGGCCGCCACGTCAAGTACCGGCGCGGTCTGGGGAATGGTCTGGAGCAGTTCACCATTTTCCAAATTCCAACGTCGCGCCGTCCCATCGCGACTGCACGATACGATTTGGTTTGGCGGACTGGGCAGCACGGCCAGCGCGGTGACTGGTCCCTGGTGGCCGGCCAGTTCGCGCAGCGGCCGAATGGCTGGCTTGGCCGGTCGTTGAGAAGTCGCCGCGGTAATCCGTGGCCAATCCCAGACCCGCACGACATGGTCCATACCGCCGGTAACCAGACGCGTCTGTTGCTGGGCCAGCGTCAGGCAAAGCACTTCACTGTCGAGGGTCAGCCGGCCCGTCTCGATATGCCTGGCCACATCCCAAATCCGCAGGGTACGATCCGATCCAGCCGAGATCAGCCTGGTTCCCTGCCGGTTCCAGCAAAGCTTGTTGACCCTGCCGGCGTGCCCGGCCAACATGTCGATAGCCTGTTGGGTCGCCAGGTCCCACAGCCAGATCGGCCCGCTGCTGGTGCCGATCGCCGCGATTCGAGACTCGGTTGCCACGGCCAGCGCGGTCGGCTCCAGGCCCAGGTCGATGCGGACCGACGCCGCGAGAGGTGGTCGTCGCCAAAGTTTGACGGTTTCATACCCACCCGAGGCGAGCAGCCGTCCATCCGGGTGAAAGCGGACCGATTGCACAAGATCCCGGTGTGCCGCGGGCGGGAGGGGGAGCCGGTTTGCGGCTGGCGCTTCACTCGGTCGGTTCAACAGGCTGGTAGTATCCGACGAAGTGGTTTGGGTTAGGGCCGGGTCCGACAATGTTTGCACAAGGTGGCCACTGGGGAGGTGGTACACGGTCAATTGATTGCCTCGCCCGCAGGCTGCGTAGCGGCCATTTTCAGTCATCGCCAGGGCGAGCGTCGGATGGACGTCGGCGGGCAGCGGTTGCCAGGCGATAGGGGCTGCGGAAGTGGGAGTCTTCCCCTTGGCCCCTAGGTCGATCCATAAACGAAGCAACCCCAGTTGGCGGGAAGATAAAGCGTCGGCTCCGGAGTCGTTGTCTGCTGGTGGCATGAACGGCTCTTGCCGATGCGCGGCGACGCGAATCAGCAGACTGTCGTTGCCATGACCGGGTCTCACCGCCGGCCCGTCACTGCCTCCCTGGCGAATAGTCGCGGGACTTTCCAACACCAGGTCGCTGTCGGCGTCCGACCGGTTATGGCAAGCGAGGCAATGCTTCCGCAGGATTGGCAAAATCTCGGTGTTAAAATCGACCGGCTCACTGCGTGTCAGCGTGGCGATTGGGATCGCTTCGGGTTCCGCGGCGGTACCGGGGGCGGCAGGCCCCAGGAAGAACTGCAAGAACACGAAGCTCAGGATCAGCTTCGCCAGACGGTGCATGGCAAGTTGCCGAATCATGGAATTTCTGTCATTGGAGGGCAGTCACTTAGCGCTGTCTGGCTAAGCGGAATTTGTCTCAAAAGTAACGGTCTCTATTATAAATCATTGACTGCCTGCTGTCTGTTTGGTGATCGGCTGTTTGCTGGATTCTGTGGCAGGCGGGGTTACGGTCAAATGGATCGATGGCGATACCACGTACGCCAATCGATCGGTGGGCTTGGCTGCCGCAGCCAGTTTTTTGGCCTGGGCCGCGGCGGCGTCCCGCACTTGCTGGGCGGCCTGCTCGTGCTGGGCAGCCTGCTCCGCGGCTTTCTTCAACGCGTCCTGTTCGCTGGCTAGCAGCTTTTCCGTTGCCCCTTCCCGGGCTCGCTGCTCCGCCTGCTGCCTGGCAGCCGTCAATTGCTTGACAAGATGAGCCAGGTGCTGCTCCCGCTGGGCGGCCCGGGCGGCTTGCGCTGGCAGCCGCCGATAGGTAACCTTGGGCTTGCCTGCCAGCAGCAGCGAATATTCAGCCACTGGACAGTCGGCCGCAACGGTCAATCGCCATCGGCCCTGCAAGATCTTGGGTTGCGGCGCGGCCGCCGACCCGCTGCTGACCTTGTTCCCTTGGGCTGGGTCCTTCGATGGTGCCTCCGCGTCCACTTCAAACGAAGAGACGATTCCGGCCGGCAGTTTGGGAGGCGCGAATTCTAACTTGCTTTTGAGTGGAACCCGCTGGGTGATGCGCAGAGGAATGTCGATTGTTTTCCCTTGGGCTATTTGGTAGGACAGGTCAGCAGCTGATGCGAGCGGTAAGGGGGATACCGACAAGGGGGCCGGATCGGGTGCAGCGCAGACCACCAAATCGGCCGTTGCCCGAACTTGGGTCAGGCCGCGCGGTTTGGCGGTATCCCATTCGAAAGCCACCGGTTGGGCCAACCGGATGAGGGTCGTATCGCCTCGCCGTCCAGTGGCTTCGATGCGAATCGGTTGGCAAACGGCCGCTGCCTGCTCGGCGGCCTGCAGGACCATGGTGCCCGAATGGCTGCCCGCTGGGATCCGCAACGGGGCGGCGGTGACGCCCGCGGGCAGGCCACGGGCCACCACCTCAACCGGTCCGGTCCAACCTTCCTGCCGCACAATCCAGACTTCGATTGCCATGGTGCCACCACGGCGGAGGACTCCGGGCCACCGCAGGGGTTGCTCCGGATTGGCGTTCCAGGGCGAAGGGGTGCTGGCCAGGACGCGAAAATTGGGCCGCGGCGGGCGGATGACCAGCCGATAGGCGTTGCGCGGATCGACCTGGCCCGACTGTTGATCGACCACACAGATCCGATAGCTGCCCGCCTCGGTGACCTGGAGTCGGGTGACCGGATCGAGCGAAATCCGGTCCAGGCCCCAGCCGCCAGGCAGTTTGGCGCCATCGTCCGCGTGCCGTACCAGCTTGCCCGGCGCTGCCGCCGAATCGGTTCCAGCTACCCGAGTTACCAGCAGCAAGGGATCGACATTGTGGCCCAGGCGGAAGGAAAGCACCTCCAAATGAAGATCGTCCCGCTGCCTGGCCTCGAACTGAAACCAGTCACGATCCTGGTGCCCGGCATCCTCTTGTTGGGAGTAAAAACGGCCAGCCACTTCAGCTGGGATCGGCACGTGCTGGGCCTGATGGAACGTATTGTTCGGTTCCTGTTCGGCCACCACCGGCAGATCGGTCAGACCAACCACGACTGCGTTGGCCGATGGATCTGCGAATGCATTGGCAACGACGAAACCGTCTTCCGTCTGGTCTGCCGCCCGGGGACCCACGGATGTGAGCGGCGGCCGATCGGCCGGGTTCCTGGTCGCCCGCGTATTCGCCCGCGTATTCGCCCGCGTACTCCAGGTAGGCGCGCTGATTTTTACTTCCCGCTGTTGGAACAGGTGGCCATCGATGGCGCGCAGGGAGCTGGGGACACTGTCCGGCAGCTGCCAACCTAGCAATTGAAGCGGGCTTTTCGAGCCCGCGGTTATCATGGGAGGGAACACGGCTTCAATCTGCGCCGTCTGGCGGATGGCGAGACGATAAAACCAGTCCTGGCCGCCCCGATACGTGGTGTCGTATGCCTTGATCAGGTAGGCACCGGCTACCGGCGCCTTCAGGACGATTTGTGGATCGCGGCCCTGGTAGTCTCGGCTGGTGCGCAGTCGATGCCCCCGCGGATCGAACAGCTCCAGCGTACCATCGAGGCGTGAATCGATTCGTTCGGCCCACATTTCCACCAGCACTTCATCACCGGCGTTCAGCGGCAAGCGGAAATAGTCCAGGGTTGCGGCGCCCGCATGTCCGTTGACCACCAGGGCGGGCCGGACCGCCATGGCCCGGGCAGGTTCGTGGTTGGTGTTGTTCTCGTGGACTTCGTCCAGGTGGTCGACCACGAATGCCCGGGAAGTAGAAAGGCCCCATGGTCCCAGCAGCCGCGCTTCGTAGATTCCCTCGGGTACGCTGGCCCCGATGGTCACCTGGAACTGATTGGGAATCGGCGTTTGCAGGTCGTGCCACGCGCCTGTTGCGGTGTGCCGGGGAGACGATTTCAAGCCTGGATGGGAGAAGACCATGTGGTGCGAGAAATCGAGATCCGTCCCCGCGACCGTAACATTCACCACCGTTCCCGCTTGTCCGCCAGGAGGAAAAATTGAATCGAGTTTCGGGTAAGGCAGTTGGGCGCGGGCCGGCAATGCCATCGACGCGGTCAGCATCAGGACGAGCTGGCAAAAAGGAGAGAGCCGTGTTTGCATGTCTGGCGCCAGGTTTCGGGCGTGCGGAGTCGGATGCCGTGGGGAGGAAGCGAGGATTCAATGGTTGAATAAAAACTCTTTGCTGTTGATCAGGGCCCAATAGAGATCTTCGTAAGCCGCCTGCCGGGCGGCTGCCTCGGTTTTCGCCGCCTTTGGTTGCCCTTCATGGGGCTTCTCTACCGTGGCCAGCTTTCCCTTTCCAGCCTGCTCCTTCTGGTCATGTCCGTCACCGTCCGGCCCATCACTTTTCCCTGTGGGTTGGTTCTGCACATTGGTGTCCTGGACCGCGTGGTCCCGCGGTTTGTCCGTCTGCTCCCGTCCGCCATGTTCGGCCAGGTAGGCAAGGACGTCGGCCATTTCCTGCTCGGTCGGTTCGCGGCAGAAGGCGCGCAGATAGGTTTCGTGAATTTTCTCCGGCCGGTCGCGCTGCGTGTCTTGGGCAAAATGGTGTGGGCGGGCCGATTCCGCGGCCAGTTTCTTCTGGATGCTGGCCGAGTTCAGCAAATGCAAGCTCTGGACCAGATTGGCATCCGAGGTTCGTTCGCATTCGCAGGCGCTCATCGCCCGCGGCCGGCCAAACACGTTGAGAAAATAAACGTCCAGACCCGGGTCGGGCAACTGCACCGCGCGGGTGGCGGCAGGCATTCCGGCAAAGGAGGTTGTCGTGCCGACAAACTGGTCCAAAGCGTCGAGCAAAACTTCGGCTTGCAGTCGTCTGGGATAAAAGCGGGAATAACTTTGCCGGTCGGTGGCGTTGAATTCGTTTGGATCCGCCTGAAGCTGGTAGACCCGGCTTTGGCAAATTGTCCGGATCAGCGCCTGCATGTCGTAGCCTGAATCGACGAACCGTTTCGCCAGCGCGTCGAGCAACTCGGGGTTGGCGGGTGGATTGGTTTCGCGCATGTCATCTTCCGGTTCGACCAGGCCTCGGTCCAGGAAGTGTTTCCAATAGCGATTGACCAGCGCGCGGGCAAAGAACGGGTTGTCCGCGGCGGTCATCCAATCGACCAGAGCGCCGCGCGGGTCTTGCTGGGGTGCCTGGCTTATCGGTTGTCCCGCCAAAGGGGTGGGAGCGACGGGTTGGCCCGTTTTGGGGTTCGTAGCCGACGCCACGCCCCAGCGGTGAAAGATGCGCGTTTCCGCCGGTTGAGCGCCCGATTTGCGGCCCACATGCGAAAAGAAGGCGGCCAGTCCATAGTAGTCTTGCTGGCTCCACTTTTCGAACGGATGGTGATGGCAGCGGGCACACTGGATACGCAGGCCAAGAAACAGTTGTGCCATATCTTCCACCTGGTCGGTCATCTCGCGAACATTTTCGTACCAGGCAACCGGTGGATTGCTGCCCACCTCGCCGCTGGCGGTTACCAGCGCGCGGACAAACTGGTCGTAAGGCATGTTCTGGTGAATGGCCGTCCGGATCCAGTCGTGGAAGAGATAGGTCCGCCGCTTTTGTTCGTCCCGTTTGCGGCTGTTGCGCAGGATGGCGGACCATTTGTTGGCAAAGTATTCTGCATGCTCGTCACTGGCCAGCAAGCGGTTGATGCATTGGTCTCGCTTATCAGGCGCATCGTCCGACAGAAAGGCACGGGTCTCAGCCAAGGCCGGCAGGCGGCCCGTGATATCGATGCTGACGCGGCGCAAAAAAGTGCCATCGTTGCACAGATCGGAAGGTGGCAGCCCCAGTTGGCGCAATTTTTGAAATACAAGCGTGTCAATGAAATTGCGCGCCGGGGGCAGGGAAGTCAGCGCCGCGCCCAGGGGGATGGTGGCACGAAAAACGGCAACTTGCGACTGGTAGCGAATCATCACCGCCACGTCTCCCGTCTGCCCATTGGTGGTCACCAGTCCTGTTTCGCTGGCGCCGGCCAGTTCGGAAAAATTGGCCTCGTACTTGGCCAGCCGAGTCACATCTTCGCAATGCCCGTCGGTGAATTGGGCCAGGACAACCAGTTGCTGCCGCGCATGGGGCGTCATGACACGGCTGCAGGGCAATACGCGGATGGATTGCATGGTCGCGGCATGGGGGTCGCCCCAGCGGCCACCCTCGGCAATCCAGCGGCGGAGCACTTCATAAGAAGGGTCGCCTGCTTCCAGCCGAGTTCCGCCCCCATGCGGAAGCGCGCCCGTCGCTTTGCGCAGCAGCAGGCTCTGTTCGGGAGCGGAGACCATCAAACGCCGGCCCCGCGCTTCCCGGGCCAGGAACTGGTAATCTTCGGTCGGTACAAAGCCCAGCAGCGACAGGCGAAAGCCGTTTTGGCCGCCCGACTTGCCATGGCAACCACCGCCGTTGCAACCGAATTTCGTAAAGATTGGCACAACCTGATTGGCGAAATGAACCGGCCGATCCTTTCCCCAGTTCTGGACGGACACGCGCACTGTCGCGGTCTGGCCTGCCCGGTGGCGGGCGGTCAGCAGGACTTCGCCGTTTGCCAGGGGGCGCAGCCAGCCGGATGCGTCGATCGTCACGACGCCCGCCGGTTGGGCGCTGTAGGTTACCGCGCGAGTCACGTCGATCAGGCGGCCCGTCGCAGTCTTGCCGGTGACCAGCAATTGCCGCTGGGCATGGCTCCCGGAGAGTAATAACAGCCCGTCCGCGGCGGCTGGCCGTTCGAATTGCAGTCCTGTCAGGATTGGTCCGGGCGGTGCAGGTGCGGAGGCCGCGCCTTGGGTGTTGTTCGCACGGCTGGAAGCCACCAGTGCCAGGCAGGCTGTGAGCAGAGCAAACAAGATGCCGCGTGGAGAACGCATGGGCCTCTTTCTGGCAAGGGTCGCGATACTGCCAAACCGTTGCCTGGTTGATGGTGGTCCTGACAGTCTGGCCATGAATATGATGATCTGTCGAGTGCATGACGTCAAGGCTTCCATGAGCCACCGGCGGAAGATCTGGAGGTTTCCATGGTGAGCCGATATTTTTCCAGGCCGATGTTTTTCCAGGTAAGATGCGAGATTAGGCGAGCGGCAAATGAGAATTTACCACACATGAAAATTTGTCAATAGTTATTTGTCATTCGTCAGTGGTCATTTTGCCGTTGGAGAAAGGAAAGCTGCTGACAAATGACTATTGACAAAT
>Ga0114931_10001478_pt1 | contig 30045 bp, 38 predicted proteins | sample 2SBtaG_FD_89579 | JGI IMG/M metagenome (GOLD analysis project Ga0114931, IMG submission 89579) | Deep subsurface microbial communities from Kolumbo volcano to uncover new lineages of life (NeLLi) - 2SBTROV14_V59a metaG | ecosystem: Environmental > Aquatic > Marine > Volcanic | place: Kolumbo... | reverse complement strand
TGAGGAGAAGCTACCACCCTTAACATTACCTTCGTCTGTCAAGATAACAACTGAATCATCTGTACATATCACATCTCCTTTTATTATTCCTTTTGGATCACCTTTCACGAGTATTCCTTCTTGCGTTTTCATAGATTTTTAAATTTAAATGTTAATACTGCGTACGCAAACATAATCATGGCTATTACAAGAGCACATAGGACTATTAGTATTTCTATTGGGTGTTTTATAAATGCTCACCAACTCACATTATGTTTTTTGAGTAAATTGTTGATAACAGTTTTATTTTCTGTCATAAATTCTGGATAAGGACTATACTTTTGGTTATTTTGCCAGTCATACCGCACGGAAAACATAGGAATTGTCCGTGTTTCTATAGCCTTATTATATTCATCTATAATGGTATCGACTTCTGATTTATAATCAAAGGTCATATATTCAAACGAGGTGATACGGTAATCATCTGATGCCACGTAGTCTATGGTAAAAGTGGGAGAGCCATGCCCTAGGGCATACAATGCCCCTTGAAGTACGTGCTGGGGGTCGGCTTTCCCTTTTTTTGTGATCCATCTATACTTACTATTTGCAACAGACTTTATTTCATGGATGTTATCGTTCCAAAGAAGATCAATATACCCCACACAATCTCTGTAGCTGACCTCAACTTGTGATTTTGCCCCATCTAATTGACTTGCAATAAAATCCTCAACGTGATTTCCCCGTAAAAACTTACGCAAAGTGTAGTCGTCGACTTTGGATTGGGGAACGCCCAAGTACTTTAATACCTGCCATTGGAGAGTCCATCCTAAAATGGAGGCAGATAGTTTACCTGAAGACACGTGGGCTTCTCTTTTTTCCTTGTCTTTCTCGACAATCTTCTCATTGATATAATCGTCAAGAACAGTTGTAATATTCATATTTTACGACCAATTTTTTCGTAAACTGTTAATCCAATTTCCACTTTTTGCTTCATCTTTGATTTTACGAAGTTCTATATTTTCTACTTCAAGATCATTGATGATTTTTCTACTTTTTTTCAATTGGAGTTCGAGATTTCGTAATTTTTTATCATTCTTTCCTACTTCCTTTTTTACTCGAATATTAATGAAATTTTGAATATTTTCAGTAAATATATCAAAAGACTGTTCGAGTGTATTAAATTCGTCAGGAGTCCTAGGTAATTCTTTGACTTCTGCTTGTTTTACCGACTTTACGTCAGTAGATACATTCTTTTTCACTTTTGGTTTTTTATCTGTTAACCACTTTGACGGAATATCGTAATTTTTCTTGATAAATTTACAAGCCTCTCTATAGGACAGATTTCTTACTGTAGGACTTATTTCTCCACGTAAATGCCCTCTTAGTGTACTAAAGCACAATGACACTTCTGCACTAGAGTACCCGGTTTTTTTTACAATTTCTACTTGCTTCATGCCTTGTTCAAATCTCATCTTATATAATAAAATGAGCAGTTCTTTTGATCTTTGTTTCATATTATTTTATGAATTTATTATTTTTTTAACCCAAAACTTTTTCTTGCTGAGTGATACGCTCCATATCTCTTTCACACAGTCATCAGGAAGCCAAAATTCGCTTATTTCCTGTAAGTGAGCGCTTGGCACACCCATTTTACCCTTTATAGAAACAAAGCGTAATTTAGCCCCCTTTTTGACTGCGAGAAGATCAAATAAATTGAAATAATCTACATTCTTTGTCCATTTTGAAACTCCGGCTTTGTTGTCTACTCTGTACCCTTCTTTTTCAAGCTCTTTCTGAGCCTTTATTTCATATTTACTTCTCATATGTCATCTTCTGTCTTTTTCTTGTTGTCATCGTCTTTTACTTCAATTAATAATAAATATTTATCAATGATTTCATTAATCCATTCAGAAAATTCTTTATCAATAATCTGTAAGATTTTATTCAGATTACGATATTTCTCTCTGTCTATTTCTATTTTTTTAGAGATTTTCTGTTTCATATAATTCGTTTTGCAAAAATTGATTCATTTGATCTTCACAGGTCATGCCTCGTGTTGTTGCTGCTGGTGTTCCCAGTCAAAATCGGGAAAAACTTTATAATTACTTTTTATAACAGAATCTAGTTCTTTATAAAATATTGTTATGATTCTCTTTTTCTTATTAATACGAATGTTATACGGGGAAAATGTCGTATTAATAGATTTCTTTTTATTCTTATGCTTTGCTCGAAACACTTTTTTCTCATATTTTAATTTACGAACCTCTAAGTGGGTCACTTTTTTTGCGGTATATGTTCTCATAAAATCACGTCCGTCAAGGAACTTGAAAAGCTCTGTAATTTCTGCATTTTTTATGAGTAAATCTGCATTTGGATCGGGTATAAAATCTATCATAGTTTTATCATTTTGCTGGTATTTATAACCAAGAGTTGAGTTATTAATTATCTTATAGGATGCCATTTCTTCATCTTAATTACTATTGTGATTGTCAACTTCGATACTCTTTACATTAGATTCTTTGATTGCAAGCTCAGAAACAGCGACAATTTTATCCATAAGAATATTATTATGATCAATTATTCTATTATTCTCACCTTCTAATTTTTCAATTATTTCTCTCAGATGCACAATTCTTTGGACAAGCTTTGTATTCTCTGCTTTTGTATTTTTTACTTCTAGGTCCATCGCAGAATCGGTCATATATTCTTGTTTTATCTCTTCCCGAATCTTAGCTTTTGCTTCTTTCAATTCCATATTTTTTATTTTCATGAAATTTTCTTTTTTATTTTTCCAAAGCTCTTTTTCAGCTTCAAAATTTTTTCTCTTTAATTCAACAGTCGTCATTGTATTAGTAATTTGCTGATATTTTTTTAAAGTATTATCGTAAATATTTTGAGCTTCTTTTAAAAGATTTTCTGAGTGTTCTTCATTTACTTTTGTCATGGTTTTTAAGTGCTTTTTTATAATGTCAAACATAAGATTAAATAATAAATAATAAAAAATAAGCTAATACAGATAGAAACAAATACATACTGCTTATATAACATATGTATCTTATTGTCGCTTCATCATCCAAGTAATAATGTTTCCATATATAAAATATATGGTATACACTAATGATTAAAGGTATGTATACCAAGAACCAACTGAGAATATTCATATTAGAAATCTCCGTATTCAACTTGTAAGTGAAATTTTCATATGTAATTAGAAAAGTGTATCCCTAGTGTATGCTAGAGATACAGTCCTTTAATCACTCTTCCTTGTTGAGTTCAGCATCAAGTGCTTTTACTTCCTCTTCAAGCTTTCCTTCTTCGAGCAGAGCCAAAAGAACCTTTTGTACGACAGGTGCATACAATTTGATTTGTCCTTTTTCATCGAGTACATAGGTTTCGTAAAGTCGTTGTTTTTCAGACTTTAGAGAATCAAGAGCTGTACCAATAACAAAAATCTGTGCTATTTTATTCGTGTTCATTTTTTTCACCTTCTTTCTTTTTTTTAATTGTTAATTGATCGGGTAAATCCCCTCGTTCTTTTTTTATAAGACTCATTATGTCCTCGAATTTTATTTTTGCAAAGCCCTTTTTATATTTCGCATCTATATCTTCTTTTCTTTTGAAATGAGTATGTGATATTAGTTTTTGTAATTCTAAAACCGTCTTACATTTGAACAGTCTTTTTCTTCTTTCTTTGTCTCGAAAGAAAGGTTGTAATACTAACATTGTAATACCCATAGATTAAAAAGGAATATCATCAAGGTTTATTTTCGTATCTTTTTTCTTTTTTCCGAGTAATTTCTCGATAACTTTTTTTGCTTGTACCCTTGTTAAATCTTTGAATGATTCTATTTTTTCTTTCTCTTTTATATCCTTTTTTTGAATACCTGCTTTACTTGCAAGCAAATGAATATATTTGAGTTGTTTGTCAGTAATCATTGGCACGCCACCTTCAAGATCTTGTTGTTCTGATACTGTTTCAGCCTTTTCAACAATAATAGTTGGATCAATATTATTTACTTCCTCAGACCAGTATACATCGGATGCAACACCAAGCTCAGAAGCGCATTTTTTTAGTGCGTCAGTTGAGGCTGATTTTAGATCATCAGCAATTGACATTATCCGACCGGCACTATTTGTTTTAATGTCTGAGCCACCATATTGAGTTTTCACTATCTTATGCAATATTGGTCTACCTTCATTGTCTTTTCCGATAATTAAGTGACAGGTCAATTCTCCTTCAACTACTACCTGCGTTTTCCCGATTTTTTTCCAAAGAATCCTGAAATCCCACAAGCCCTGAAATATCTCGTTCAGTTCTTTCTTGACATATCCCCCTTCTACATACTTAAAATTAATTCCCCCTCTTCCGGGGCGTGTTTTAATGACATTTGAAGGCGTGCTTTGATAGAGTCGAGCAAAAAATGTACTTCTGTTTGGGATTAAAATTTCTCCCTTATTTACTTTTTTTAGATTCTTCATTTTTGTTTTCTAAACTATTAAATGGACTCAAACCCTTTTTTTCTTTTTTTCGATAATTTATCAGAATACTATTAATTCTTGCAGGATGTAACTCATATTTCTTTGCTAATTCCAGATGTGTTTTATCTCCTTTTTTATAATCATAGTACAGGTTGAGATTCCTGTCTATTTTCTCTTTTGACATAATTTTTTTGGTTCTTGATTGGTAATTTCATGGTATATATACCATACCATATTAACTCGGTTATGTCAATACTAATTTATTGTTTTGCTACTTTCCTCTTTGATATTGTTGACCTGTAAGTCTTCAACCGTTTTTCTTGTAAAATTATTGATAATATCCATGGAAATATTTGCAAAATTGTTAATAATATCAAGCATTTCTTTTTGACTGATAACATAATAATCAAAATATAGATTACGTATTTGTATTGTTAATGCTAAGAATGTACCTGCCAATCCAAATACCAAAATAATATTTTTTGTTTCAAAAATTACATACATAACACATAGAAAAGATAATCCATATATTAAAATGAGTCCAAACTTCATTAATTTCTTTTTAAATTGCATCTTATATGCTTTTTGTTTAATTTCAATGTGTCCTTTCATTGGTGTTTTTAAAAACTTTCAATTGTTTTTTAAGAAGATCTTGTATTTCAATAACAACAGTTCTTTGTATTGCCATATCATCAAGAATCGCTTTTATATCATTCAATCCTGATACAATTTCTTTTTTGTTTAATCTTTCAAGCTGTCCGGCTTTGAGATCTTTGAGTAATTTATCCATAATGTGAACTTAATTATTAATAATTTAATTGCTTGAATATAGTGTATTCCATTCTTCATCAGTAAGCGTATGTATGCTTTTCCCCCATGCGTCGAGAATTTTTGTTTGATTAATGTCTTCGATGTCGTGGATGTCAATTTGATTTGTTCTTTTTTTTTTCTTTTTTTTGTTGAAAGAACTTTTTGATGAATTATTTGGTGAGTATGGCTTTGCATAGCCCCCTGAGTAACTATTGTTGTAATAATATGTTGTATTTTTGAAATAATCTTGAAGTATGAGCTTATTTTTAACGAATTTCATATACAGATTATCAATATTCTCATCATAAAGTATTCCCTCGATTTTTTCTGTTCCTATTTTTTCTTCCCATTGAAAACCCAACGTTGAATGATATTTGACTTTATCATATTCTAAATCAAGTTTCCAAGTTGAAAAGATGAGCGCATCTTTTAAAATATAAATATATGCTAGTTGATTCATGAAAATATGGAATATATCGTTTTTTTCATCATAAAGAAATCCTTTCCCACTAAATCCATACATTTGTGAAGCGCCATTTAATATTTCTGTATTAATTTTCTTATTTTTTTGTAGTAATCTATTGAAGAAATGGTAACTATCATTTTTTCTCTTTGCCGAATTAAAGGCGGATACTGTGCCATTATGTGCAAATATATATCTATGGTTGATATGTTGTAGGTGACAACCATCTTTTCCTTCATCTCCACATGTTGATAGTCTAAAATGAGTCATATACAAGGCTTCACCAGTATATTGTATATTCTTTTGAACGTGAGGAATAAAATAATCCTTTTCATTTACATAAAATTTTGAGCCTTTGCCCTTTCGGTAAACTGAGTAACCATCTTTTTGCGTTGCAAGACTTACAGAGTTTGCTTTAGAATCTGATTTATAACTGGGGTATTTTTCTCATCATTGTTGAGAACTGCTATAACTTTGCACATAATTAAATTATTAAAATTTTTAATCTTTTATATTGGAATATTTTGATTTCTACGTATCCCTCTTCTTTCTCGAATTACAGGGGCAACAAAACTAATATCTATATTGCTTTGGTTTTGCCATTCTGAGGGAAATGGAATGGCGCTAGCAATATCCAGTGGATTGACGATATCATATTTTTCTTCTCTCGCAATTTCGCTTTCGATGGAATATTTAAAGGATTTTGTTTTTGTCATGTGTTGGTATATAAGTCTATTTGTTAAAATGATACATTTTGCAAGCCCTTCAATTGTTGCATCTTTTCCTCCATAGAATCTAAATTCTATTGTTCTGTGTTTCTCATAACAATAATTAATGAATTGATATCTATTATCTGATTGTTTCTGGAATAATCCTTTTTTATTTTTGATCTCTTTTTTTGAATAATGATTATTTTTTCTACTATCATATATTTTTGGAAAATACGCCTTTACAATTTTAACATAATCATTATAGAAATCTTCGCTACACAAGGCTCCAAACCCTGTATCCTTCAAAGATATATGATAATGTAATCCTACTGAATCATTAATCAGATAATCTTTTTTGAATATATTATTCATATATGCAAGTACTGCATTGAGATCCTTTGAAGTTCGCGAAGGAATTGTCTTAATTTCTTGAGCTATAAAACTGTTAGGTCTTACAATATCATCATAAGTTAATGAACCATCATTTACGATATCAAGAAACATCCGGAAGCTTTTTTTCATGTTACTAATTTCTTTGAGAATCTTTGGTGAGAAAAATCCTTCAAATTCAATACCTATAAGGTCAATATATTTGTTGTAATATATTTTTTTCATGATAGAGTGTTAAATTTCTAACGATATTGTTGCCTTAGTTGCTGTCTTTTGTACAAAATTCATATACAGAAATTTTATGTACTGGGCAAAGTCAGCAAGCCAAATTTTAAACTCTTGTTGCAATACAAGTCCATCAATAATTACTTCAACCCCCTCGCTAATTCCAACAGTTCTAAGGATTGAAAAATTGACATATTCGTTTTTATAAAAATTCATACCGTAATATTCAACGGTTGCTCGGTTTCTTGATTCTATTTCATTGAATCGTGCAATAAATTTTGTTATTTCCTCTTTATTGGAATAATAGCGCAAGCCTTCACCCTTTGAATTTTTGTAATTTCTCGAAATCTTTACGTCATCAGTACGGAATAGTTCTTCAATCTTAGGCACTACTTCGATATACAGTTTTTGTATTCCTTTTGAGCGTGTAAATTCAAGATTTACTACATTAATCTTATCAAGCGATAATTGCTTCACTTTCTTTTCTTTTTTTTTATTTTTCATATAAATATAAATAATTAATAATTAATCTTGTTCGGGTGGTTCGAGTGGTTCTATTTCCTTTTCACACTTTAAACATATATATATACCTCGTTCAACTTCTTCGGGTTCTGGTATATCACACGTGCAATAATCGGTGTTGATTATGCTCATATATATAACAGTTTTGCGGTGTAGGAAACTTCTAACATAATGATTAATGATGCAATATTCAAAACAAACATTGCTTTGTTGTAACTATTGTCTTCTGGAAAATAATACGCATTTTGTATATCATCAAAGTATTTACTGTATAGATCAGGGTATTTTTTGATTTTCTCTTCTGTTTTATTCAGCTGATTAAGGTATGAGTACACAATGTCTTTTATGCTATGTTTCGGACAATATGCCGACACTCTTGCTTTTTGATATTCATCACAAGCTGTACAATCGTTTTGTATGAGTGTTTTATCTCGTTGCATATTTTGGATGACGGGTCAATTGATAAAGCGTGATAGGATCTTTTCTATAGCTCTTTCTAACTTCTCTCATTTTCTTCTCTACCCTTCGCTGTTCAGTTACAAATTCATGGACAGATGGAAGCGAATCAATACCGGCGGTTAATTTCATGCTAGCGGTCATTTTCATATTTGTTTTGACTTAAACTGATAAATGATTCTATTGAAGCATCAACAGAATAATGAAGTCTAATCTTTTTTGAAATATATCCCAAACTTTCAATATCTATCGACATTTCTATACCATTTTTAATTAGAGCTGTATGGTAGTAACCTTCTCTTTCATTTATGCATTGCCAGCCGAAGCCCGCTTTTTCTGCCTTCTTCATGTACTTTTGTATTTTTTCAATTTTAGAGGAGCTTTCTTTTTTTTGTTTTTCAAAAACTGCTATTTCATAATCAAGCCAAGCTTGTACTTTTTTTTTGCTCAATACGCCAACCTTAAATGGGTGTTTTAGACCGTAATTGTTGTATGGATCAACATATTTTAGATGTTCTCTTTTATGATAGAACGCGTATTTCTTTAAGTAATTATGCGGGCTTACAATAATATCCCCTATGCTCACTATTACATCAAATTCTTTTGCCGGATCATTGTGAATGGCAATCTTTGTTTCAAATCCAAGTGCGCGTAAATCTTCATATAATTTCTGGGATTTTATAAGCTTGTCTTTATCCCAAGTGGTAAGTTTGTCGTACATATTGGTATAATGTAATTAATATATAACTCTATCCTAGTTCTATAGTAACACAGTCAATACAGTATGTCAAGGGTAGTCTTACCAATATACCTTAGATATGACAGTTTATTACATATTTTTTACATACATATGGCACAGGCAAAGAAGCCAAAACGGAGAACAAAAGTATTAGTTCCTACACCAATAGCCAAAGCATCAGTAAAGGCTCTAACAGAGAAGGGGATGAGTATTAGAAGTATCGCGGAGTATTTGGGTCTATCTAAGTCAACGGTAGAGAGATATCGAAAATTGAAAGATGAAAACCTGACTGACCTAAAGGAGCATATTAAGTTACATCATATGTTAAACGATTTTGAATTATCAAGTTTGGCATCGAATAAAATAAAGAAAAAGATCAATACCTTCAAACCATTTGATCTAATAGGGTTGTATAAGATATCAAGAGAATTACAAACACCGAAAGGACATAATCAAGGCAATCAAATGATAGTAAATATTGTCGAATCCAAAGATAACAAAACCTTAGAAATTAATGAAGAAGTAACTGAGAATGAATAAGGAAAGTGCTATACAGGCAACAGAACAACACATGAATGAATGTATTGTCTTTACTTTATATTACACAAAATATACATAAATATAATATCATCAACACCTCTCTCCCTGTACTTCTCTTAACTCATACACTTACACTATAGGTGGGTAACAACTGCAGTCATCTTTGCACGTACACTTGTAAACTCATAAAGGTTTAACCCTATCAATAATGTTTATCTATACCTAGACTATACGGTATATATATACCACAGTACATACGTGTAGTTTCTAAGACTATATATCTATACAGAGCCTTGCAATAGGATAAAGTGTACATCTCTGATTCCATAGGAAGAGCTAGTAGTGCGACCTCTAAAGACAATAATGAAGACTCTATATGAGTTTGTCCATGTACTATGTTTTCACCAAGAACCTACTTATAGGGAAGAAGCTGTATGATAGGTAATAGTTGTTAGGTCTACCTTCTGTTTCTAAAAGTCGGCGAAAAAAATTTTTAAAATATTTCTTTGCCTTTTTTTAGATCGGATCATACATTCTATTCTTCGTAATATACTTAAAGTTGGTATCTCCGATTCCCTTCTTGATCCCGAAGGGTTGGGCGTTTCGCTTTAAGCTCTAGAACTTATCTGTCCAGCGACCTTCTAGATTGAAAGTGCAGTCGCTCTTTACGATTCATAATTAACCTATCTGTACTTTTGGGAATTCTTTAACACCTTTGTATTTTGCTTTTGCTACTTGTTCTTGTAATTCGATCATTTTCTTATTACTTGAAAATTCTTTGACGTAAAGGATGTAGTTTTTATTGATGAGAATGAGATGATCGTTGTAGTCTTTTACGGGAAAGTATTGAATTGCTTTATTATGTAGTTTGTCTAAGAGCTTTTTTAACGAGAAGGAAGTGGGAAAGACAGAACCGTCTGTGAGATGAATATCGAATTTGGTATTGTTTTTCCCCATATAACTTAATTATATATCAATAAAAGTGTATTTTATAACCAGATATTATTTCTCTTTGTAAGAAAAATAGTATCTAGTGATTAGATTGCTCTAATGCACCAGATAGCACTACAAGATATGACTCTTGTTGTTGAATGAATCTCATGCTAGGATAAACCTTACAATCGAAACTACTCTATTTATACCATGAAGAAAAGATAAATGTCAAGAGGATATTTTATGGTATATAATTGGTTGTACGTAGTTAGCGTATCAGATCAAACAAGAACACTAAATATCTGAATTTCTTACAATTGATGGCAACAAAGTCATACTACAAAGCGCAAGAAAAACAGGGAGAGTTTCACTTCTCTGATGCTGATGAAGTTTTATATGGAGGTGCAGCCGGGGGAGGAAAGTCTTACTCCATTTTATGGGATGCAGTCATGAAATGTATTAAATACAAATCTATTCGTGTAACAATCTTCCGGCGTAAGTTTCCAGAACTTGAAAAGTCGATCATACTTGAATTTCTTGAACATGTACCGTCTCATTGGTACGAATATAACAAAAAAGAACATAGAGCCTATTTTTCCAAGACAAAATCTATTCTAGAATTCAATCATTGCCAGCTTGAATCAGATGTATACAATTATCAGTCAGCACAATACGAATTTCTCTACTTTGATGAACTTACTCACTTCACCGAATACATATATACATATTTAGCTTCTCGTTGTCGTACTACCAAGGATTATGTCATTCCGCAGATCAAATCAGCTTCAAATCCGGGGAATATTGGTCATCATTGGGTAAAAGCACGTTTTATTGATGGAGCGGTGCCGAATAAAAAGATTGTTCGTCAAAACGTAGGTGTAGAAAATGAGTATGTGTTACGCACAATTCCCAAGCTTTCCGGAGATGTGAAATCTATTCTTGAAAAGAATGAGTATACGACTGAGTATATACCAGCGAAAGTTTTTGACAATAAATACATCATCAAGAATGATCCAAAATATATTGCTCGATTATTGGGAATAAAAAATGCTTCTGAGCGTAAAGCTCTCCTTGAAGGAGATTGGGATTCATTTGAAGGACAGTTTTTCAAAGAATGGGATTATACGATACATACGTGTGAACCATTTGAGATACCTCATTTCTGGACACACATACGATGTATTGATTGGGGCTATACAAATCCTTCTGTATGTTTATGGATAGCAATTGATCCAAAAGGAAGAGCATTTGTCTATAGAGAACTTACCATGACACAATCTACAATCGAAGAAATCACTAATGAAATACGGGCAATGACTGGAAAAGAAAAAATTGCCTACACTACAGCAGATCCTTCAATATGGTCAGTCAATCAGTATGAACGTGGAGAATCCGTTGCAATGAAAATGATTCGTGATGGTATTTCACTTATGAAAGCAGATAATAACAGAATAGCAGGTTGGAACGTGATACATTCTTATTTGTATCATAATAAAAAGGAAGAAATAGAGCCAAAAATGCAAATATTTAATACGTGTTATCAATTAATCAAAACATTACCCGGTCTTGTTAACAGTAAAAGAAAACCAGAGGATATTGATACTGATGGTGACGATCATCATGCTGATGCACTCAGGTATGGTCTTATGACAAAGCCGATTCTAGCTCAAAGAGAAAAAGGAAAGACGCCAATACGCTCATTCGAGTATTGGATGAATAAAAAGAAGGATGAAAGAGCAAAGGAAGGCTATGCCGGAAGTTTTTAAGGAGGTGAACGCAAATGATTCATACAATTCAACGGAATGACCCAAATATTCGATTGAACTTTGAGAAATCAGTTGAAAATTTAATTCGACAGAATTTCAAAGATAGTAGATATTTTTCAGTTATTGCAGAGATACGTAAATATAAATCTGGTGAGGAAGCCAGTATAAGAAATCAAGTCATGGGAAGAGAACCTAGAAGAGTAGAAGTCTATTTCAAAGGAGAGTATCTCTGTGATATTAGAGAGAATATGTCCAGAGAAAAAGGTCTTGCACTTATTAATTTTCGTCTATTACAAATACTCGGTGGGAATTATATCCCGCGAGATAACCATAAAATTTATGTTTCAAAATGAGTCCAGACTATTTACCGGTCTCCCATTGTGGCATACGTTTAAAGAACCCGAAGATGGTTGGAATAATTATGAGAGAATGATTTTGAGGGAAACGATAGTCAGTATTTACAAGAAAATTGACGATCCCCTCAATAAGTTTATTCTTTGCATAACTCATGAATGTGGGTATTCACAAGAAGAGGCTGCACGTATGCTTGGGGTGACACAACCAGCTGTAAATAAGCGTCTAAAACAAACCCTAGAGAAGATCCGTAAGCTGAGAAAAAAGTAGGTTATAAAAATTCAAGGTTTACTATACCATTAAAATATATGGCAAAAGCAGATAATGATTTCATTAAACTTCTCAATTCAAGAGTTGCTGTCGGGAAAGCCTTCTGTAAAAATTGGCAGAAAGACATTGATAAATGGATTAAGGATTATGAAATAGATAGTTTGGATGACTTCCATCACCCAAATTTACATAACAAAGTACAGGTTCCGTATATTTTTTCAACAGTAGAATCAGGACTTCCTTCTATTTTTGAGCAACTTCCAGACATTATGATGAAGCAGAGGGGGAAACTTGATCGTGATTTTACCGAATTTGCAGGATTGGTATGGTCATATATCGCAGAACGTGTTCATCTTGAAGAAAAAATCGAAAATGTTGGAACATTTTTTCTTATAGGTGGTATGGGGTTTGCCAAATGGGGATGGAATCTTGAAACAAAGACGGTAAAAGGTGAACCAGAAGAAGTAGAGATCACAAACGAAGATGGAACAGTCATAGGAACAGAAACACAAACCCCCGATATCCAAGTACCAGTTGTAGATGAGCCTATTCTAAAGCTCCAATGGCATAAAAATATCATTTTTTCACCTGATAGTGTTTTTGCAATTGATGATACAGAAAATCAAATTCCTTGGTTTATTTGTATTAATCAGATGGATGTTGATGAGGTTGAATATCTTTACAATATTAAGGCAAAAGATGATGAAAAAGATGAAGTAGATTTCAAGTCCATAAGTAAAGAAACATTAAAAAAAGAAATACACGAAGCTGATAAGCACAAAATGACAACATATGAGTATTATGGTATCATTCCCAAAAAATATGCACCTGATAAAGATGGTTGGAGATACTCACAAAATTATCAAGTTGTTTTCAATAGTAAAAGAGTGTTACAAAAAGCTCAACCGATTCCAAAGAAACCCTTAAACATGATTGGTGGCTATGGTTCTCCAACAAAGTTTTTCAAGTTTGGTGATGCAAAAGTACTTCGTAAGCTTGAACAAGATGTTTCGCTCGGAAGATCACGTATTATGGATATCCGAGATAAGCTTGGTACAAAGATTGCTATTCCACAAGGAACTGAATACAACAAGCAAGAACTTAAAAATCCAGCAGATTACGCTGAGTTACATTTCAATGGACAACAAATTCCAACATATGTAAATCCCCCACCAGTGCCAGAAACGATAATGATAGCCTTGCAACAGGCTAGAGAAGATATACAAATGGCATCAGCACAACTTGACTTATCAAGAGGCGGTTCACAATCAGTCGTGAACACCGCAACAGGACAACAAATCTTTGCTGAGGCGACACAAAAACGTACAGGAAGAAAGCGAAGAAAGATTGCCAAATTTATCAAATACATTACAAAGAATCTTCTTCAACTTTCAGGTTATAACTGGGATATTGAAAAGTTTTCAAAGATTACTGATCTTTCCCCAGAAGAAATTACGCAAAAAGGATATATTGATAAACTGCAACGTATTGGTAATGACTATGACGTCGATATTGATATTCAGTCAATTTCAATGAATAAAGAAACAATGTCAGCACAAGCTATAGCCCTATATCGAGAAATAAAGGATGATGAATCAATAAACAAAGAAGAAGTCTTGAAAGAAGTTCTTAAAATAGGATTTTCTATCAAGGACCTTGATCGCTTCCTTACACAAAAGGCTTCGCCAGAGCAGGTAATGAAAGCTCTTGAATTTCTTGTAGAAAATCAAATAATTCCACCAGAAATGGGAGGACAAATCGCAGGAGTTTTAGGGCAGTATGTTCAGCAAAAGCAAGAAGCTGAGGGATTAAAACAGAATCAAGGCGGTAGACCAGCGACACAAGATCCAACATCAGTAGTTAAAAATTCAATGCCAAGCGCAAATCAAACACAGATAACAGCTCAAACAAGCGCTTCAGGTAAACAGGCTAATCAACCACGATAATGAATTTCAAAGAATTACTCGGCTCACTCATTGATGCAGTACGAGGAAAAAAAAGATTAACTTCTGACGAGTCAACAAAGCAAGTTCTCGATTATGAACGAGCTGTTAGAGCAAGAAATAATTTAGTAGATGGAAAAGTCCACAACCAACCACATAATGCAACGCCCAAAGACTATGTATATAGTGGACTTGATAATGGAAAAAGTGATTTCTCGAAAAAAGTAGCACAGATTCCACGTGCAACTGTTATCCCAACTCGATTACCAACCCAAAGACCAACGAGAACACCAACAATAACGCCAATTCCAACAAAAGCGCCTATCAAAACAGGTGGTTACGAACAATTTCTTGAACAAAGCATATTTCCTCAGACAAGACAAGCGGGGCTTCCCGATGCACTTGTTGCAGGACAATGGGCTACAGAAGGTGGTCGAGCGACTGGAAATCCACAAAATAATGTATGGGGGCTGATGCGAGGCGGTAAACTCATACAATATCCAAATCTTAATTCAAGTACCAGAGATTATATTCTTACAGTACAAAATATTTTAAAGAAAAAAGGCTATGATCCAAAAAAAATGTCAGCCAAAGAAATACTGCAAGCTTTACAAGAGGGTAATAAACTAAGATATGAAGCGCATAATCCAAATCCCCAAGATTATGTAAATTTAGTATCAAATACGCCGGAATACAGAAAATTTCTCTTTAAATAATATGTCACTATCAAAAGGATGGCACAATGTAGGAAATACTACAAAACCCGGAAATCATTTATGGGATGAAATGGTAAATTTTGATACAGGAGAATCAACTTTACAAATTCATGTACCAAAAACCATAATGACTTCTGAGGCTTGTGACCATTACTTTGTTGAAATAGATAGAAATAGAAATGTACAATGTAGAGAGTGTTCTATCGGCACTAAGATTGTATTTCCCTATGAATTGAAAGACGGTAAAATCGTTAAATTCACTCCTAATACTCCAAAGAAATAATACGTACTGGTTATAATCTTCGTCATTTCTCTCTACAATGAAGATATATTACTAATTAGAGCAATCAATCTAGGTATCCATATAGGATGAACCTCAATTGAACTCATAAAAAACTATGGCAGAACCAATAGATGGTAGCAATACCAAACCAACGAACGATACACCGCAAGGTGGAGAACCAAACGAAGTTAATAATCAAGAGATTCCCGAAGGTGGGACACCCCAAGGTGCAAACCTACCAAAACAGGATGACTTTGATCCAGTAGGGTATATCGAGTCTGTTTTAGAAACAGCAGAAATACCCGATGAACAAAAAGAAGCTGTTAAAAAGGGATATATGCTCCACAAGGACTATACCCAAAAGACGCAACAGATTGCAGATGCAAGAAAGACTATAGAACAATGGCAACCAATTCTTGAAAAGATATCAAGTTCACCAGAGCTTTTTAATTACGTTACGACATATAAAGGAGGACAGCCGGCTCCGCAAGGACCAACTGAACCACAGGAGGAAGAAATTCCAACTGATCCAAGAGAATATGCCAATTACGTAGAAACAAGAGCAGTAAACAAAATGCGTGAACAAATGGCAAAAGATCAAGATTTGGCAAGAGCTGAAACGGTAGATGCGAGATTGCAAAGTTCAAAGCCAGAAGATAAAGCTGTACAAAGAGTTGTATTAGGCTTGATCTCTCAGGATGAGGACTTCAAAGCAGGTCGAAAATCTGCTGAATTAGCCACAAAAGAAGCTATTGCTTGGTACGATTCAAACGTAGCAGGACAGGCTCGGAAGCAAGCAACCAATGCTATTACTCAAAAGGTGCAATGAAAACAATTTGTTACGCCGAGGAACACAACGAATGTCCAGACGACCAGTAAACCGCCGACAAATATTTTTGAGGCGTATCGTCAGACAATGGATGAAATAAGTGAAAAACAGTAAAAATTATTATTAATTATTTGAAATTATGACCGATGTAAATTTAGGTTATATTCTTTCTACAACTCTCAAAAAGCATAGAAAGACGTTAACTGACAACATATTCAAATCCAATGCTATCTTCTATATGCTCAAAGAAAAAGGAGCAATAAAAACAGAAGATGGTGGAGAACGAATTGTAGAACCGATCATGTACGGAACGAACAGCACCGCTGGTTCGTATTCTGGATATGACCGATTGGATATTACTCCACAAGATGGTATTGATAGTGCAGAATTTAACTGGAAACAGTATTCAGCCTCAATCACAATCTCAGGAGAAGAAGAAAGAAAGAACTCAGGAAAGACCGAAAGAATTATTAAAATTCTAGGCGCTCGAACGCAACAGGCAGAAATGTCACTTACGGAAGAGCTGACGACTGGTATCTTTTCTGATGGAACAGGAAATAGTAACAAAGACCTTACCGGTCTTGAGGCAATGGTACTCGATTCAGGGATTTATGGTGGAATTGATTCCAGCACATATACTTGGTGGGCATCAACAGTTGATTCAGACTCAGTACCGCTTGCACTTTCTGATATCCGAACTAACTTCAATACTATTTCTAAGGGAGGAAAAGATACTCCAAATCTGATTGTTACAACTCAAACTCTGTTTGAGAAGTTCGAAGCATTTTTGACAAATGTTTCAGCAACAAATATTGCTGGAGCTTTTCAAACTCGTAGTGAGGGAGAAAAGAAGCTTGGAGATGCAGGATTTCAAACTTTAGCGTTCAAAGGAACACCTATTGTTTGGGATGAACTTGCTCCTTCTGGTACATGGTATCACCTTAATTTGCGCCATATGGATCTCACGATTCACAAAGATGCAAATTTTGAGACAACCGATTTCGTGAAACCAGAAGATCAAGATGCTCGTGTTGCACAAATTCTCTGGATGGGGAATATGACTTGTAACCGAAGAGCTTCATTAGGAAAACTTACCTCAAAGTCCTAATGAAAAACCCTTGGGGGGAGGGATATCCCCCCAAAACAATTATTAATTAAACTCTAAAATGAATAAATCAATTTACGCAACAGAACTCTCCGCCAATGATTCGTCTGCAAAAGATGAAGTCGGCGCACTTCGTGTTGTTGATAGCAAGGTTTATCGCTACGTTCGTGTAGAGGATAGCGCACTTGCAGTTGGTGATGTTGTAGAGTATTCAGATACGTCTGGATATGAAGTAACAAAAGACCGAGCAGGTGGTTCTTCTTTAGGACGAATTGTAGCCGGTGTCGCTATCGGAACTATTACTGACGCATATTATGGCTGGATTCAAGTATCTGGTCTAAATGCTTATGTTAAAACCGATGGTGGAGTTGCCGCAGGTGATCCGCTTACTCCTCATGCAACAGCAGATGGTCAAGCAGATACCGCAGTATCTAGCTCTACAGCTGTGAATACGGAAGCTCAGGTTTTTGGCTATGCCCTAAGCACTGATACAGCGACCACAACTCCGAACTCTATCGCCGTCTTGAGTTGTCTTTAAGAACAGGTTACAATGTGGAGGGTGACGAAAGTTGCCCTTCACGTAATCATTTACAGAACTCTATGAACAAAAGATTTAATGTGTTGATAGGTATGCCTTCTCCACAATATGTATCTCCTGAATTTGCCCTTGATAATCTTCCTGCAATAATCGCTCATACAAAAAAGCTCGATATAGTAAAAAATGTTTTCATAGCGTATCAAAAAGGTGTCCGAACAGATAGAAATAGAAATCAAATACTGAAAATGGCATTAGATCAAGGAGATATTGATGTAATTTTATGGCTCGATGTTGATATGCTCTATCCACATGATATTTTAGAGAAGATTTTGAGTTCAAAGGTAGCACAGAAAAAGGATAAATGGATTATTGGAAGTATATATTTTAAGCGTGGAAAACCATACGAACCAATCCTTTATGTAAAATCAGATAAAAAAGGTGTTTTCAATTCAGTAGATCCACGAACATTGAAAGAAAATTCACTCGTTAAGGTAGATGCTTTGGGCTATGGCGGTATGTGTGTTTCGATGAAAGCTTTTGAAGCAATGGGAGAGGATAAATGGACTAAATATGGTAAGGATTTTCATTTACCATTCAAAGGTGAAAATAGAGAAACACATGATCTCAATTTCTGTACAAATGCAGGAAAATATAAAATCCCTATTTATGTTCAAAGTGATTTGAAGTGTGGTCATATTGGCGATCAGGTTATCACTATGGATACATGGATTAATCATTTCAATACGGTAGGTCGAATTAGAGAAGTAAATATCAATACCGGTCAGTATTGGAATCAAAAATACTCTACAGCAAAAGATGAATATACAAACAAGCATGTTAAACAAACAGAGCGTTGGGATAAGGCTTTAGAATATATACAGGATAAGCAATCAGTTCTTGATATGGGTTGTGGAATTGGAGCTTTTCTTGATTACGCAAATAAAAAGAAAAAAGATCTTACGCTCTTTGGACTTGATATTTCAACAGAAGCAATTAGTGTGTGTAATACAACGATAAAAGGAATATTTGCTCAGATGAATTTTGATGAAGCGAAAAGTACAGATGTTCAGAATATGGATGTTGTTTTTTGTGGAGAAACACTTGAACATGTCGATGATCCAAAGCATACAATAAAATTAGCGTATGATAGTTTAAAAGATGGAGGATTATTTATTGTTACGACACCATTTAAGAATCGAATTGATTCTCCTGAACACATCAATTCATTTGATGAATCTTTGCTTATTACAATCGAAGAGCAGTATTTGACCATCATGCAGTATGAAAAAATATTTGGAGATAAAGTTATGTTTATAGTTGCACAAAAGAGAGGTGGTGACAAAAAACATGGTTAATTTACCAGATTTTATACCAGAAGACAAAGCAAAACATAGTGCTGTTGGGAAGGGTGGCTTTCAAGATTTTATACCCACAGAGGGCGTAGAAAAGAAAGATGAGATTATTGAGAAATCTACTCCAACAATAAGCGAACTTAAAATCGCAAAGAAAAATGTAATGCAAGAATACCTAAAAAGCATAAATGTTGAGTTTGAAGAAACTGAAACAAGAAAACAATTATTTGCAAAGATCGAAGAAGCACAAAAAGCTTTAGATGAAAAACCAGTTGAAAAAATAGCATAAATGTTTTAAAGTATAAGCGCTCACATTTCAATCCAATTAAGATCTCTTCGGAGATCTTTTTTGGTTATTGGTTATAAAAACCAAAGAAGCTATATACAATGGAAATATATGGTATCCACAAAAACAGTTAACGATATCCAACTTGAACTTGCATATAGATTAGGTGAATCTTCAGTTCCAGCCAGTACAAATGAACAGGCTCGTAGATTATCATGGATAGCAGAAGGAGTCATGCACACAGTTGGTGCAGAAAGGATTTACTGGTTTATGCAAAAACGGGCTACAGATATTACCGTATCTGGACAACAAAATTACGATTATCCATCAGGCTTTAGAAAATTAATTCGTTTGAAAGTCGATAATTATGAGTACAAAGGAATGGAGCTTTATGATGTGTATGAGAAATACGAACTTCCCTTAACACCTGTGCCGATCTTATCTTCAATGCGGGAAAAACGATATTACGATCTAGACGAGCAGGTATGGCTTATTCCTATTCCAAGCTCAGCTCCTTCCGCAGTATCTATTTCATCCATTACTCAAACTTCTGGTACTGCAACCGTAACTACAGCAACAGCACATGGATATCTAAGAAATGATTATGTAACAGTTGCAGGAGCAGATCAAAGCGAATACAATATAAAAGGAATTATCCTGTCAGTACCATCCACAACTACATTTACTTATGCAGTTGATTCTGGTGCTACAAGTCCAGCAACTGGTACGATGACCGTAACAAAAGACAATATCGAATTTATTTATTATGAATCTCCAACAGAACCAAGTACAGGATCTAGTCTTATTTATCTTCCTGATTCTTTTTCAAGCATGGCTACAGCATATGCCGAAGGACGCTATTGGTCTACCGCGCATAAACGTGCAAAATCAGCAGATGCTTTTATTGAATATGAAACATGGGTTAATAAGCTGAATCAAGAAGATTGGAGAAGAAAGCATTTAACATACTGATATGCCATACATTAGCGATGTAAAAGATGAGCCAGAGCAGTCAAAGTATTATATTGGCTTCCCAAAAGGCTTAAATGTAATCCAAGACCGAAATTTGGTCAATGACAAGAATCTTATCGAAGCTCTCAATGCAGAGCTTGTCGTAGATGGTGTATCACGAAGAAGTGGAACTACAAAAGTATGGGACGAAGGGGGAGCAAGTTATGTGTGGGGTTCAGCTCCATACTATAAGCGAGAAGTCTCAGGAATTACTCGTAAATTTGTTCGTGTTGCAAATGGGAAACTTCAATATTTGAATGGTTCTGTTTGGTCGGATGTTTCAGCACAAGCATATACCAATGGACCAACAGATTTTATCCAAGCTCGCAATAGACTTTTTACATATAACGGAATAGATAATTTGACATATTTTGATGGAAGTTCAATAACTACGTATGCAACTTTAACTGATCCGAGCGCTCCAACAGTAACACCACAAGGAACAACTGGTTCAACAACGTACTCGTATATGGTAAATGCCTTTGATGGTACAGGAGAAACTGCTTCATCTCCTGCGGGAACAACTTCAACTGGAAATGCTACACTTGATAGTACAAACTATAACAGAATAACGTGGAGCGCTGTATCTGGTGCTATTGGCTACAACATATGGGGAAGAAAAGCTACAGGTTTCGGACACGTATATCTTGCAACTGTTTATGGTGCTGAAACATTTGATGACACTGGCGAAACAGATTATCCACAAGTAACTTCACGACTTAATCCAATATTTAATTCATCGGGTGGTATTATTGCTAAATTTGGTTGTTTTTCAGTCGGTAGGCAATGGGTTGCAGGAATAACAGAAGATACTGAATATTATCCAACAAGAGTTGGCTATTCTGGTACTCTAGATAACATTGATGCTTTTGTCGGCGGAGAATATGGTGGTGGATGGGTAGAAGTTTCAAGTCAAGATGGTGGAGAAATAGTTGACCTTGTACCATATCGAAATGGAGTACTGGCTTTTAAAACAAATGGAATTTATTATGTATTCTTTTCTTCAACAGGTGATATATCTGTGCAAGAAGTAACAAGAGCACATGGTGGTGTTTCTTTCAAAGGAGCGCAAGCAGTAGACAATGATATCGTCTATGTTTCACAAAAAGATAATAAACTACAGATAAATGCAATAGGAAATCAGGCAAACTATACAGGAACAGAACTTCGTACCAATGATATTTCAGTATTTATTGCAGACGATCTTCAAGGGGCAAATAGAACTTATTTATCAAAAATTTCAACTTTTTATTACAATGATAAATTTGGATTTACATATCCAGCAGGATCAGGCACTGAGAATACGCAAGGGTATGTTTTAGATACTCGTTTTGGATCATGGGTTAAATGGGATGGCGGTCCAATGAAAGTAAGCCACTATACGATATATGATGATGGTGACGATGTAAAACTTTATGGAGGTTCAAATATTGATGGTTACATGGTCGAACTTTTCAAAAATGCACGAAACGATAGTGATGAAGCTTTTCGAACAGTTATTGGTACAAAGTTTTTCAATGGAAGGGCTTTTGATGTAGAGAAAATATGGCGTAATCCGACATTATGGTTCAAATATATTCTCGGAGGAAAAATAACTGCCGAAATTTGGATTGATGGAACAAAGAAAGAAGGAACAGCAACGCTTTCTTCAAGTAATGCAGGAGCCGGAGCCGGAGCCGATCTTGCGGGATCTTTTCTTGCAGGAGGTATGACTTCGTCTACAGCAGAAACAACTCCAAATGCAGATACACCAGAAGAACTTACTGGACTTTTCAATTCACGATCAATTGGATTTTATCTTATTGATGAAAAAATAAACTCAAATTGGCTCTTTATGGGTTTACACTTACTTTGGACACCTCTTATTGGAAAACCATTAAATCAAAATTTTAGAGTTGAGGTAGTATAAATATGGCAAATCAAACACCAACACAAATAGCAGAATATTTGAAAAAACAATTTCTTAATGGGCAGGGGAACGTAACTCAACTTGTAGGGAATTACAATCCAAATGTAGAAAGATTTTCAGGTGGATATAATAGAGGAACAGATATTGGTGTTCCACAAGGTACACCGGTTACACTTCCACCAGGAAATTGGGAGATTGGGGATGTTTATAATCAGGCAAAGGGAAAAGGATATATTGGAAATAGAACGAACTCTGGGTATGGGAATAGTATTGTTGCAAGAAATGCAGATACCGGTGAAACTTTCAGATTTTCTCATCTTCTTAATGCACTTGCTCAACCAGGGCAAAAAATCAGAGGTGGTTTAATTGGATATACCGGTGCAACAGGTAATGTAACTGGACCACATCTTGACATAGAAATAGGTGGAGCTTTTACAAAAGGACTAAAAAATATTATGAAAAGTACCTCTAAAATCAAATTAGATCCTCAACAAATATTACAAAAAGCAAAGAGAATGTATGGGGGAAATATCATCGGTCTATCCAAGAATCCAGAACTTTTGAAAAAAGCTCAAGAGAAATACGGAGGCACAATAAGAAAGATCAGGTTATAAAATTAGAAACTTTTATATAACATAATTATATATGGCATGGCAATTAATACGACAAAACGCTGATGGTTCGATTTTGCAAATAAATACTGCAACAGGTAAGACAAGAACTCTCGCAAATAATAGTAGTCCTAAAAATGGAGTAGGGATGTCTACAACACAGGGAGCTGTTTATTACAATCCACAGACAAGCTCATACCATTCTGGGAGTACTGGTCAAGCAATAAATAAACCACAAGCGCCCGAACCATCAAAAGATAGAAATTTAGGTGGTTCTGATGGTATTCCAGAACGTGATTGGAGTAATTCTGCTAATTGGGGTTTTGAAAAAGATGGTAGGTGGTTTCAAAAACCAGAAGATTATTACAATTGGCGGGATCAACAAAACAGAAAATCACAAGGTCCATCTAATGCTGAAATTGCAAAACAATTTAGCACACAGCAAAAGCCTAATGTGTCATTTTCCTAAATGATAAGTGGACTTTTTGATAAGATAACTCCTGATGTATACGCGGATAACGGTCAATCAGTACCGATTCCATCATTAAGTCAGCCAAGTAATCTTTTTCGTGATATTTCAGGAATAGGATCAGCCTTTAATCCATCTTCCGGTTTAGACTTTGGACAACGATTGAAAGAAGTTGCTGGGGGAATAACTGGTCTTGTAGGGAATCAGGTAAGTCCATATTTTGATCTTGGTCTTTCTGAAAAAATACGTGGCTTGGGGGCAAGACCAACTGCAATATCTGGGGAAAGCTCAGGTGGTGATTTGTTTACAAAAAAAACAAATAATTTATATATGCCCAATGACGGTAGCATATCCAATACTCAGAAAAATGCTCAGGATCTTCAAAGAGATATTACAAAATATAATGATGCCTTAAAGACTACTGTTCAAGATTCAGGCTTAACAGGCGTAGAAGGAATTGGACAAGATTTTTTTGCTCTTGATGCTGGACTCGAAAACACAAGGCAGAATATTATTTCAAATCTTGAACAAGGTAGGATTTCACAAGAAGAAGGCATTGCTCAGTACAGAGATGCTGAAAGTCAACGACTTGAACAATATTACAAAAAGCTCAATGAAATCGCTCAATCAAATATACCAGAGCTGAAAACAATGGCAGAAGAAGCGCTCGCAAAAGTTGGCACTAATCTTGATAAATTCAATAGATTAGCAAATGAAACAAAGGATGATCTAACTAATACTTTTGGCGGAAACGTAAGAACAATATACGAAAATGCAAATGCGGCGAAAAATCGTTTGAGAAATGTGTCTAGTGCTATGGGAAGCTCTGAAAGCTCCCAATTTTTGGAAAATCTTGCAAATATTGAAAGACTTACTGGAAAAGAAGCGGCTCAAAATCAATTCGAACTTGGAAAACGAACTTCAAATATAGATCAACAGGTACTTGACGCGACAGCTCAAGCCTCAGAAGATAAAAAGAATATCATGAGAGTACGAGATCAAGATATAAAATCAATTATGGATAGAGTTGATCTGAATAATCTTGAAAAGGCAAATAAAATAGGTGACATTATGGCACAAGCTCAACAAGCTGTTATAGACTTACAAAGTGGAATTACTGGACAAAAGAATCAACTTCAGCTTCTCGATAGACAAGCTCTTATAGACAGAAGTAATTTACTTGCACAAGGACAGATAGATCAATCGCTCATAAACAGCCAATATGATCTTCAATCCGGAATACAAAATAGTATTCCAAGTATGCCACCTGAATTGAATCAAGAATTACAAATGTTTATGTCAGCTCCATACTCAGGAGTTTCTAAGAAAAATGTCTTAAAGAGTAAATATCCACAATGGGCTGATATTATCGACGGTGTATTTAGTGGACAGATTACTGATCCAACTCAACTTACAGTGCCCTTGTTAAGTCAAAATCAGTCCATGATGCAAAGTCCATTGGTATCCTAATATGATATGGCAAATTTCTTTACAAATACATTACGAAAACTCACAGAGAGCCTAAATGACAATAAGGGCTTGATTCGTAAAGTGGGAAACAAGCGTTATTTCGTACCTCCTGAAATTCTAAAAGCACCTACACAAGCTATTTGGGATACTGCATCAATAATGAATCGTGATGTAAATAACGTCACAGATAATTTCATTTCTCCATACATCAAGAATCGCTATGTTGATCCTGTAAGAAATATTCCTAATGCTTCACGCCAATTATTCGGAAAAGACAACACATTGGGAGAAAGAGGAAGAGGAGCTTTAGGGCTTGTAGGCGGTGTTGCAACATTATTTCCTGATCCAATTGGAGATGTCGCATTACCAGCTTTTGATATTTGGAAGGGATACAATCGTTCTGCGCTTAAAGGAGGAACTTTCAAAGATAGGTTAAAATCTGCAAAAGAAGCTCTTACATTGGAAAATCCAGCAGGGCTTGGTGACGCTCTGTCAAATAATCCAATAAAGCAAGATGTTGGTAATATTGCAGAGCTTCCCCTTCTTCTTATGGCAGGTGGGCTGAAAAATGTTGATAATGCAGGTACTTCTGCAAAAAGCATTATGGAAGCTTCGGATGCCAAGAGTATGACAAAAATGAGCGATATTCTTGAAGGCTCTTTAAAAAGACTTTCAGATGGTTCTTCTGATGCGTTCAATATCAAAGATATTACCAAGTTTGGAAAATCGCTATCATTTGATGAAGCAAAAACAGCTCTTCGTAATCAATCAGAAGAAAATATCAAGGCACTACAAAATATTTATGGAACATTATCTCGATCAACTTTATACAAAAGTTTTGACAAAGAGAAGGCTCTAAAAGCTCTTCCAGTGTATATTGATGCTCTCGGTGGCTCTAGAGTACGAGAAATCAAAAATGAAGTATTTGGCACTAAAGTAATGAAGCCTAAGTTGGTAAAAACGTTTTGGAGCAGATTAAAAGAAGAAGCAGGAATATTGAGACACCCTACAGATATTGGAACCGATAAAGGATTGCTTCAATCAGTTGATGAAATGCTTGGCAAAATAAAGAAAGAAAAGGTCAATACACCTTCTGAGGCTCTAAACGTAGATGAAATGCTCAAAAGTACACCTCAAAAACAAGCTAATGATATTTACTCAACTGCTCGATCAATTATTGACGAATCACCTTCAAGGGCAGATATGGCTGATAGATTGAAAGTAGAAGCCAACCCTAATTATGCAGGGGATGTTTTTGAGTATACGAAAAATAACCTCACAGAAGCGTTCAAAGAAATTCAGAAGAGAGTAACGAAATATATTTCAAAAGAAGATTTTGTAGATATTATTGAAGGAAAAAAGATTGCAAAGAACCCTGTTGTTTCTGAGATGGTTGATGTACATAAGAAGCTCACAAAGGATTTACTTGATTTTACAGAGAATACTATGATCGGTGATATTGGAGAGAACTACTTTCCTCATGCTAAGTTGAGCCCAATACGTCAAGTTATGGATCAAATATTCCCCGATGTATGGATAGATCAACTTAATACGCTCGGCGGTCACTTCAAACAGCGTACTGGTATGTTACGGGATTACAGCAAAGACTACTCTAAAGTTATGAAAGATTATGTTGAACAGGTTGTATATGAGAAATATCGAGGTGCATTCAAACCCCAAAAGAAAGGGGTACAAGAGGTTATAGAACACGTTAAAAAGCTTGAAAATGAAAGCATGAACTATATTGATGCTCTATCGACTGATAAGCCAAAGGGTGAGATTAAATGGAAAACACGATCAAACTTTCTCGGCGGTCCAATGAGAACATACAATAATATTGCAGATCATATCAAGAAAGAAGCCCCAGACTTCACTAAGAAATTTAACATATTACGAGATAATGAATTTAATCAAAAAGCATGGCTTGATGATATTGGAAAGATGCTTGATAAACCAGACGATGTGTTCCGATATATTGGTGAAAAAATATATGGAATTGAAAGCGGTCAACTCAATAATTGGGTACGATCAGTCAAAAATGGAGCAAATGAAATAGGAAATGAACGTATGATTTCCGAATTGCTTTATCAATCCAAAAAGGTTGCTCTGCAAGACTTTATTGAAGAAACAGGAAAATACAAATATCGTTATGGTACTACAAAAGATATTATCAATGATTTTATTGATGGTCAGCTCAAGAAACAATCACTCGAACCAGCACTCTTGGACAGCATGACCAATCATTTAATCACGAACTTTTATCGTTCTCATTTAGGATTTAATTTTAAAACAGGTATTTTACAAGCCTTGGAAGTAAATAGAATACCGGCAACATATGGTCCAAAAGCTTTCGTGGAAGGACTACAAAAATCATTATTTGAAGCGAAAAGACTCACAAAGGATTATGGTTTTGAAGACATGAAACCTCACTATTTAATTGAGGATTACAACGTAAGAGTAAAACCAAAGCTTGGGAGAGAATTATCCGATAAAGTAAATAGCGTGTTGATGAAGCATATTCAAGTACTTGAAAATTGGAAAAACACGGTTTACGCTGGCGCCGCCGAATCTGAAGGTAAGGCTCTTGGACTTACTGGAAAAGAGCTTGTAGACCATGTTCGAGATAGTGTGTACAGGTATGCGCATATAGCTGATGAATTTAACACTCCGGCATTTTTAATGAGTAAAGATGTTATTGGAAAAGGGGTAACAAAAAATGGTATCATAACACAAGGTACGCTTAATAGAGCCTTATTTCAGTATGGTCAATTTGCAATCAAGAATACATTTTCAAAGGTAGATGCCTTTCAGCAAAAAGAGATTGGAAAGCTTTTTGGATTACTTCTTGCCGATGTGGTAAATATATATATCGTATCGACTGCCTTCAATGTTGGAAGGAATCAATTACAAAATGTTATCGGAAGCTTTATGCCTTCTGGTGTTGGACCGATGTTTGACGTACCCTCTCAGCTCATTGGTGCATGGCAAGACAATGAAGAACAAAAAAAGCTTGGATATTCCACAAACTATACTAAATCTGTACTTCGGAGAATAGGGCTTGGTTCATTTATTCCAGCAGGGACACAGTTTTTGAAAACAGAAGGTGCATTAAAGATGCAAATAGGAGGATATAAAGCCACATCTTCTGATAATGTTGCGTATCCAAAATCAGATAATGCGTTTGCCAATTTCATGTCACTTTTGTTTGGACCACAGGTTACACCAGAAGCACGACAATATAATAGAAATGATTACTTGCGAGAGGGTGACTCAAATATTTACAAAGAGTTATACAAAGATGATCCAAAAAAAGCCTATGAATTTTATTACTCTCAGATAGCTGATCGCAAGGGAGAATCAAATAAGCAAAAAGGTATCGAGGATATTTTGAAAGGGAATGTCACAGATGCCAATATTTACAAACAGGAAGATGGCTCTTATGTTGTTCCTATGCCTTCTGGACAACATCAGACTATAGAACAGATGCTTGCACAAGATAAGATGCAAAATGACAAGATTACTGAAATACGAGCAATTATGAATAGAACGGGAAGTTACAATGGAGTGCCAAAAACTGAGGACTATACACAGAAGTTGTTTGAAATGAATGGAGTGTCGCAAGAAGATTATAATATGTGGCTTGCCAAAGATACCATTTCAAAGCTCAAGGGCAAACAACGTGCTGTTGGAATAATGGAGCTTATCAATGAGCGTGGAATGTCAATTATTGATCTATATAAAATGGATGTTCTTACAAAAACTGCGATAGACGATCTTGAAACATATGGATATATTCAGGACGCAGATTCAATGTGGCAGAAAATACAAATGACCGATCCATATTATGCAAAAGAAGCAATGAGTAAGCTTAATAAAAAGAGAGTTAAGGATATATTGAAAAGCAGAGCCTCTACACAGAAGAAATTACTCAATTCTAACGCTCAATACACAAAGAAGCTATTGAGTATGGAAACTGACGCAATGACGCCTAAATCGTTGCATTTGAAGCCTCAGAAGTTGAATTATGGAGCATATGCAACTGAGATGAATCGTAAACTACCAGATTACTCAAAATTGATATCAGATATGCCTCAGATTAAGGCGTAATATCATGATCTAGTTATAAAAACAGCTTTTATTATTTACCATTAGTATATATGTACTATTTAGCCCAATACCGAACAACTACACTTTCAAAAGCAGGAGGATTGAACAATTCTGATACAACAGGTATCGTCTTGGCAACAATTCCTACTGATGTTGATACTGATGTTCCCGGTATTCTATGTCTTACTTTTACGAATCCACTTGTTACCGATGATGCTGAATTTATTACCTACACTTCTATAAATCCAGCTACAAAAGAATTACAGGGAGTTACAAGAGGACAAGAGGGGTATGGAGCACAAACACACGATAATGGAGCCACCATTGCTTGGGTAGTGTCAAAAAGCCATATAAACAATATTAATGACAAACTTACAGGCGTTGATGCAAATGGAGTGCAACTGACTGAAATTAATGATACAAATGGAAATGAAGAAATAAAGTTTGTTGCAACAAGTTCAGCAGTAAATGAGATTTCTCTCACAAATTCTGCTACAGGAAATGCACCATCAATGAGTGCAACAGGAGATGATACAAATATTTCATTGAATCTTGTTCCAAAAGGATCGGGCACAGCACAAGTAGGCGGAATCGAGATTGCAACTGCTTCTTCTACAACAACACTAACCAACAAGCGTATCACAAAACGCACAGATACAGTCGCATCATCTGCAACGCCAACGATAAATACTGATACTACAGACATATTCACTATAACAGCACTTGCAACAGATATTACATCAATGACCACCAATCTCTCAGGAACACCTACCTTAGGGC
>Ga0114931_10001477_pt1 | contig 30055 bp, 28 predicted proteins | sample 2SBtaG_FD_89579 | JGI IMG/M metagenome (GOLD analysis project Ga0114931, IMG submission 89579) | Deep subsurface microbial communities from Kolumbo volcano to uncover new lineages of life (NeLLi) - 2SBTROV14_V59a metaG | ecosystem: Environmental > Aquatic > Marine > Volcanic | place: Kolumbo... | reverse complement strand
TCGTCGTCGCCGTCGTTGCACTCGGGCTGCTCGCAGGTCTCGCTGGTGGCACTGCCGTTGGCCAGGCGACAGACCAGGCCGGGTGCGCAGCGCGGGTCGCCGGAGTCGCAGGCGTCGCCCTCGGGGATGCGCTCGTCGACGTGCAGCTCGAAGTCGCCGCCGACGCTGTGATCGTGGGCGTCGACCACGATGTAGTAGACGCCCGGGTCGACCACCACCTGGAGGCTCGAGGCCAGGGCGCTGCCGGCGTCGTCGTCGCACGCGACCTCGGTGCCGGGGTCCTGGCAGTCCGAGCGCACGTAGACCACCGTGTCGGCGGTGGTCGCGGCGAAATCGGTGCTGACGAGCAGGGCGGTTCGCCGGGTCACGTCGACGCCGTAGACGACCTCCGGCCCGGTGCCGCCGCAGTCGGGCGAGACCAGGCGGCTGGTTCCCTGGTCGGCGATGAAACGGCCGGTGGCGATGCCGTCGGCGGGCAGCGTGGTCACCGGCGTCGACCCGCAGGCGCCCGCCGTGGCGTTGAACTCGTCGTCGTCGGCCGCCCGGTCGCAGCCGGGGTCGTTGGCGGCGCCGATGCCAAAGTCGATCAGCCCATCGCCGTCGTCATCCTCGCCGTTGGCGCACGCCGGGCAGTTGGCGCCGTTGGGGCAGTCGTCGGTCTCGTCGTTCTCCGAGGCGAGAAAACAGCCCGGGTCGACCGGGTAGTCGATCAACCCGTCGGCGTCGTTGTCGATGCCGTCGCTGCACGCCGGAACGCCGGGGTTGTACTCGTCGTCGTCGTCCGCGCTGGTGCAGCCGGGATCGTCGGGGAAGTCGATCAGGCCATCGCCGTCGTTGTCGGCGCCGTCGTCGCACTGCCCGGTCACCGGATCGGGACTCTCGGCGCCGACGCCAGCGGCGCACGCCGGGTCGTTGCCATCGATCAGCCCATCGCCGTCGTTGTCCACGCCGTCCTTGCAGGCGTCGTGGCCGCCGCCGGCGCAGCCGCCCAGCGAGAGGAGCGCGCCGAGGGCGCAGGCTGTCCAGATCGACATGTCAGAGGCCTCGTCTCGGCGCGTGGGAGTTAGCCGCACCCCTTCTACCGGTGGGCCCGCATACGGTCAAGGACGGATTCCACCGCGCACCGGAGTTGTGCCGGACCGATTCGAGTCATCTCGACTAGATGGAGCCACGCCGGCGGTGCTATCGACAGAGCATGTCGAGGCCCGACGTCAGCCCCATCCTGGTCGTTCACGGCGGCGCCGGGCGGTTTTCGCCCGATCGCTGGGACGCGGCCCGCGCCGGCTGCCGCGCCGCGGTCGAAGCCGGTCTGGCGGTGCTGGCCGCCGGTGGCAGCGCGGTGGACGCCTCCTGCGCCGCCGTCCGGGTGCTCGAGGACGACCCGACCTTCAACGCCGGCGTCGGCGCGGTGCTCTCGCGCGCGGGCACGATCGAAGTCGACGCCGCGGTGATGGACGGCCGCGACCTGCGCTTCGGCGCCATCGGCGCGGTCGCCAACGCCCGCCGGCCGATCGATTTCGCCCGCGCGGTGATGGACGACGGCGAGCACGCGCTCGTCTGTGGCGAGGCGGCGTGGGCGTTCGGCCGCGAGCTGGGCTTCGCCCCCTGCGATCCCAGCGAGATGATCAGCGCGCGCGCCCGCGAGCGGTTCGCCCTGGAGCAGGAGAAGCGCGCCCGCGGCCCGGTCGCCCCGGTCACCGATCCCGAAGACCCGGGCACCGTCGGCGCCTGCGCCGTGGACGCGGCCGGCCACGTCGCCGCGGCGACGTCGACCGGCGGCATCACCTACAAGCGTCCCGGCCGGGTCGGCGACACGCCGCTGTGCGGCTGCGGCACCTACGCCGACGACGAGGGCGGCGCCGCCTCGGCCACCGGCCACGGCGAGAGCATCATCCGCGTGACCATGGCTCGCGTCTGCGTCGACGCCATGCGCGCCGGGGGCAGCGCCAACGCCGCTGCCTGGGCCTCCGTGCACGAGCTGGCGCGGCGCGTCGGCGGCGAGGGCGGCATGATCTGTTGCGACCGCGACGGCCGCGTGGCCGCCGCCCACAACTCGCCGAGCATGGCGTGGGCGGCCGGCCGGGTCGGCGGTCAGGTGATCGCCGACATGGTGCTCGAGCCGGGCGACGACATCGGCCTGCGGCTGTGACCCCGCGCTCGCGGCGGGTCGTCGTTGTTGCGGAACCAGGCGACCGCGTCGCCCAGGCTGTCCTCGATCGGACGCACGCGGTCACAGCGCTTTCATTGCTGGCCGTGGTCGCAGGCGAAGTAGAGCACCAGGGCCGGGTCGCCCTTGGTCTTCCACATTGCCGGGCCGAGGAACAGGCCCGGGTCGACTTCGCGCAGCTCGTCGTGGACCTGGCGGATGAACCACGGGTTCTCCGGCTTGTCGTAGTCCAGGACGATGCACGGGGCGCCGTCGATGGCCGACCGCTGGATCGAGGTGTCGAACGGGAACGCCGGCCGCTCGCCGGCCAGGCGCAGGCGGTTGATGCCGCGACCGCGGTCGGCGGCGCTGGCGTGGAAGCGCTTGCCCGCCCACGGGAAGGCGCGGCTGCGGGCGAACCCGCGCACCGCGCCGGCGACGGCGCCGCGGCCGACCGGGCCGACCACGGTCAGCATCCGGCAGGTCGGGTCGCCGTCGAGGGCGTGAAGGTCGTCGGGTACGCGGCCGCTCTGGTACAGGGCGGTGAGCTCGTCCACCGACATGGCGGCGAGGTCGTCGACAGTGAGCGTGCGAGGACGCTGGGCGGGGATGGGGGTAGCTGCGGCGACATGGGTGCTCATGACTGTTCTCCTTGCGGGCGTTTGACTGCGTTCCACAGGCTCTCCTCGATGGCGTCGAGGATCGTGGGGGAAATCTCGAGGTGGCCGTCGCGGTCGGCCTTGAACAGGCCGACAAAGGCGCCCCAGACCATGGCCATCAGCGCCTCGGCCGGGGTGTCGCGCACGGCGCCGGCGCGCTGGGCCGACTGCACCAGCGCGTGGATCGGCGCCAGGCTGTGTTGCTCCAGCGCGCGGCTGTCGGCGTCGAGGTACGGCTGGTGGTGGTGCAGCTCGAGGAAGGCCAGGGCGCGCGGCTCGCGCGCGGCGAAGCCGGACAGGCGCCGCCAGAAGTCGCGGAACAGCTCTCGCGGTGGCAGTGCCGGGTCGAAGCCGTCGGTCAGCGCCTGCATCAGCCGCTGCTTCCACCGCTGGTAGAGGGCGTTGACCAGCGCCTCCTTGTTGGCGAAGTGGCGGTAGATGGTGCCGGTGGCGACGCCGGCGGCCTGGGCGACCGCGGGGACGCTGGTGCCGTCGAAGCCGCGGTCGACGAACAGCTCCAGGGCGGCGGCGAGGATCGCCTCGTGGCGGTCTTCGGCGGTGGTGGGAGGCTGCGAATGAACGTTCATTCGCAAAGGAGAGTAGCTGGTGACGCCCCGACGCGTCAACCGAAAAAGTGGACGCCGCCCTGCGCAGGAGCGCGGAGCGGCGTCCGGTTGGCCCCAGGCAGGAGCCTTTTCCTTGGGTTGGTGGGCCTTAGCCCTTCTTGCCCTTCGACTTCGCGGCGCAGGCCTGCATGTCGTTCATGTCCTTGGCCGCCACGGCGCACTTGCGATCGTCGGCGGTCATCTTCTTCTTGCACTGCTCGACGATCGCCTTCTTGTTGCCCTTGAGCGTGTCGGGGGCGATGTCGTTGAAGTGGTCGGCAACCTTGTCGCACGAGGGGCCGTCGGAGCCGCCGCAGGCGGCGCCGGTGAGGATGGTGCTAGCGAGGGCGAACGAAAGGAACAGAGTACGCATTTGAGTTCTCCTACAGTCTGGGGTCTGGGGTCTGGTTGAGAGAGCAGCGGTCACCAGTTGGTGACGCGGGTCGCGCGGCAGGCCTTTTCGAAGGCGTCCACCGCGGCGGCGGTCTTTCCGTCGAGCGTCGCGCGGCAGAAGGAATAGTGGCTGGCGCCCTTCTTCCACCAGGCGGCGATCACCTCGGTGCGGTCGTCCGTCTTGGCGATGACGATGCGGCCGTTGGGCAGCGCCTCGTCCTTGACGATGGTGGCGCCGTCGAGCTGGTCGAACTCGACCTCGTCGACGATTGGCTTCCACTCCTTGGGCTGGCAGGCGCCGTCGCAGTTGGAGCCGACGGCGTAGTCGGTGAAGAAGCCGAGGCCGCTGTTGTCGGCCGGCCGGTAGCGGCCGGGGATGCCCTTGCTGCTTTCCCAGCCGGCGGGCACCACCGCCTCGAGGTCGTCGATGGTCGCGGTGGTGAAGCTCAGCCCGGCCACGCTGGCGGGCACGGCGCTGTTGATGGCGCCGAGGTCGACCGCCGGCTGGGCGGCGACCGCCTTGGCCGCCGACGCCTCTTCCTTGCTGTCGTCTTTCTTCTTGCAGCCGGCGGCAGCGCCGAGAGCGAGGGTGAGCGCGAGGATCAGGGTTTTGGAATGGTTGGTCGTCATGGGTCGTTCTCCTGCCTGGTTGGTCGGTGGCGGCTCGTCGCCGTCGCCGGTCCCATGAGCAGGGGGCGTGCCACGGCGAGCGGTGTGCGCAACTGCGCGACATCGCGGGACATCGCCAGGTGGGGTGCCACGGATGGCATGCCGGGGCTGGCACCGGGTGTCGGGGGTGGCAGGGGTGGCGTGGTGTGGGTGGCGTGGTGGGCGTGGGCCGCGGGCGGCAGCGTGGTGCGTGGTGCGCGCGGCCGGCGGATGGCAGCGCGGGTACGGCGCGGGCGCGGGTGCGGGCGCGGGCGCCATGCGAGCCGGTGCACCCAGTCCCCGGTCGCGCTGAGCGCGCCGAGCGCGCTTGGCGCGCTCGGCGCTGTCGAAGCGCGCGCCACGGGCGACGAGGATCGCGTTCGCGGCGGAACATGCGGCTCGACTTTTCTTTCACTTTTTTCGATCGCGCCTTGACCGGGTCTCGGCGCAAACGGACAACGCGCGCGCAATCGATCGCCAGCGCTGCTCGGTTGCGGTGTGTGCGGTTGGTGCGCGGCGCGGGTCGGTTTTGGTCTCGGCGGGTCGGGTTCTCGGCGCAGCGGGGCGCTCCGCGGCTGATCCGGACAGCCGAAAAACGCGTGCTACGAAGGTTGTATGGGCGAGGTGACGTTGGAGATCGGCGACATTCACCGGCAGCTTCGCGCGCTGGGGCGCGACCGGGCAGAGCTCGACGCGGCCGAGGCGCACTACCTTCGCGCCGGGTATGCGGCGCGGATCTGGGAGGCGTATGGCTTTGCCAGCTATGCGGCGTATCTGGAGGCGGTCCTCGGCTATGGGCGCAAGACGGCGCGCGAGCGGATCCGCACGGCGCTGGTGCTGGCGGAGCTGCCGGCGATGTCGGAGGCGCTGGCCGATGGCGAGATCGCGTGGACGCATGCGCGCGAGCTGTCGCGGGTGGCGACGGCGGACACGGAGAACGACTGGCTGGCCGCGGTTCGCGGGCAGAGTGCGCGCGAGGTGGCCGAGATGGTCGCGGGGCTGGAGCGGGGTGATCGGCCGGGGACGATCGCCGATCGCAGCCGGGTGCCGCGGACGCTGGCGTTCGAGGTGTCGCCGGAGACGTACGCGATGGTGCGCGAGGCGATCCGGGCGGCGCGGCAGTCGATCGATGGCTCGGGGGGCGGGCCGATCGACGACGACGCCGGGCTGGCGATGATCGCGCGGGGCTTTCTCGCCGGGGGACGGGATTCGGTTGCCGCGCCAGGTGGGGACGACGGCCGGCCGGGCTATCAGGTTGGGGTCAGTCGCTGCGACGACTGCGCGCGCACCTTTGCCGAGGCCGACGGTCACAGCGTGCAGCTCGATCCGGCGACGGTTGCCGCGATCGAATGTGACCATACCGACATCCCGGTGTCCCTCGAGGGCCGTGCGACGCAGACGATCCCACCATCGGTCAGGCGCGGGGTGGTGCGGGCGTTCCACCACCGCTGCGCGGTACCGGGCTGCGGCAACGCGACCTGGCTGGACGTGCACCACATCCGCCACCGCGCCAGCGGCGGCACGCACGCGCCGGGCAACCTGGTGCTGCTCTGCTCGACGCACCACCGGCGGATCCACGATGGGCAGCTCCAGGTCTACCGCGACGGCGACCGTCTATCGTTTCGCCACGGCGACGGCACGCCGTTTCTCAGCAACATCTTCTGGCGCTGGTCGGCGCCGCATCTGCCGGCGTGACGGCTACTGGTCGAGGGCGCGCAGCACCGCGTCGCGAACGGCGTCGTAGCTCTCGGGCAGATCGATCGGGTGGTTGGCGTGGGCCGGCTCGGGCACCGCCTCGAGCGTGCCCTCGTGGTAGGCGGTCTTGAAGCCGGCGAACTTGAGGCCGTTGGCGGTGGAGATGACGACCACGCGGTCGTCCGGGCGAATCTGTCCGCGCCCGGCCAGCTTCTCCAGCGCGGCCAGGGCGACGCCGGTGTGCGGGCAGGTGAACATGCCGGTGCGGTCGGCGCGGGCGGCGGCGTCGGCCAGCTCGGCCTCACTGGCCTGCTCGACCACGCCGTCGTGCTTCTTGAGGGCGCGCACCGCTTTCTGGTAGCTGACCGGGTTGCCGATCTGGATCGCCGACGCCAGGGTGGTGCCGGCCTTGACCGACTGCAGCTGATCGAAGCCGCGCTGGTAGGCCTGGAACAGCGGATTGGCCCGCGCTGCCTGGGCGACGCAGATACGCGGGCGCCGATCGATGAGCCCGAGCTCCAGCATCATGTCGAAGCCGGCGCCCAGCGCCGAGACGTTGCCCAGGTTGCCGCCGGGGATGATTACCCAGTCCGGGACCTGCCAGTCGAACTGCTGGACGATCTCCATGGCCACGGTCTTCTGTCCCTCGAGGCGCAGCGAATTCATCGAGTTGGCCAGGTAGACGCCGTCCTTCTCGGCCAGCTCGGTGACCAGGCGCATGCAGCCGTCGAAGTCAGCGTCGACCGCAAGGACGATGGCGCCGTTGGACAGCGGCTGCACCAGCTGCGCGGTGCTGATCTTGCCGCGCGGCAGGATCACCACCGAGCGGATGCCGGCGGCCGCGGCGTAGGCGGCCAGCGCCGCCGAGGTGTCGCCGGTCGACGCACAGGCGATCGCCGACACCGGCTTGCCGTCGGCCATCATCTGCTTGACCGTCGACACCAGCACGGTCATGCCCAGGTCCTTGAACGATCCGGTGTGCGAGTTGCCGCACTGCTTGACCCACAGGTCGCGCAGGCCCAGCTGGCTGCCGTAGCGGTCGGCCCAGAACAGGTTGGTGCCGCCCTCGAACATCGACACCACGTTTTCGTCGCGGACGTGCGGGGCGACCCACTCCTTCTTGCCCCACACGCCCGAGCCGTACGGCCACTGGGTCGACATGAAGCGCTGGTCGAACAGCTGCTTCCACGCGCTGGCGGGGCGTTCGCGCAGCGGCTCGAGGTCGTGCACGACCTCCAGCAGGTCGCCGCACGTCGGGCAGCGGTAGATGACCTGGTCGAGCGGGTGCTCGCCAGGGCAGCCGGCGATGCAGCGAAAGGCGGCGCGGAGGGCCATGGCGGCAATCCTACCCCAGCCGCCCCGCCGGAGCGGGCTTACCGCCGGGCCGGCGGCGGGGCCCGCTCATCTATTGATCGGGGTGAGACCGGCGGGTTAGGTTCCGGCGCGATGCGTGGGACCAAGATCTTCCTGGGGGTGGCGATCGCGGGGGTCGTCGGGGTGTCGGCGCCGCGAACCGCGACCGCTCAGCCGGCGATCGACGCCGCCGTCCTGACCGGGGTCGATCAAGACACCACCGCCATCGGCCGGCTGATGGCCGGCGGCATCTGGGCGCTGGGCCGCTTCGCCCCCGAGGCGCATGTCGGCGTCGACGGCTTCCTGCGCATCGACTCGGCCAAGGGGATCGCGGCGCGGCAGTTCAGCCTGCTCAACCTGGGCGCCCGCTACGCTTTCACCAGCGACCGCTTCATCGGCCCGTACGTCAGCGTGGGAGGTGGCTTCGGCATCTTCACCGGCAAGCCGCACGAGCGGAAGATCAACGGTGACGCCAACCTGTGCGCCAGCGCCCGCATCCCGCCGGAGCAGCCGCAGGACAACTGCATCTACCGCATCGACAAGAGCGTCAACGCGCGCGTGGGCTTCGGCTACGGCTTCGCCTCGGGCAAGCACACCACCGTGGCCGCGCGCATCGACGTTCACTACTGGGCGTTCAGCCTCAACGACTTCGAGGATCAGCCCAGCGGCGCTCCGGTGCCCAACATGGTCTCCCGCCCGCAGTCCACGTGGTCGATCTCGGTCGGCCTCGAGTTCATGCGCTGGCCGTAGGTGTGCCGGCGACGTAGACCGCCTCGAGCAAGTTGGTCTTGCCCTGGCCGTTGTCTCCGGCGAAGACGTTGAACCGCGGACCGGGCTCGAGCGCGAACGGCTCGAGGTTGCGGACGTTGCGGAGCTCGAGCGCGAGCCTAGAGCGGCGATCGGTTTGCGATGCGAAGCGAAATCGCGTAGATGCGAGCAGGGCAAGGAGCGAAGAAGGAGTTGGGTGAGCCCCAGCGACTGATGAGCGACGCCGCCATGCGACGCAGATACGCGATTTGGCGAGCGTTCGTAAACCGGTCGCCGCTCTAGGAGTCTGGTGTCAAACGTCCCGTCGCCGCGCTTCCGATGCATCACCGCCAGCAGCGCTACTCGTCAGGCGTGGGCTACAGCCCACTTCCTCCTCGTGCCTTGCTGGCGGCGCGCCGCGAAACCGCCGCTCGGTCCCGTTTAACACCGGCCTCCTAGGCAATTTGATCACACCCGGGCAGCCGCCCGTGAAGTAGGATGCGCCCCATGCGGAGGGGCACCGTCCTGCTTGCGTTGCTCGGGGCCTGTGGCGGGGGGGGTGGCAGCGGAGCCGACGCCGGGCCGACGGTATCGACCGATCGCTGCGACTACGTCCCGCTGGCGCCGACTGCCGGCGCCGGTGGCACGGTCACGGCCGGGGCGCTGCAGGCCGGCACCGCCGAGGCGCCGATGAACCTGCCGGTCGGTTCGGCGCTGGCCGCCTACACCGCGCGTGCCGGCTTCCTCGGCGCCGCGGCCACGGTCGACAACCGGCGGAGCGCGACGAGCGGCAACTTCTACCCGTCGGTCGGCATCGAGACCGCGCCGCGGGTGCGCGCCCTGGCGCTCAGCGCCGGAGGCGAGACCGTCATCATCATGGAGCTGGAGCTGGGCTACATCTTCGAGGGGATGGTCTGGGACCTGGAGAAGCGCCTGGGCGATTCGTTCGCCGGCAAGGTGCTGATCTCCGCGTCGCACAGCCACTCCAGCTGGGGCCACTTCAGCGCCCACTCGGCCTACCAGATGGGCTCCGGCGTCTTCCGTGAAACCATCTACGACGCCCTCCTCGACGTTCTCGAGTCGACCGCGCGGGCCGCTCTCGACGCCCGTCGCCCGGCCAAGATCGGCTTCTACAGCGAGCAGGGCTGGGACCCCAACAACGTCATCACCCGCGACCGCCGCGGCGAGAACGACGAGCTGATGGGCGGGCCGCGCAAGGACGACGCCTTCTTCCTCATCCGCATCGACGGCACCGATGACACGCCGATCGCCATGGTCCCGGTCTACGGCGTCCACGGCACCATCAACAGCGAGGACAACAGCCTGGCGTCGAGCGACTCGATCGGCGCCATGGAGCGGGTTGTCGAGGAGTCGTTCGACTCGCCGGTGCTGGTCATGCACCTGCAGGGTGCCGCCGGCGACGTGTCACCGGTGCCCTACGGCGCCGTCGACTGCTCGAACAAGCCGGACGACCCTGACGACCCCTGCTTCGAGTGGCTGCGCGACGAGGGCCACGGGCGCGCCGCCGCGCCGGTGATGCTGGCCGCCTGGCAGGCCGCCGGCGCCAGCATGCAGACCGACCTGGCCATCGAAATGCTGACCCGCTCGATCGAGCTCGGGCCCAAGCCGGATACCTTCACCATCCGCGACGGCGCGCTGTCGTACGCGCCGTTCGTGCCCGACCGGGTCGCCGACGGCGTCATCTATGACGGCAACGGCGACATCGCCTCGCCGATCGACGAGTTCAACGCCCCGGTCGGCGCCGGCCTGTGCGAGAAGGACGAGATCATGTTCTCGGCCGGCACCATTCCCGGCGACGAGAGCCTGTCGCCGTACGCCTCGTGCGCCCGGGTGGGCGCGATGAGCGATATCTTCGAGATCCTCCTCGACACCACCTTCGAGAGCGACGACACCCATCCGATCTGCCAGTCGACGCGGGCCACGATCTCGGCGCTGCGCCTGGGTGACTACCTGGTGGCGACGCTGCCGGGCGAGCCGACGGTGATGCTCGCCGACCTGGTGCGGTCCAAGTCGCCGGTGGCCGCCGACAAGACCATCCTCGTCGGCTACGCCCAGGGTCACGACGGCTACCTGCTCACGCCCGAGGATTGGCTGGCCGGCGGCTACGAGGCCAGCATCAACCTGTGGGGCCCGCTGGAGGGCGAGTACATGGTCGAGCGGCTGGCCGAGCTGATGCCGCTGGCGATGACGCCGGAGCGGGAGGACGGCACCGCCGCTGGCACCGATCGCTGGCAGCAACCGACGGTGAACGACGACCTGCCGCTCGACGATCCGTCACCGATGGCCGGCACCATTCCCGACCCGGTGCCCGACGGCGTCTGGGTGCGCAGCGGCCACCCGACATCGGTGCAGCCGCCGGCCACCGTGCCGCGGGTTTCGGGCATCGCCACGTTCGTGTGGATCGGCGACGACCCGCGGGTGGCCACCCCGGTGGTGACCCTGGAGCGCGAGGTGACCACCGACAGCTGGGAGACGGTCACTCGCCGCAGCGGACGCGCCGTGCACGACCACGCCATCCTGCTCGAGTACACCCCCGACCCGCTCCGCCGCGTCAAAGGCGAGGCGCAGACTCACTACTGGGCGGTCGAGCTGCAGGCGGTGCCGTGGCTGGGCGCCGAGACCGCGGCCGGCGACAGCCTCGACGGCATGGACGCTCGCGCGGCCTTCCCGCTGGGCCGCTACCGCTTCCACGTCACCGGCAAGGCCTACGACCTGACCAGCGATCCGTTCGAGGTGACGGCTGCCGACCTGGGCGTGAGCGCCACCCGCGCCGGCAGCGCCTTCACCGCCGCGGTGACGCTGGACGCGCCCAAGGGTTACCGCCTGCTCGACATGACCATGCCGTCCAACCGGCGGGTCCCGGTGCGCGGCGGCACCTTCCACGTGTCGCTGGCGCTGAGCGCCGGTGGGCCGGTGACGATGGACCTGGCCATCGCCGACGACGGCAGGCTGACCATCGACGCCGGCAGCGACGCCGACGCGGTCACGTCCATCACCGTCACCGATCCGTGGGGCAACGCGAAGACGATCCCGGCGCCGGCGCCGTAGTCGCGATCAGTTGACGCAGGCCTCTTTGGCCGACGGGCGAGTCATCAGTGCCAGGATGACGGTCGGCCAGGCGCAGCCGATGATGGCGCCGAAGACCATGAGGACGCCGAAGAACGACTTGAAGCCGGCCGGGGCGCCGTCGAACATCGGCATCAGCCAGGCGTACATCAGCGACATCTCGATGATGATCGCGAAGATGGCGACGATGCCGTACAGCTTGGCCAGCATCGGCGCGTTGCGCGCGTAGCGCACGCACTGGATTCCTCCGACCAGGTGGAGGATGCCGATGAACAAGCCGATGAGATTGGTGATCGTCTGGTACGACTCGAGCGTGTTGAAGGCGTCCTCGAACCGAGCGCTGCCGGTGGCGTGCGGCATGGACGTGCTGCCGGCCAGGCCGAGCAGCGTGCCCAGCAGGCCAAGCCCGGCGAAGATGATCATCAGGATGCCGATGACCTTGGGAATGGCCGAGCGTTTGGCCGGCGGCGGCGCGCCGTAGCCGTAGCCCGGTGTCTCCCCCGGCGGCGGCATGTAGCTGCCTCCGGCGTACGGTCCCTGCGGCGCGTTACCCAGTGGTCCGCCTCCGCCTCCCTGCGGCGGCATGCCGCCCCCCTGCGGTGGATAGCTCATCGTCTGTTGCTCCTTTCACTCCCGCCGTGCGGGAAGGACGGCCGTCGGTCGGTGGCGCTCCTCTGGATCGTCGCGCAGGAACCGGCGTCGGCCGGTCTCCTGCCACCATTGTAGCCAGCGCTGGCGCGCCTGCTCGCGCTCTTTTCGCGGCAGGTCGTGGTGGTAGCCGAAGTATTCACCGGTGATTTTACGCAGCTCCTCGGCGGAGGATTCCCTGATCCCCTCTTCCTTGTGCGACAGGCCTTCGACCAGCCATTCGATCCGGTGTTGTTTCTTGTGTTTGTCCCACCAGGCCCGCCACTTGCGGTTGGACGAGCCGAAGGTCTGCTTGGTCAGCGCGACCAGGGCGCGGCGGGCGTACGGCGAGCCGTCGTCGCCGTGCTGGTTGGCGTCGAGCAGATCGGGGATGGCGGCCACGTCGCCCAGCGCCGCGGCGGCGTCGGCGGCCGCCTGCACCCGCTTGGCGTCCTCGCTGTGCAGACCGTGGCGGGCGAACTCGAGGGCGCCGTCCAGCTCGCGGGCGGCGTAGCCGCGCAGGCCGTCGATGGCCACCGCGCGGATGCCGTAGTCGGAGTCGAACAGCCGCTCGACCAGCGGCACCAGGGCGCTGCGGGGGCGGATCTCGGCGGCGCACAGGGTGGCGTAGTAGCGGGTGTCGCGGTTGGGGGCCTTCATCAGCTTGACCAGCAGGTCGGCTGCGCCGGCGCCCAGCTCGACGACCAGCGCCAGCAGGCCGCCGTGCTCGCGCGGGCTGAGGATCCGGCCGCCCAGCTCGTAGCGGTCGATGCGCAGCCTGCCGGGGAAGCGGTCGCGGATCGCCGGCAGCGCCTCGTCGGCCCGGCCCATGGCTTCGCCGATGGCGATGGCCACGTCGTTGTCGTCGTCGTCGTCGCTCTGCTCGATCAGGTCGAGGAGCTCTTCGATCGGCTGCGGCTCCCCCGCCTCCATCGACACCTCGGCGCCGAAGTCGAGCTCCGGTGACGGTGCGTCCTGGGCGGGGGCGGACCATCCGGCGCTGCTCTTGTCGACGCGGGTCGTCGGCAGCTCCTCGAGGTCGACCTTGGGCACCGGCGCGCTGGCGTGGGAGCCGCTCTTGTAGCCGACCGACTTGCGCTTGGCGATCAGCCGCGACAACGCGTCGGCGGCGCTGGTCGCCAGCGGCAACAGCTCGGCCAGGTCGGCGGCGCCCACCTGGTCAGCGCCGCGGTGGCCGACGACCAGGGCGACCACCCGGGTCTTGAGGGTGACTGGCAGGAGCAGCGCCGAGGGCGGGACCACGCCGCCCAGCCGGGCCAGCATCGAGTCGACCTCGCTGTCGCCGGTGGCGATCGGGCCGATGTACGGCGCCGCCGACGTCACCGCCTGGGCGAACGCCCGGGCGTCGTCGATCGGCACGAGTACGCGGGCGGTGCCGTCGCGGTCGATGCGGTCGCCGGCGATGGCGATGCGGCCGATGGCAGCGCGTCCCTGGATCGTCAGCAGGCCGGCGTACCAGGTGCGCGCGCGGACGGCGCGCAACAGGATGGAGAAGATCAGGTCGCGGTCGTCGGCGACGGCCAGTGCCTCGCGGGCCTCGGCGGCGCTGAGTGGTGCGGTGTCCTCGATGCTGAGCACGCTGCGCGGCGGCGGCGCCTCGCGCATCGGTGGCGGCAGCGGCGTGTCGGGCGAGAACATCGGCTGCTGCGGTGCGGCCGCTTCGATCGCCGCGTCGACCGTGGCGCCGGTGGCGGGCCCGGGCTCCTCCGACGCGGGCTCCTCCGGCTCCGGCATCGGCTCCATCTGCTGGGTGTCGCGCGTGGACAGCTCGTCGTCGTCGGCCGGCGGCTCCGCGTTCGCCTCGCCGTCGCCTTCTTCGCTGGCGACGCGCATCGGCTCGGTCGGCTCGGAATCGCGCACCTCCGGCACCGCCTCCATCTCTGCGGTTGGATGGCGCCGGCCGTCGGCGTCGCGGCGCTTCTCCTCGGTCTCGGCCAGGTGCTTCTGCAGCGCGTCCGACGACAGCGACATCGTCTTGGTCCGCGGTCCGGTGGTCTTGGACGGCGGCAGCGCGACGTCGACCACCACGTGGTCGTCGGGGTTGTCGCGGGAGCTGGCGTCGACGATGACCGTGCGTGGCTTGCCCACCGGCGTCGTCGGCGTGGTCTCGGCCGACTTCGTGGCGAGCGTGGCGAAGCGGGCGTCGGTCTCGCGGCCGAAGGCGCGGTCGAAGACGACGTGGTAGCGGTACTCGGGCACCACCAGCGGCTGCACCGGGGTGTCGAGCTCGTTGGCCAGCTTCTCGAGGCGGCCCATGTCGACCGGGTCGCGCACCAGCACTCGCAGCGCACCGTCGTCGAAGCAGAGCGGAACCACGCCGTAGTCGCGGGCCATCGTCTCGGCGCAGGTCTTGATGGCGCGCGGGTCGAACACCTCGGTCTCTTCGCGCGCGGCCGGCGGCAGTCCGGTCGCCAGCGACAGGTACTGCACCAGCCGCTCCTCCGGGACCATGCTCATCTCGAGCAGAATGGTGTCGAGGGCGCCGCCATAGATGACCTGGCGCTGGAACGCGCGTTCCATACGCTTGACGCCGACGAGGCCGTCGCGGACCAGGATCGAGCTCAGGCGGGAGGGCATGGTCAGGCTTTCACGACGTAGGTGCCGGACAACCAGTCGTGGATCCCGCGCTTCTCCGGGTCGAACCCGATCCACAGGAAGCCGAGCGCGAGCGTGGCGATCCCGGCCAGGTAGCTGGCCGTACGTGCCAGGGCGCGGGCGGTCGATGGCTGGTCGCCATAGATGTCGATGATACGGGTTTTCAGCAGTCGCATGCCGGGAGTCGCCGAGGTCGTGACCTGGAAGACCATCACGTAGATGGCGCCGATCGCCAGGGTCAGCCCAATCCCGCCCAGGAGCGCCGGATCTGCGGCCAGAAACAGGTCGAGCCAGAAATCGAGGCCGTGGTGGCGGCTCTCGGGCAGGCCGATGCCGGCCACGATGCCGGCGATCCAGCAGATGACGTAGGAGACCGGCAGGATGATGGCCAGATCGACGCCCGCGGCGGCCAGGCGGCGCCAGAAGCCCGCGACGTAGAACGTGGGCGGCTGGCCGCGCTTGCGCACCGGCCGCGCCGGCGGGGGCCTGGCGGCCGCGACCGGCGCGCCCGCGGCGGTCGCAGGCTCGCGCTCAGCGGGTGCAGGCTCGGGCTCAGCGGTCTCGGCGCCGTCGACGTCGGACCCGGCGTCAGCGGGCTTCCCCAGCAACACCGGCTCCCGATCATCCGCCATGCCTTTGTATACGGTGCTGGCGGCGGTGAAATCAAATACCTGCCGCGGGAGCGGCGAGGTCTCCGGCGAGCACCTGCAGGGCCGCCACGGCGGCGATGGCGGCGGTCTCGGCCCGGAGGATGCGCGGCCCCAGCCCGGCGGCCTCGAAGCCGGCACGGGCCGCCACCGCCCGCTCCTCGTCGGACAGGCTGCCTTCCGGGCCGATCAGCACCGCTGCCGTGGCCAGCGGGGGCCGCACCAGGGCCGCCAGGCCGCGCTCCGGCTCGGTTTCGTCGAGGAGGACGCGCAGCTCCGCCCCGGCGGCATCGGCCACGGCCTGGGCCAGGTCGGTGATGGGAGCGACCTCCGGGACCACCGCTCGGCCACACTGGCGGGCGGCATCGGCGGCGATCGACTGCAGGCGGCGCTGCCGGGCCTCGGCGCGGGCGCCCTCGAGCCGCACCACCGACCGGGCGGCGCGGACCGGGACCACCCGGGCGGCCCCCAGCTCGACCAGCTTTTGCACGCACCACTCCATCCGCTCGCCCTTGATCAGCGACACCAGCACGGTGATTGCCAGGGGCGCCTCGACCGGGGCTGGCTCGGGCGGCTCGAGGTCGACCACGGCGCGGTCGCGCGCGACCGTGCGCACGCGGCCCCGTGCGCGCAGGCCGGCGCCGTCGAACAGCTCGACCAGCGCGCCCTCGGGCAGCCGGCGGACGCGGAACAGGTAGTGGTGATCGGTGCCGATGATCTCGCGCGGGCCGGCAGCCAGGGTGCCGGGCGCGACCGCGAGACGAGCGCGCGGGCGCTCGTCGGTCATCGCGCCTCGCGGTCGGGTGCGCGCAAGACCGCGCAGCACCAGTCGGGGGCATCGCGGTCGGCGCGCACGGTCACCCGCTCGAGACCGCCGGCCTCGGCGTAGTCGCCGGCGACACCTTCGACCTGGGTCGCCAGCAGGCCGCTGAGTACCAGCGTGCCGCCGGCGGCCAGCAGGTCCGTGATCGCCGCGCGCAGCGCGCGCAGGACATCGGCCTGGATGTTGGCCAGGATCAAATCGAAGCGCTCGGGCGCGAGGGTCCCGAGGGCATCGGCGGTCGACACCAGGCGCGCGCCCACGCCGTTGTGGTCGGCGTTCTCGCGGGCGGCGTCGACGGCGATCGGATCGTTGTCGACCGCCACGCCGCTGGCGTCGGGAAAGAGCAGGGCCGTCGCGATCGACAGGATGCCCGAGCCGGCGCCGACGTCGAGGAACCGCGCAGGCCGGGCGCCGCCGTCGGCCAGGGACTGCAGCTCCTCCAGCATCATGCGCGTGGTCGCATGGGCGCCGGTGCCGAAAGCCTGGCCGGGATCGAGGTCGAGGATCAGGTCGCCGATCTGCCGCTCGTAGCTCTCCCAGCTGGGGACGATGACCAGGTTGCGGGTGATGCGGGTGACGTGGAAGTAGCGCTTCCACGCGTCGCGCCACTCGGCCTCGGGCATCGCCGGCTGCGCGCGCACGCGCGACGGGTCGACGGCAAAGCCGCCGTCGGCCAGGGCGCGCGCGGCATCGCGGGTCAGCGCGAGGGTCTCCTCGCCGGCATCCACGGCGACCCAGAAGACGATCTCGTCACCGCGGATCTCGGTGCCCGCTGACGCCGCGTCGACGCGGTCAGCGAGCAGCGCCGCCACCTCATCGGCGGCAGCGACGGGGACCGGAACGACGATCTCCAGCCAGTCGCTCACGGTCGAGGACGAAACGGAGTTTAGCGACCGCCGGTGTTCCGGCGCTTCAGCTCGCGGCGCAGGCGCTTGCGGGCCTCGCGCATCTTCCGCTTCTTCTTGACGCTGGGCTTCTCGTAGAACCGGCGGCGCTTCAGCTCCTGCAGGATGCCCTCCTTGGACATCTTCTGCTTGAGGATCTTCATCGCCTTCTCGAGGCTGTCGCGAACGTCGACTTCGACGGGCTTTCCGAACATGGGCTCCATGGGACGCAAAGAGGTACACGGAACCCGCCGGCGGATCAAGCTGCGATTCAGCTGCGTGACTCGCTGACGGGAATTGCCCGGATTCTGTAGGGGGAATCTTACCTCGGATTACAGCCTTTATGGAAATTTTTAACTTGACTTGAATTCCGGGTGGCGCCACCATGCATCTAGAGAGCCGGAACCCGACTCTCGTGGACACCAATTAGGAGGGTGACGCGTGTACCTGAAGGGGGTGAAAGTCTTCTCGGCAACCAAGGCCAAAGAGCGTGAGTCGCTCGGCGAGCAGGTCACCAACTGGATTCGCACGAATCCACAGTGTGAGATCGTCGATAAGATCGTGACGCAGTCCTCGGACTCCGAGTTCCACTGCCTGACGATTACCTTGTTCTATCGCGAGAAGCAGGCAGCAGCCTGAGGTTGCTGCCGGCGGAGCGCGCTCCGCCTGGCAACCCTAGACGCGCGCTGGCGAGTCCAACTCGCCGGCGCGCTCTCGCTGTTTTTCGGTCCGCTCTCGCGGCCCGTGTGTTTCGGTCGCCCGCCGCTCGCGGCGCGCGTCCCGCCGGGTTACGGTGCCGTCGGTCCGGCCTCGAGCGCGCCGGACAGGAGCAGCGGATATGAGCAAACCGAGCCACGTCGCGCTCGTCGTCGCGCTGGTGGCCCTCGCGGGCGGGCCAGCCGGCGCGCAGACGCGCGGCAGCGACAAGAACCTTCTGCCCACCGTCGACCGGTGGACGCTGGACAACGGCCTCGAAATCGCCTACGTCGGCGTGCACGAGGCCCCCGTGGTCTCGGTCCAGGTCTGGTACCGGGCCGGATCCAAGGACGACCCCCGCGACCGTCGCGGCCTGGCGCGGATGTTCCAGTACCTGCTGTTCGACGGCTCCAAGCACGTTCGCCCGGGTGCGCACCAGCGGATCGTGTCGATGGTCGGTGGCTACGCCACGGCGCAGGCGATCGAGGACGCGACCGCGACGCAGAACGTGGCGCCCAATCAGTACTTCGATCTGATGATGCGGCTCGAGGCCGACCGCATGCGCGGGCTCGAGTGGACCAAGAGTGGCGTCGAGGCGGCGCGGTCGCAGGCGCTGGTCGACCTGCAGCGGGCCATGGCCGATCCGTTCAAGCGCGCGGTGGCGCCGTTCCTGGCGCTGGCCTATCGCAAGCACCCGTACGCGTGGGAGGCTTTCGGCGTCGCCGACGAGGTCCGCAAGGTGACGATGGACCAGCTCTAGGCGTTCTACGACCGCTACTACGTGCCGTCCAACGCGCTGCTGGTGGTGGTCGGCGATGTCGACAAGGCGACCGTCGACAAGAGCGCCAAGGCCTACTTCGGCGGCCTGGCCAAGACCCCGGTGCCGGAGCACCCGGCGGCCAAGCAGGTCGAGCCGCAGCCGACCAAGGCGCGGCGCAAGCAGATCGATTCCGGTCAGGTCGGCCTGGTGCTGCGCGGCTATCCGATTCCCGAGGCGACACACAAGGACATCTACGCGCTGCAGGTGCTGTCGATCGTCCTCGGCAGCGGCCCCGGCTCGCGGCTGGTCGACACGCTGTCCAAGGCCGGGCTGGCCCGCCAGGCGGGGGCGACCGCGATCGTCCGCGAGCACCCGGGCCTGTTCCTCTTGTACGCGGCGTTCGACAACGGTGCCAACGGCGACAAGGTCGAGAAGTCGCTGTTCGACCAGATCAAGGCGCTGGCGGCCAAGCCACCCACCGCCGCCGAGCTGCGCAAGGCGCGGGCGCTGATCCTGGCCGACTTCTCCAGCCGCATCGAGAGCGCCGAAGGGCTGGCCGGCCAGGTCGGCATGTCCTGGGTGCTCACCGGCGATCCGACGCAGTTCACCCGCGACATCGCCCAGCTCGAGGCCGTGACCGGCGCCGACATCGCCCACGTCATCTCCACGTACCTCACCCCCGAGCGCTCGATCACGGTGGTTTCCCCACCGGGCAAGCGCTAACCCAAGCTGGCGCGAACGAACCATGACGCGACTCGCGAAGGCATCCATCGTTCTCCTGGCCCTGGCCGCGTGCGGCCCGGGCGCCAAGACCTCTCCGGTCATCCCAACCCTGCCCGGCGACGGCTCCGCCAACACCGCGGCCCCGAAGGCGCCGGCGGACAACGGCAACAAGGGCGCCGACGATCCGTGGGCCGGGCGCGAAGGGTTGATCGACGCACCGCCACCGATCATCCCGCGCGCGCTCGACCTGCCCAGGGTCGATGCGTTCACCCTGCCCAACGGGCTGAAGGTGGTCGCTGTCGAGATGCACCAGACGCCGATGGTGTCGGTGCAGCTGGCGGTGCGGGCCGGGCGCGTCGACGCCACCCGCGACAAGATGGGCATCGAGCAGGTGGTCGCGCGCGCGCTGCTCGCCGGCACCAGCCACCGCACCGCCGACCAGCTCACCGCCGTGCTCGATCCGGTCGGCGCGGCGATCCACGCCCAGTCGAGCTACGAGAACACGCTGATCAGCTGTCAGGCGCGCGCCGACAGCTGGCAGGCCTGCCTGGACGTCATCCCCGACGTGGTCGCGCATCCGTCGTTCCCCAAGGACGCCGTCGACGCGGCGCGGCTGGAGCTGGCGCAGGCCGCGGCGGCGCGGCGCAAGGATCCGTCGCAGCTGGCGGCGCTGCACTTCCAGAACTTGCTGTGGGGCGACGCCCACGTGCGCGGCTGGGCGGCGTCGCAGCGCACGGTCGACTCGATCACGCGCAAGGACGTGGTCGCCTGGCACAAGAAGTACTTCGTCCCGCAGAACGCGGTGCTTGCCGTGGCCGGCAACATCGACGGCAAACGGCTCGAAGCCCGGCTGCGCAGGGCGTTCCGCACCTGGCGCAAGCGGGGTCGGGTGCCGGCGCGCAAGACGTACAAGGTTCCGGACCGCCAGCGGCTGCGCGCCCGCGTGGTCGACTGGCCGGGGATGCAGGTCGCCTACATCCGCGTCGGCAACGAGGGGCTGAAGCACACCGATCCCGACTTCTACAAGGCGGTCGTGTTCAACGAGATCCTCGGCGGTGACGTCGGCTCGCGGCTGTCGCGCCGCCTGGCCCAGACCGGCGGCGGGCAGGCCCAGGGCAGCTCCGGCTTCGACCGCAACTTCGACGTCGGCCTGTACGTGGTCAGCGCGGCCGCGCCGGCGGCCGACGCCGCTGCCACGGTTCGGGCGATCCTGCACGAGATGAAGGCGCTGGGCGACGCGCCGCCCAGCCAGAGCGAGCTCGCGCTGGCGGTGACCCACGCCATCGGTCAGTACCTGCTGAGCATGGAGACCTCGGCCGAGCTGGGCAACGCAGTGCTGGCCGCCGCCCTCCACGGGATGAAGGCGGACAGCCTGCGCGACTACCCGCTCGCGCTGGGCAAGGTGACGCCGGAGCAGGCCAAGGCGGCCGCCGCGCGGATCCTCGACCCGCTGGCGCCGGCCATGGTCATCGTCGGCGACGCCAAGAAGATCGGGCCGCAGCTGACCGCGATCGGCATCAGCTTCGACACGGTGAAGCACAGCGATCCGGTCGGCGGCTGGGAGCGCGCGCCCAAGCCGGAGCACAGCAAGGAGGCCGTGGCCAAGGCGTCCAAGATCCTGGCCAAGGCGCTCGAGGCCAAGGGCGGCGCTGCGGCGCTGCGCGGCATGAAGACGATGATCCTCGAGGGCGACGCCAAGGGCGTGATCCGGGACCCGAAATCGGGGACGCAGAAGTTCACCGCGCACGTGCGCCGCACCTTCGTCACCCCGGATCACATGCGCCGCGACATCGCCCGCGACGTCGGCGGGCAGAAGGCGGTGAGCGGCATCGTCCTTGCCGGCAACCAGGCGTGGGCGTTCGAGCAGAGGGGTAACAAGCAGGGCGCCGGCGAGCTTCCGGCGGAGCTGGTCGAGGCGCTCAAGCAGCAGCTGTGGCGCGACCCGGGGCGGATCCTTCTGCGCCACCTGGACAAGGGCACCACCGCGGTTGCCCTGCCCGACCAGAAGGTCGAGGGGCACCCGTGCTACGTGGTCCAGGTCAGACGGGCCGACGGCCTGGCCAGCACGCTATTCTTCGACAAGAAGACCTATCTGCTGCGGCGCCAGAGTTATCGTTCCGAGGACTCCAGCGCCGTCGAGACCTACGATGACTACAAGACGGTCGGCGGCCTGGCCGTTGCCCATCACCGGGTGACCACCGAAGGGCCCACCCAGTTCGACATGACCATCACCAACGTCAAGTTCAACGTCAACGTCCCGGCGTCGTTGTTCGAGAAGCCGAAGAAATGAGGCGCGCGCGGGCGAGCCTCCAGGTATGCCTGGCGCTGGCCGTGGTCGCGGCCGGCAGCGGGCGGGCATTCGCGTCTGCCGCCGAGCCCAGCAGCGGTGGCAACCACCGCGTGACCCTGGAGGAGCTGGCCGAGAAGTCGGCGGTGCCGCCGACCATCGAGCTGTTCACCATGGGGCCGGGGGCGCTGTTCGTGGAGAAGTTCGGCCACGCTGCGCTGTGCGTCAGGTGGCCGCAGGCTCCGCAGATGGACGTCTGTTACAACTACGGCACCACCGACTTTCACCATCCGCTCGAGCTGGGGTGGGGGTTCATTCGCGGCGGCGCCGAGTTCTGGGTCGAGAAGTGGCCGCGCCTGCGGATGATCCGGCACTACATCGCCAAGGATCGCACCCTGTGGGTGCAGACCTTCGACGACTCCAACATGCCGGCGGCGCAGCGCTACCAGATCGCGCGCAAGCTCGAGTTCGACTCGCGCATCGAGAACCGCTACTACCAGTACCACCACTTCTACGACAACTGCACCACGCGGGTCCGCGACATCGTCAACAACGCCGTCAACGGCAAGCTGAAGGCCGACACTGACGGTTACCCCGGGCCGACCTTCCGCGAGTACGGCGCCATGGGCTTTGCCGAGGAGACCTGGCTGATCGCCATCTCCGACTACGTCATGGGTCCGTACGGCGACATCCATCCGACCTTCTGGCAGGCGATGTTCCTGCCGCGCAAGCTGCGCGCCGCCGTCACCGAGAAGCTGGGCGTGAAGCCCAAGGTGCTCTACCAGCGCAAGGGCCCGTCGTTCCCGCATTCGGGATCGTCGGGGCGCGGGTGGACCTTGCTGTTCTCGCTGCTCCTGGCGCTGCCCGCCATCGCAACGCGCCTGTTGCGCCGGCGCCAGAAGCTGGGCCTGGCCATTTCCGGCAGCCTGCTGGGCTTCCTCGGCTTCATGTTGTGGCTCGTGGCCATCGTCAGCCCGCTCAACGAGCTGCGCTGGAACGAGGCCCTGTTCTTGTTCGTGCCCACCGACTTCGCCCTGCCGTTCCTGTCGATGGAGCGCCGACGCAAGTACGCACGGGTGCGCCTGGGCATGGTCGTCCTGTCGTCGTTGCTGCTGGTGATCCATGTCTTCAAGCAGCCGCTGTGGATCCCGATCCTGACCGCCTTCCCGACGCTGCTGGTCGCCGCGCTGCCGGTGCCCGACAAGGACCGCACCGTCGGCACCGAGCGCGAGCCGGCCAGCGCGACGGAAGTCGCCGAGCGGGTCACCCGGCCGAGCGAGAAGAAGAGCAAGGGCGCCAGGCGCCTCCGCCGCGCTCGCCGGTAGTTGCGTCCGCGACGGCGTCCGGATCCGCGGCCGGGTCTGGACCCGTGGCTGGGTCCGGATTCGCGGCTGGGTCCGGGTCCTGAACCATCTCCCTGCCCCTCTCGGGCGAAGGTGCGATGATTGGCCATGGCCGAGATCACACCAGCGCAGCAGCCGTACCGGGCCATGGAGCGCGTGGATCTCGACGTTGACGCTCGCGAGCTCGACGCCGTGGCCGCCCTGGGCCGGTGGCGGATGGGGGTGCGGTCGCGCACGCTCACCATCGCCTGCGTCGCGGGGGCGGTCGCCGGCGTCGTCGGCTTCTTCGTCGCCGAGAAGATCCAGTTTGCGGCGATCCATCGGGCCTGGATCAGCATCAACGTCGCCGGCTTCGTGGCACCATTCGCCCTGTCGGTGGTCGCTGGACTGGTATTCGCTCGCATTCGGGTGCGCGCCAAGACCGACAAGATGGTCCGCGAGCTGAGCGCCCGCTACGAGCTGGAGCCAGATCGTCTCGCGGCGGTGGCGGAGATGGTCGGGCGGCTGTGACCGAAAATCCGGCGGCGGCCGCGCCCCTGGAGGAACGCTGCCGCCGGTGACTCGGGACTCTGACTGGCTAGCATGTCGAGATGTCGTCTGCGAAGCCGGGGAATGAGAGCGACGCGGTGGCCAGGGAGCTGGGCCAGCGCGGCGTCGAAGTCCAGCGGTGGCAGCAGCCCGGTCCGTGACGATGACGCGAGCCTCCGGCGCTCGCCCACGCGCACACGGCGCCCGCACGCAAGACAGCCGCCAGTGGGCGGGGCCCGCTGGCGGCTGATGGATGACGGCTTCGCTCAGTGGGACGAGCTGGCGTGGGCCTCGAGGCGGGCTTCGGCCCAGTCGAGGCGGGCGCGCAAGTTCTTCCAGTCGGCGTCCTGCTCGCCGGTCCAGTGGTCGAGCTCGGCGGCGGCGGCCTTGCGGTCGGCCTGGGCGTCGGCGAAGTCTATCGCGGCGGCTTCCTCGCCGCGCTCGACGAGCACCTCCACGTCGCCGGTGAGGTCGACGCGGAGGTAGCCGCGCGAGACGGCGAAGATGCGGCGGCTGCGGCTCTCGCCGAGGATCAGCACGCCGGAGTGCAGCGCGGTGAGGAACGGGATGTGTCCGGGCAGCAGCTCGAACTGGCCCTCCTCACCGGGGGCGGTGATGGCGTCGGTCTGCTCGTCGACCAGCTGGCCGTACGGGGTGACGACGTGGACGCGAAGGCCGCCCTCGCCGGTCAACTGCATGTCGGGTCCGGTGGCCATCGGTTACCTCAGGCGGCCTTCTTGGCCATCTCGTCGGCCTTGCGCAGGACGTCGTCGATGGTGCCGACCATGTGGAACGCCTGCTCGGGGATGTCGTCGTGCTTGCCCTGGAGGATCTCCTCGAAGCTCGTCACGGTGTCGCCGATCTCGCAGTAGATGCCGGAGGTGCCGGTAAACGCCTCGGCGACGTGGAACGGCTGCGACATGAACTTCTCGATCTTGCGGGCTCGGGCGACCGTCATCCGGTCGTCCTCGGACAGCTCGTCCATGCCGAGAATGGCGATGATGTCCTGCAGGTCCTTGTAGCGCTGCAGCACCTCCTGTACCTCGCGGGCGACGTTGTAGTGGCGCGAGCCCATGACCTCGGCGCTGAGAATGGTCGAGGTCGAGTCGAGGGGATCGACCGCCGGGTAGATGCCCTTCTCCGAGATGGCACGGTTGAGCACCGTGGTCGCGTCCAGGTGGGCGAAGGTGGTCGCCGGCGCCGGGTCGGTGAGGTCGTCGGCGGGGACGTAAATCGCCTGCACCGAGGTGATCGACCCTTCATTGGTCGAGGTGATCCGCTCTTGCAGCTCACCCATCTCGGTGGACAGGGTCGGCTGGTAACCGACCGCCGACGGGATACGACCGAGCAGCGCCGAGACCTCGGAGCCTCCCTGGGTGAAGCGGAAGATGTTGTCGACGAACAGCAGCACGTCCTGCTTCTCGATGTCGCGGAAGTACTCGGCGACGGTCAGCGCGCTGAGGGCGACGCGGGCGCGGGCGCCGGGCGGCTCGTTCATCTGGCCGTAGACCAGCGCGGTCTTCGACAGCACCGCGTTGCCGTCCGACAACTTCGCCTCGGCCATCTCGTTCCACAGGTCGTTGCCCTCGCGGGTGCGCTCGCCGACGCCCGCGAAGACCGACAGACCGCCGTGCTTCATGGCGATGTTGTTGATCAGCTCCTGGATTAGCACGGTCTTGCCGACGCCGGCGCCGCCGAACAGGCCGATCTTGCCGCCGCGGCGGTAGGGAGCGAGGAGATCGACGACCTTGATGCCGGTCTCGAACGCCTCGGCCTGGGTGCTCTGGTCGGTGAAGGCGGGCGGCGGCCGGTGGATCGGGTCGCGTTGCTCGAACTTGATCGGCCCGGCGTCATCGACCGGCTCGCCGACGACGTTCATGATGCGGCCCAGGGTGCCGCGACCGACCGGCACCGTGATCGGGTGGCCGGTGTTCTTGGCCTCCATGCCGCGGACCAGACCGTCGGTCGTGTCCATGGCGATGGCGCGGACCGTGTGCTCGCCCAGGTGCTGCGCGACTTCGACGGTCAGGTTGTCGGCCTCGTCGCTGATCGCCGGGTTGGAGATCCTGAGCGCGGAGCCGATTTCGGGCAGCTCGGCCGACCCGAATGCGACGTCGACGACGGGACCGATGACCTGGAGGATCTTACCGATGGAGTTGTTCGAAGTGGCCATGTTGGTGTCCTACTAACCTTTGAGCGCTTCTGCTCCGCCGATGATCTCGAGGAGCTCCTTGGTGATCGCCGCCTGGCGGGCACGGTTGAACTGCAGGGTGAGCTTGTCGATCATCTCGCCGGCGTTGCGGGTGGCGCTGTCCATGGCGGACATCCGCGACCCCAGCTCGGAGGCGATCGATTCCAGGCTCGCACGATAGAGCCCGGTCTGGACGTAGAGCGGAAGCAGATGCTCGAGCAGGTCCTTCTTGGACGGCTCGTAGACGAAGTCGCCGCCGTAGTCCTCGTCGGGCGAGGTCTGCGGCAAGACCGGCAGGATCTGCTTGACCACTACGTCCTGCGAGATGGCGCTCTTGAACTCGTTGTAGACCAGATAGACCCGGTCGACTCCCTCCTCGAGGAAGTCGTGGATCACATGGTTGGCCAGATCGCTGGCCTGCTCGAGCGCGGTCTCGCTGGTCGGCGCCGGCGTGAAGTCCAGGATGTTGGCCGACCGGCGCTTGAAGTAGTCGTTGCCCTTGCGGCCGACGATGCGCAGCGATACGTCGTCGAGATCGGCCAGCTCCTCGGCGCTGTAGACCTCGACCTGGCGGATGAGCTGCGCGTTGAACGAGCCGGCCAGGCCGCGGTCCGAGGTCAAGAGGACAATCTCGGCCTTGCGCGCCGGTCGGGTGACCAGCAGTGGGTGGGCGTCCTCGCCCGCCTTGCCGGCCAGCTCGCCGACCACCTGCTCGAGCACCTCGGCGTACGGCCGGGCGGCGACGATCGACTCCTGGGCGCGGCGCAGCTTGGCCGCCGCCACCAGCTTCATCGCGCGGGTGATCTTCTGCGTGTTCTTGACCGAGGTGATCCGCTTGCGGATCGCTTTGAGGGACGGCATCGGCCTTGGCTCCTCAGCCCGCGTCCTTGACCGAGAAGGTCTTGGCGAACTCGGTCAGGGCGTCGCGCAGCGACTTCTCGGTCCCCTCGTCCATCTTGCCGACGGTGCGGATCGAGTCGAGCAGATCCTTGTGCCGCCCGCCCAGGAAGTCGAGCATCTCCTTCTCGTAGCGAAGCAGGCTGCTCACGGGGTAGTCGTCGATGAAGCCGTTGGTGCCGGCGTAGATGACGACCACCTGCTCCGCCATCGGCATCGGCGAGTACTGCGCCTGCTTGAGCAGCTCGGTCATGCGCTCGCCGCGGGCCAGCTGCTGCTGGGTCGCCTTGTCGAGGTCGGAGCCGAACTGGGCGAACGCCTTCATCTCGCGGTAGGAGGCCAGCTCGAGGCGCAGCTTGCCGGCGACCTTCTTCATCGCCTTGGTCTGGGCCGAGCCACCGACGCGCGACACCGAGATGCCGACGTTCACCGCCGGGCGGATGCCGGAGTAGAACAGGTCGCTCTCGAGGAAGATCTGACCGTCGGTGATGGAGATGACGTTGGTCGGGATGTAGGCGGAGACGTCGCCGGCCTGGGTCTCGATGATCGGCAGCGCCGTCAGGCTGCCGCTGCCGAACTTGTCGTTGAGCTTGGCGGCGCGCTCCAGCAGACGGCTGTGCAGGTAAAAGACGTCGCCCGGGTAGGCCTCGCGACCGGGCGGGCGGCGGAGCAACAGCGACATCTGCCGGTAGGCGACCGCCTGCTTGGACAGATCATCGTAGACGATGAGCGCGTGCCGGCCGCTATCGCGGTAATGCTCGGCCATGGTGACGCCGGTGTACGGCGCCAGGAATTGCAGCGGCGCGGGCTCGGAGGCGCCGGAGACGATGACCGTCGTGAACTCCATGGCGCCGGCCTTGGTCAGCTTGTCGACCACCGAGGCGACCGTGGACTGCTTCTGGCCGATGGCGACGTAGAAGCAGAAGACGTCCTGGCCCTTCTGGTTGATGATCGTGTCGATGGCGATGGCGGTCTTGCCGGTCTGGCGGTCGCCGATGATCAGCTCGCGCTGGCCGCGGCCGATCGGAATCATCGAGTCGATCGCCTTGATGCCGGTCTGCAGCGGCTCGTGCACCGACTTGCGGGTGACGATACCGGGCGCCTTGATCTCGACCTTGCGCTTCTCGGTGCCGGCCAGCGGCTTGCCGCCGTCGATGGCTACACCCAGGGAGTTGACCACTCGGCCGACCAGCTCGTCGCCGACCGGGACCTCGACGATGCGCCCGGTGCGCTTGACCGAGTCGCCCTCTTTGATCGCCTCGAAGTCGCCCAGCAGCGCGACGCCGACGTTGTCTTCCTCGAGGTTGAGCACCATGCCCATGACCTTGCGGCCCTCGGAGCCGGAGAACTCGAGGAGCTCGCCGGCCATGGCGCTGGCCAGGCCGTAGACGCGGGCGATGCCGTCGCCGGTCGTCAGCACGGTTCCGGTCTCGCTGACCTCGACGCGCTTTTCGTAGTCCTCGATCTGCTTGCGAATGATGTCGCTGATCTCAGCCGCTCGGATGTTCATCGGGTAACTCGCTGCGTGGTGGTTGGGCGGTCGGGGTTGCTAAACGCGAACGCCTGGACGGAGAATCGATTTTCGCTACCCCTCAATTGGTGAGGGCGGACGAAAATCGGCTCCTCCCCGGGCGTGTGCGTTTGTTCGTTACCATTGTTGTTTCCCCACAATGACGCATCTTCGATGCGTCATTGCTCAGGCGGCGCGTTCGCGCAGCCGTTCGATCTGGCTCATCAAGCTGCCGTCGTACTCGATGTCGCCGACGCGAGCGACGACGCCGCCGAGCAGCGACGGGTCGTGCTCGGTGGTGAGGACGACCTTCTTGCCGGACAGTTCCTCCAGCGCAGTCTGCATCTTGCGGGTCTGCACGGCATCGAGCGGCACGGCGGCGCGGACGACGGCGTTCACGCGGCCGGCGCGTTCGTCGACCATCGCGCTGAGCTCGCGGGCGATGTCCGGCACCGCGCCGAAGCGGTTGCGCTCGAGCAAGAGCAGGGAGAAGTTGGTGGCCATCTTGCCCGCGCCCAGGCGTTTGAGCAGCGCCTCGAGCACCTTCTGCCGGTCGGAGCGCTGGAAGGCCGGGTTGGACAGCGTCTCGGACAGCTCCGGCGAGATCTTCATCGCCTCGGCGAGGTCCGAGACCTCGCGGCCGAGCTTCTCCAGGTTCTTCTGTGCTTCGCCGATTTCCATCAGCGCGCGGGCGTAGCGCCGCGCCAGGCTGCCTGAGATCATGATCGTCCTCGCTTAGCCGAGCGGCTGCTCGCCGGATTGGGGCTTCTGCAAATCGTCGAGGAACCCGTCGACCAGCTTCTTCTGGTCGGCCGGAGTGGCCTTCTCGCGGATGAGGGTCTCGGTCGCGGCGACCGCGGCGGCCATCACCTCGCGCTCGAGCTCGGCGCGGGCGCGGTCGATCTCGGCGGCGATCTGCGACTCGGCGCTTTTCTTCATCGCCGCCGCCTGGTGCTCGGCGTCGGCCAGGATGCGCTGCTTCTCCTGTTCCGCCGCCTTGCGGATCTCGGCGATGAGCTCGTCGACCTCGGCCTGGACGCCGGCGATGCGGCCGTCGTACTCGGCCAGCTTCGCCTGCGCCTCTTTGCGCAGGCGACGACCCTCGTCGAGGGCGTCCTTGATGCTGACGTGGCGCTGCTCGACGAAGCTGCGCAGGGGCGGGCCGGCCTTCCACACCAGGATGGCGGCGAAGACGGCAAAGTTCATGATCGCCAGGCCAAACGGCGGCGGCATCCGCTCGCCGTGACCCTCGAGCTTGGCGCCCTGGACGTCGAGATCGCGGTAGCCGAGGTTGAACCAGTTGATGGACGGGACCTCGGTCTCGACCTCGTGCCCGTGCTCGGCGCCTTCGGCTTCGGTCTGGGCGCCCTCTTCCTGGGCGTAGGCGACGCCGGCCAGACCCAGCGCCAGCACGAACGGAGCCAGCATCAGCGCGAAACGCTTCATCGAGTCACCTCGCGGCCGAGCAGCTTGCTGGCCATCTCGCGCGCGAGCTCGTCGGCCCGCGGCATCAGCTCCGAGCGGGCACTCTCCAGCTCGGTGCGGATCGTGCCGCGCGCGGCGTCGAGCGCCTTCTGCGCTTCGGCGCGCGCCTTGTTGGTCACCTCGGACTCGTGGGCGGTGGCCTCGGCGCGGATCGCGCGCTGCTCGAGGTGCGCCTTGGCGCGGGCGGCCTCGAGCTTGTGCTCGTAGTCGGCCAGGCGGGCTTCGGCTTCGGCCGACATCCGCTCCGCCTCGGCGCGCGCGCCTTCGATCCCGGCGGCACGTTCGTCCCGCATCTTCAAATAAGGACGGAACAGCAGCCGCGTCGCGGCGAAGCCCATGATGGCGAAGATCACAGCCTGGATCAGGATCGTCGAGTCGACATCGATCAGGGCGTGTTCGGCCGCCAGGGAGATGAGCACCGGCTCGTGCATTGCAACCTCTTGAAAACCGCTAGATTGACGCCCGGCTGGGCGCGAACCGCCCGGCTGATACCATCCGCCATCGCGCTGTGTCAAACGTCATCTGCCGCTTGGATGCGCGACGCGGCCGGGCCGCTTCCAAGACGAGTGGCCACCCCTCCGTCGCGGCCCCGAGGACCGCCTGGGAGGCATGGCCATTCAGCTGCTTCGCGGGGACACGCACCGCCCTCCCAACATGCTTCGTGGGGACACGCACCGCCCTCCCAACATCGCGAAATCACGGCGC
>Ga0114931_10001476_pt1 | contig 30059 bp, 28 predicted proteins | sample 2SBtaG_FD_89579 | JGI IMG/M metagenome (GOLD analysis project Ga0114931, IMG submission 89579) | Deep subsurface microbial communities from Kolumbo volcano to uncover new lineages of life (NeLLi) - 2SBTROV14_V59a metaG | ecosystem: Environmental > Aquatic > Marine > Volcanic | place: Kolumbo... | reverse complement strand
TTCCGGAGAAGGATATGCCGTCCGGTATACCAATAAGCTCAAAAAAGAGGGTTATTCGGCTGAATATGGTTTCACTTATAAAAAGAGAATGTACTTCGTTTACATTCATAGGTATGACTCATTTCGTACTGCCGTAAACCAAATTAATAAAACACGTACCACAACTCCTTTTGACGATGCCTGGGTTTACGTTTATACTGCAGTCAATCCCGAGCCTACATCAATTGAAGAAATCCCTGCGCCTTCGGAAGATCTATCTCCGATAGAACCTCAACCAATTAAATCAAATACGTTGGATACTTCAACCGTGGCAATAGAAACTCCCATACCGCCAATTCCTCCTAAGGATTCAGTGGTGGTGCCAGTTGTCGAAACCCATCCGGAAGGCTCCAGAGTTATCTACCTGGAGGCAGTTCGCGCAAGGACCAATGAACCGGTTGATATCAATTTTACAATAATTGATCCAACCCGGGAGAAAGTGATCGGTGAACAGGAAGGGAACACTGCGCGGTGGACGGCGCCACCTGGTAATGCCTCACATGACATCAGTTATAGCTCCAACACCTTTGGCTGGCGAAAGTATTCCCTTAACATTAATTTTGATCATCCTGTCACTGATTCTACAAAGTCGTTTACCGCTATGCGCAATGATACGCTGATCATTCGGTTCGAAATGAGCCGGTATAAGCGTGGAGACATTGAAACCTTGTACAATGTGTACTTCTTTAATGACGCATCAATTATGAGGCCCCAGTCTAAGTTCGAACTCAAGGAGTTATTGGGCATGTTACAGGATAATCCCAACTATACCATCATGATTCATGGACATACAAACGGGAATGCATCAGGAAAGATCATCAAGCTGGCACGGAATGATACTGCCTACTTCAATGTTCAATCGGATGTACATATCGAATCGGTGAGTTCTGCGAAAGAGCTTTCAATACAAAGGGCCTTAACTATCAAGAGGTACCTGGAAAGCCAGGGTATCGCGGCATCCCGGATGAAGATCAAAGGCTGGGGTGGTAAAAAAATGTTGTTCGATGAAAATTCGAGCCTGGCAAGTAAGAATGCACGAGTTGAAATTGAGATCATTACAGACTGACTAGAGGTTTATCCAGTCCATTGCCGCTTATAGAATTCACCTGTCCATCACAATTTAATTGCGTTAGAAGCTAAGGATACCTGTTCAGTTATGCGAACCTCATCATTCATCGTGGTACTATTTTGTCTTTATCTCTCCCATGAGTTATCGGCCCAGATCAATACCGATTCTACCGAATTGGAAAATGTGGAGGCAGTCATTCATGAATTGTTCGACGCTTATCGTGCTGGAGATAGTACACGCGTTCGGGCCGTGTTCACCGGGAAGGCTGTGCTTCAGCGGGCCTATTACGATCAATCACAATTTTCACATCTCTCCGACATGACTTCTGTTGACGTATTTGTAAAATATATAGGTGCTGGCTTATCTCAACTGCACGATGAGCAGCTTTGGAACATGAAGACCCACGTTAATCATAATTTAGCTTCAGTTTGGGCTGAATTTGCTTTTTTCCTTGACGGAAAGTTGCATCATTGTGGAGTGGAAAATTTTCTTCTGCATAAAGAGGATGATGGAAGTTGGAAGATCTTTCACCTGGTCGACACACATGAGGTAGATGGCTGCCAAGTACCAGACTCGATTATGGAACATTCATCATATTAAACGACATGAAAAAACTTAAAATAAACATCATTTGGGCACTCATCCTATTGCCAGCCTTTTCGTTTGCTGATAAAGGAAAATATATTTATAAGATTGACCTAACCCGGGTCATTGATGACAAGGTATATGTGGAAATGACCCCTCCGAATATAAAAGAAAGTGAAATCATCTTTTTTATTCCAAAAATGATCCCTGGTACCTATGCCATTGAAGATTATGGCAGGTTCATTTCCAAGTTCAAAGCAATGGATAAAAAAGGGAGACTGTTACCCGTTGTCCAATTGGATACAAACTCCTGGAAGATCAGTCGAGCGAACAAACTTCGTAAAATCAACTACTGGGTGGAAGACAGCTATGACACCAAGTTGGAGGGGCCGGATATTTTTCAACCTGCAGGGACCAACATCGAAGAAGGAAAGAATTACATCCTCAATTCAGGAGGATACTTTGGTTATTTCCAGGGTTTTAAAAACATCAACTTTACCCTCAATGTGGTACATGACCCTCAATTTTATGGGAGTACAGGATTACTTCCTGTAAGCATCAACAATCCTGTCTCGACATCATTCGATATGAAAGGAGTAAATATATCTGCTAACTCTAAAGTGGACATCTTCTCCACATCTTCCTACGACGCCCTGGTTGACTCACCTATCATGTACTGTCAACCCGATACAACGGTTATCAACGTGGCCGGAACGCATGTACTCGTCTCGGTGTATGCTCCTGAGCATAAGGTAAACTCTAAACAGATAGCTGGAAGCATCACTGAAGTGTTAAATGCCCAAAAAAATTATCTCGGAGGGCAACTCCCTGTCAAGAAATATGCCTTTATTTTTTATTTTACCGAAGAACCGGTCACGTCTTACGGAGCTCTTGAGCATTCCTATTCTTCATTTTACTATATGCCCGAGATGAGTATCGATCAAATGGAAGGTCAGTTGCGTGATTTTGCAGCACATGAGTTCTTTCATATTGTCACCCCACTAAGCATTCATTCCAAAGAGATTGGTGATTTTGATTTCAACAACCCAAAGATGTCAGAGCATTTGTGGCTCTATGAAGGTATGACAGAATATTTTGCCGGCAATGCACAGGTGAAGGGAAAACTTATATCTCCCGATGAATATTTTAATGTTCTAAGGCAAAAGATGATCGTTTCTTCCCAATACAATGACACCCTGGCTTTTACTAAGCTAAGTAAAGGAGTGCTGGATAAGTATGCGGATCAATACTACAATGTATATCAAAAAGGTGCGCTGATAAGTATGTGTCTTGATATTTTATTGCTCGATCATTCTGATGGTACATATGGCGTTCAGCAAATGATGCATGATCTATCGTTGAAGTTTGGCAAGGATCGCGCATTCAAGGATGATGAACTGTTTGATGTTATCGCCTCCCTCACATATCCAGGCATCCGTGATTTTTTTAAAAAATATGTCGAAGGCAATGAGCCTTTGCCATATTCTGAAATATTGAATAAAGTAGGGATCAAATTTGCGAGAATCGACACCGTAATGGACTATAGCCTGGGAATAGAACAGCAGAATATCGGCATTGATATGGAGAAAGGACAATTGTATATTCAAAATGATGACCAACTTAATGATTTTGGCAAGGCCCTGGGTTTTATGAATGGCGATGTCATCCTGAAGATACAGGGGAAAGATTTTCCTCCGCTAGGACCGACCACTCAGCAGTACATTAATGATCTAATGAACTCCATGAAAGAGGGACAACCATTCACAGTGACCATAAATCGGCTCAAGCAAGATTCCACCTACCAGGAAACAACCCTAAATACGAAAATTATCAGGGTAAAACGGCCGGTTCCGTATGCCATGCACCCCATAGAAAACCCCACAGATCACCAATTGCTGGTACGAAAGGCCTGGCTGGGTCTTTGATCAAGTTAGATTATCTATTAAATGACAACAGAGACCTGTTATTAAATGATTAAAAGTTTTCCCAGGCAGAAGTCAAGAGTTGGTTTGGTTGGTGAGAATTTCATATTAGTTTTCTCTTGGTTGTAACATTTGACTTTAAGATTCGTCTTGCTTTTGAATATGAGTTTGGAGGCCTTTACCACCCGGGTATTACCAGTTAAAGACAAACTTTTTCGTTACGCTTACCGACTGTTGAAGAGTGAAGTAGAAGCACAGGACGTGGTGCAGGAAACGATGATAAGGGTTTGGAACAAACGGGATGAGATGCACACCTATCTTAATATGGAAGCTTGGTGTATGCGGATTACACGTAACTTGTCCCTGGACAAACTGAAATCCAAGCATAAGAGAACACAAGTGTTTCCAGATGGATTTGATGTCAGCAGTAACGGTCAAAGCCCATATTCAACAACTGAAACAGATGATACAATGTTGGCCATTCATCAATTTATTGAGCAGTTGCCTCAAAAGCAGAGGGAAGTAATACAGCTGCGCGATATAGAAGGATTCTCTTATAAAGAAATTGCTGAAATCCTGGGTATTGAAGCTAACAGTGTAAAAGTGAATCTGTTCAGGGCCCGTAAGGCCGTACGTGAAAACCTGCTAATGATCAACGCTTATGGACTTGAAAAAAGTTGAAGTATTGCTCGAACGGTATTGGAATTGTGCCAGTACCACTGAAGAGGAACGTGAGCTAAGAGAATTTTTCTCTCTGGAGCATATTCCTGATAAATATAAACATGTGGCCGCTTTATTCCGGTATTATTCTGATCGTGGAAAACCGGGAATTCCGGATCCACAATTTGAGCCATCACTGATTGAACGGCTTAAGCATCAGAAATCGCCAAAAGTTAGGAAAATGGAGCGAGCGTTTCAAAACTATATGAAAGTAGCGGCCGCGCTATTGTTAATTGTAGTGACCAGCCTGATCTTCAGAATGGAAGTTTGGAAGTCTGGAAATGCTCCTGACTTACTCCTTGTTCAGGATACCTACAAGTCACCTGAGCAGGCATTTGCCGAAACAAAAAAGGCATTGTTACTTATCGCATCAAAAATGAAAGAAGAAAAACAACAAGTGGATAGAATAAAAGCCTTAAACGAAGCTGAACAAAAAATTAAAACCCAAAAGAAATGAAAAGGACCATTCTTATTATGACATTGTCATTCTTCGCCTTGATGGTTAAGGCACAAAATGATGCCATCAGTAAATTCTTTAATAAGTATGAGGATGACGAAGATTTTACCCACGTGACTGTCACAGCACGGATGTTTGGCTTGTTCGCCAATCTTGATGCAGAAGAACAGGAAGACAAAGACCTACTGGATGCCATCAGCAAGGTAAAAGGGCTCAAAATACTAGCTAAAGACGATACGAGCGACGGAAGAGAACTCTATAAAGAAGCGTTCAAACTGATCCCTTCGAAGGACTATGACGAACTTATGTCAATTCGGGACAAAGACAACGATATGAAGTTTCTGATTAAAGAAAAAGATGGGATCATCAATGAACTTCTAATGGTTGTTGGTGGAGATAATCAGTTCCTTATATTAAGCCTTGTTGGAGATATTGATCTCAAGCAAATCTCGAGACTTTCGAAATCCATGGATATTGAAGGATTTGAAAAACTAAAAAATTTGGACAAGGATCATCATAATGACAATGATCATTAATACCCAAACATAAGATTTCAACTCAAAATAAACGTTTAAATTAACATTTAATAGCAATGAAAAAACTCACAGTAATGGTAATAGCCCTGGTCTTACCAATGGTGCTGATAGCTCAAAGTTCAGCCATTAAAAACTTCCAATCTAAATACAAGGACAATGATGATGCTACCTATGTCACCATCACGGGTCCATTCTTCAAATTTCTATCCAGTATCACCGATTATGATGCCGACCCTGATGCTCTAGCTCTCGGACGTGTGGTAGAAGGGATCAAATCTATGAAGATCGTTCAAGTGCCATATTATGAAACCGACCTAAAAAGAGAAGAGGTTGATCAACTTTTAAATTCCATTCAAAAGGACAACTATGAGGAACTGATCAATGTACGTGACGGTCGGGACAAAGTAAGTATTATGGCCCAGGGGGAGGATTCAAAATTGCGCAATATCCTTATTTTCATTGATAATAAAAATGAATTCACACTTATGAATATCGATGGTACCTTGTCCATGGAAGACATTGCTTACTTGTCGAAGCATCATAAAAATTTCCACAAGTAGATAATATAGTCCGAGAATAAATTGTGAGTAGCCCACGCTACTCACAATTTTTCCTTATTTTCAAGCAATAATGAAAGCAAAGCTATCCTTCTTCTTTTGGTTGGTCCCATTCGTACTGCTGGCTCAGAGTAAAACGATGCGTGAACTCGATGAAGCATACCCCGATGCATTTGCACTGGTTTTTTATCACAGCTCGCTCAACATGCTCAATGTGGATGACGACCCTGATTTTGATCGTATGATCAGCAATATCAACAAAATTAAACTGCTAAGAATTGAACGCAGTAATGAAGAGTTTACGGATAAAAAACTGAGCGATCTGAAGGTAAAGCTTGCAGACCGGGATTACGAAGAATTGATGATTGTCAAAGGCAAAGGATATGACACTACCGTTTATATGCAGGAAGATCAGGGGGAAGTAAAGGGATTTTTCCTATATGTACTGGATGATGATTCTTTCATGGCATTTGATGTAGATGGCACCTTGCCGGTCAAAGATATTGGTCTCCTGGTGGAGAAAATAAAAGATGTAAAAGGTCTCAAATAAAATGGATATCGTACTCTCCACACATGGGTTGACCAAGCACTATGGCAGGATCAGAGCTGTAGACCATCTTGATCTTGAGATAAAACGAGGGTCTGTCTTTGGTATCTTAGGACCCAATGGAAGTGGTAAAACAACTACCCTTGGTATGATCCTTGATGTGATCAACATTACCTCGGGCAGCTATAGTTGGTTTGGGACCCCCCCTTCAAAAGAACAACGAAGGAAAATTGGAGCCATACTTGAAACACCCATATTTTACCCTTATCTATCGGGCTGGCGTAACCTGGAAATTGTTTGCAAAATCAAAGGCGTTGAACTTAAAAAAATTGATGAAGTTATAGAACAGGTCAGACTGTCAGAGAGAAAAGATGATAAATTCAAGACCTACTCACTTGGTATGAAGCAGAGGCTTTCCATTGCTTCCGCCCTACTCAGTGATCCGGAAGTGATGATCCTTGACGAACCTACCAATGGTTTGGACCCGCAAGGTATTGCAGACATCCGCCAGTTGATCATTGAAATTGCCCAGGCGAACAAAACAATTGTCCTTGCGAGTCATTTGCTTGATGAAGTACAAAAAGTTTGTACTGAATTTGCTGTCTTAAAAAAAGGCCAGTTGATTCATACAGGTCCTGTATCGGATGTCAGCAAAGGAGATACCGTTGTTGAAGTTATGGCGTCTCAGCCCCTCGATGATCTTCTAAGTAAATGTGGCCTTGTGTATTCAGTGAAAAAAAATCTTCGCAAATATGAAGTTAAGTTGGAAACAGATAAGGGACCGGAAGACCTAAACCGTTATTTATATGACCATGGAATCGTGGTTTCTCATTTGGTGGCCCAGCAGCGAACGCTTGAAAAGCAGTTTTTAGATATTCTAAAAGAATCCGAATGATACGTTTGTTGCAAATTGACCTATTGAAAATGAGGCGTTATAAGACGTTCTGGATCCTGATAATCCTGTATTTTGCTACTCTGGGGCTGGTTACCAGTAGCGGGATGGAATTTCTTAAATGGCTTGCCAGCAAGGGCGCCGACTTCGATCGGGTAGATATCCTTAGGGTGCCTTTGTATCACTTTCCGGATATTTGGCAGAACCTCACCTATGTCAGCACATATTTTCAGCTTGTGCTCGCCGTTGTTGTAGTAGTCGCCGTCACAAATGAATTTAGTTACAAAACAATTCGACAAAACATCATTGATGGCATCGACCGTAAGGATTTTCTCTTGTCGAAAGTGTTGTTCATTGCCTTGTTGGCCCTATCGGCAACTCTATTTGTTTTTCTCATCGGAATCGTTACCGGAAGTATATATTCCCCGGCTTCAGAAATGAGGTTTATGTTCCGGACCATCGAGTTTATTCCGGGATTTTTTCTTGCTACCTTCTCGTATCTTCTCCTGGTGTTGCTGTTATCGGTTATGATAAAACGAGCAGGTTTAGCATTAGGCATTACAATCATTTATCCGGCCCTTGAATATACCCTAACCGCCAGTCTCCCCGATGTATTGGATCCAGCAGATGACTTTTTCCCTTTACATGCCATTAACAACCTGATTCATGTGCCATTTCAACGATATATCTTCCTGGAAATACAGGATTATGTTTCTCTGACATCTTCGCTTGTTGCCATAGCTTATTGTTTTGTCTTTATTTACCTGAGCTATCAGATCCTTTCAAAGAGAGATTTGAATTGATCATTGAAGACATCACTACAAGGTTGGTAGCCTATGGTGATTGTGTTATCTTGCCTTTTTATGCGTAAGGTTTCCATCATACTGTCCATACTTTGCTTGAATGTTTTTGGAAAAACTGTTCGTGCACAATCCATGGACAGTCTCAGTTCATTAGTAAATCAAAGAGATACGATCGCCGTAAAAGCATTAAATAAATTATTTAACCTTACCTATCATTCTACACCCGACATTGCCCTGGACTATACCCTGAAAGCCCTTGACATTGCTCTCGACATCAACTACCAACAAGGGATAGCCTATTGTTACAACAACATAGGCGTGATATATAAGAATCAGGGAGTGCTGGATAAAGCCATGGATTATTATTCAAAATCGCTTAGACTGAACGAAGATATCGGAAATTCAAAGGGAAGAGCTTCTAACCTGAGTAATATAGGTACCGTTTATTCTCTTCAGGGTGATCAGGATAAAGCGCTAACCTATTTCATGAGAGCATATCGTACCCTGGATTCTCTGGGAAATCAACAAGATCTCATCGGCGCATTGAATAACCTTGGTAATACCTACCTGAAAAAAGGGGAAGACTATCGAGCCATTGGTTTTTATAAGAAGGCGCTGGAAATATTTAATCGATATCCTGACACTCCCATTGACCCATATTCCAACATTGGTCAGGTTTATTTAAATCGTGGGGAATATTGGAGGGCCAGGAAATATTTTTACCTGGCTAAGAAGTTTGGTGAAAAAAATAAGAACCAAACAGTAATGGGATTTGCTAATCATAATTTGGGGATCATAGCTTCAAGGACTGGAAATATAGATGATGCTATTAAGCTAGAAGACACCGCTCTGGAACAGTCCCAACAAGCTATGAATATACCCTTATTGAAGGACATCCATCTGGCACTGGCTCAGTTCTACTACGAAAAAAAGGAGTATAAAAGGGCCTATGATCATCGATTATTATATGATAGCTACCTACAGGACATATATACACAGTTAAACAATCAGCAGTTAAATGAGTCCAGGATCACTTATAAACTAATGAAAAAAGAAAAGGAGCTAGCTCTGAATAACAAACAAGACGAACTGATGGGAGGGAAATCTCATATATTCATTATTCTCGGAATCATGGCTTTGATGATCATAATGGCTTCTTTGTTCGTGGTGTATTTTGTTCGAAAAAGTAAAAAAGAGGAAACAAAAGCTTAAATTTTATTTGAAGACAACTTTTCGCTGCATAGTGAAGTTATAAAACACTCCTATTAAAACAGCGGTAATTGCCTTGGACAGCACATAGTTTGCCTCAAAATACTCGGTGAATATATAAACGCCAAGCGTATTCAGAATTAAACTGCCTACTGCCACCAGTACATATAGTATCGCCTGGACTGAAACCTTGTTTTCCGTAGAAACAAAAGACCAATATCTACCCAATAAAAAGTTGACAATAGCTCCAGTAGTAGCGCTCAGCACATTGGAAAGAACATACCAAAGACCAACCCATTCAGTCAGTAACACCATTATGCAAAAATCTACACCTGTTGCTATGATTGCAGCAATTTGAGAACGAAAAAATGAGATGAGGAAGGTTGGTTTTTTTGTCATGACATGGATCCCAAATTAGATCATATCAAGCCATCCGGTAAACAGAATTACCTGCAAAACCAAGTTACTGTACACTCCCGCTACTACATCATCCATCATTACGCCCCATCCTCCCGGAAGGTTTTCCATTCTCCGAATTCCCAGAGGTTTCCAGATGTCAAAAATCCTAAACAATACAAATCCACTGATTATAATCTTCCATCCGTAGGGAGTGAATAACAAGGCTATCCATACTCCAACCATTTCATCAATAACAATCTTTGATGGGTCTTTCCCCCAATATGTCTCCAACAAGTTGCTTACCTTAACCCCAATAGTGAGGAAGACCAAAATGAGAATCCCTAACCCAAGTGAATAATGAATATGAGAAAATATTCCCGCATGTTGCATCAACCCTATGATAACAAGGGCCACAACAGCACCAGCCGTGCCCGGAGCAACGGGGGAATACCCTGCTCCAAACCCGGTGGCCAATAATTTATGGACCCACTGCCAGCGCTTCACAGGTTAATCGTAGTAATCTAATCCTAAATGAGTAATGAGATCCTCATTCTGAAGGTTTCGTAATGTGTTTTTTAGCTTCATCAATTGAACGAAAATGTCATGGAAGGGCCGTAGGCCTTTAAGCGTTTGAGGGGATTTGAAATAAAACGACAACCATTCCTGGATACCTGACATCCCTGACCGAGAGGCAAGATCAAGAAATAAGGCAAGATCGAGTACGATGGGAGCAGCAAGGATCGAATCCCGGCACAAAAAATCGATCTTTATCTGCATTTTATATCCAAGCCATCCGAAAATGTCAATATTATCCCATCCCTCTTTATTGTCTCCCCTGGGTGGATAATAGTTGATCCTGACTTTATGATAAAGATCGTTATAAAGTTGAGGGTGATTCTCTGGTTCGAAGATTGCATCCAGTACGCTCAATTTGGAGACTTCTTTTGTCTTAAAACTCTCAGGGTCATCCAATACTTCTCCATCCCTGTTACCAAGAATGTTAGTTGAAAACCATCCTCCCACCCCAAGTGACCGAGCTTTCAAACCTGGAGCAATGATAGTTTTAATTAATGTCTGACCGGTTTTAAAGTCTTTTCCACAAATTGGGGTCTGTGTCTGCCTGGCCAAATCCACCAATGCCGGCACATCTGCCGATAAGTTGGGGGCTCCATTAGCATAGGGTATTCCCATTTTTATAGCAGCATAGGCGTATATCATACTGGGTGGAACTGCGTCGTCATTATTCCGCATACCTTCTTCAAGTGCCTCAATACTGGCATGAACCGATGATTCCTGCATATACGTTTCCGTAGAACCACTCCATACCATTACCAGACGTTCACAGTGATTCGCTTCCTTGAAGGTCCTGATGTCCTCCATTACTGCTTCTGCCAGGTCCATTTTTGTTGGCAGATCTTTTACGTTTGGCCCATCAAGATTCTTCACATATCGCTTATCGAATACCGCTTTCATGGGTTGGATCCCCTCCAGTTCATCCTTAATGGAGTCAAGAAGTGATTTATCCAGAACACCGGCATTCAAAGCCGATTCATAAACATTGTCTTCAAAGATGTCCCAACCTCCAAAGCAGATATCGTTAAGATCTGCCAGCGGGACGAAATCCATAATCTTTGGGTTCCTGTTTTCTGTTCTCTTTCCCAAACGTATGGTTCCCATTTGTGTAAGCGAACCAATGGGTTCAGAGAGTCCCTTCCGTACCGACATGACGCCGGCAATGAAAGTACTCGCCACAGCTCCTAATCCAGGAAGTAAGATTCCTAGTTTACCCTTAGGTGCTTCAATATTTGATTGATTTTTCATTATATATTTTTGGTTGATTTTAAAAAATTTCTAGAGCCATTTTTGTTCCTTGTACCATAAAAGGGTCTTCTGCAACCCCAACTCAATGGTAGTATGAGGTTCGAAATCTAATTCATCTTTAACGGTGCTGATATCACATTTCCAATTCAGGCTGCTTAACTCTTTCACTTTCTCAAGATTAAATGCAGCATATCTACCTGTGATCCGCTGAATTCCCTCAGACAAGAACGCAACGATTTTTAATAAAGAGACAGGAACATGTAGCCTCATCGTTTTTTTATCCAGCACTACCTTAGCGAGTTTAGCGACAGATTGCATGGACGTGTCCTGCTCATGAGCAGCCAGGTAAATCTGGCCAATTTTTCCATGTCGTGCTGCCCGAAGAACGAGCTCAGCGAGATCATCTACATAAATAAAACTTAAATGTTGTTTCTTGAATCCAATGAGTGGTTCAATTCCTCTACTCACCAGCTTAAAGAAGGTAAATATTTCCTTTTCCCGAGGTCCGTATACTGCAGTGGGCCTTACAATCACGAAAGGGAAACCATTTAAGGATTCGAGAAACTGCTCTGCCTTTAATTTGCTTTCACCATAGGCGGTAATTGGCTGTGGTATATCATGACTTGTAATTGCATTGAGCGATTCTTCATTGCCAGGTCCACAAGCAGCCAGGCTGCTGATAAACACAAATTTCTCAGGTACAGTTCCGGCAGCCATCAAAGCATTGACCAGATTTTTAGTGAGTTCGCAGTTAATATGGCAATAAAGGTCTCTTTTGGGAGCCTTTGTAGCCCCGGCATTATGAACAACATAATCGAATGACTGTTTCTTAAAGACCTCTTCCAACTCCTGAGGGCTTCCAAGGGTTATCGGAAAAATATGTATTCTTTCATCCATAAGGTATTCAAGGTTGCTTGATTTTCTTACCCCGGCATATACTTCCAATCCTGCCTCCAGGGCCGCCTTCACTAGATGTCCGCCAATAAAACCACTTGCCCCGGTGATCAATACTTTTTTCATGAAATTGGTTGCTGGTACAGGCGATAACGTTTATACATCCGGCCTGTCATGTTTACCAGGGCTCTGTTCATAGGATCATTGGTTTCCAGAATCCATGAGGCTTCGGCACCCCGGATATGATGATCTATACAATGTCTCATGATCCGGCCATAAAAACATGCCTCCACACCCAGTTTCCTATATTCTTCGAGCACTCCCAGGGTGATCACCCGAATAAAATCAATTTTTCGTTTATGCCATAATAGTTTGAATATCCCCAAAGGGAGCAATCTTCCTCTTTTTACTTTACGGAAAGCCTGGTTGATATCCGGAATGGCTAACGAAAAGCCAATTACTTTATCTTCATGTATAGCCACAAAACAAAGGCGGGGATCCATGATCATTTTCATATCGGCAGCCACATGATCGAATTCCTTATCTGTAGCTGGCACAAATCCCCAGTTTTTGTCCCAGGCAGCATTATACACCTTTTTAATAGTCGATACTTCCTGCTTGAAGTTCTTCATATCAATAGGTCTTATAAATATGCCCTTCTTACCAAGTCTTTCTTCCAAAAGGCCTAACTTATTGAAGGCACGGTCATTTGTTACATTAGCAGTAATGATCTCATAAGCCAGGATATCCATTTGCTTTCGAAATCCATAACGTTCAAGGAACTCTAGGTAATACGAAGGATTGTACGTCATCATGACCACGGGTGGACGGTCATCTCCTTCAACCAGGACTCCACACGTATCATTTGTAGAAGGATTCACCGGCCCAACCACCTTATTGAAACCATGTGTTTTCAACCAGTTGATGACCTTGTTCAATAAGGCTTCTGCAATCGAATAGTCATCAACAACCTCAAAAAAACCAAAAAAACCGGTTTTTTCGCCTGTATATTCATTATGATTATCGTTCCTGATAGCCGCAACCCTACCTTTTACCTTATGGCCATCCATTGCGAGGTACAGCTGAATATCGGCATGTTCGAAAAACGGATTTTTCTTAGGATCCAATAGATCACGTTGTGCCACAAACAGCTCCGGGACATAGTTAACATCCCCAGCATAGAGATCATGAGGGAAGTCGATAAACAGTTTTTTCTGTTTACCTGTTTCAACCGGTACGATTTCCATTAACCTACGGCTTTGAGCGTTTCGAATACGCCAGTCTTATCCGCCGTTTGTTTTATTTTGTTAACAGCAAATTCTATTTGTTGTTCGGTATGAGTGGCCATCAATGAGAACCTGAGCAATGATGAATCACTACTTACAGCAGGTGAGACCACAGGGTTCACAAAAACACCTTCATCCATAAGCATTTTACTCATTATGAATGTTTTGGTATTATCACGGATATATATAGGAATGATAGGAGTTTCCGATTTACCGGTATCAAATCCATATTCTTTGAGCATGCTCATGGCGAACTTGGTGTTTTTCCAAAGCCTGGCTATTCGTTCCGGTTCTTGTTTGATAATATCTACTGCCGCACTGGCACTGGCCGCATTACCAGGTGCAATGCTTGCACTAAACATCAGTGAGCGGGCATTATGTTTAAGAAAATTAATGGTAGGCTTGTTACTGGCAATAAATCCACCTATGGACGCCAGTGATTTACTAAAGGTACCCATCACCAAATCCACATCCTGAGTAACCCCGAAGTGAGAGCTGGTACCTGATCCCTGCTTTCCTATTACTCCCAATGCATGAGCATCATCAAGCATGATATTGGCTTTGTATTGCTTAGCAAGGTCCACAATCTTATCCAAATGAGAGATATCCCCTTCCATACTGAAGACACCGTCCATAATAATAAGCTTAATACAATCTGGATTCAGTTTAGCAAGAATGCGCTCCAGATCAGTCATGTCGTTATGTCTGTACTTTACTACATTAGAGAAGGACATTCTGGTACCATCAATAATGGATGCGTGGCTGAGTTCATCCAGGATCAGATAGTCATTTCGTCCGGTTAGGGAAGAAATAACACCAACATTTACCTGGTAACCTGTGCTGAACACCAGGGCTTGTTCCATTCCTACAAAATCAGCCAGTTTCTCCTCCAACTCAATGTGCATATCCAGGGTGCCGTTGAGAAACCTGGAACCTGCACATCCGGAACCATATTTTTTTATAGCCCGTCGTGACGCTTCTTTAATAAGAGGATGATTTGTCAGACCTAAATAACTGTTAGAACCGAACATCAGCACTTTCCTCCCATAGATAATCACCTCTGTGTCCTGGTCTGATTCGATTGGTCTGAAATATGGGTACACACCCCTGGCCATAATTTGCTGCGGGGTATCATACGCTTTCATTTTCTCTAATAATAAATTCATGCTAATGGTATTTTATTATTTGTTAGGGTCTTTTTCATTTTAAATTTTGGGCATAATTCACAACCCATGTTTTGATCGATGTTTTTAAAATTAGTTTTTCGAATATTAGTAATGATGCGATGGCACATCCGATTCCAGCTAGTACATCTATTATATAGTGATGTCCACTATAAACTGCAGAAAACCAGATTCCGGCACAAAACACCAGAAAGAGGCCTGAGAGGAACCACAATCTTTTTTTCATTGCATAAAACAGCACAACCACCGGATATGACGAATGAAGCGATGGTATAGCTGCAAAAACATTTGCGTTTTTCGCATATAACGATGCAAAAATATGTATTCCAAAGAAAGAATCAAACTTTACAAGACCGGCCGGGTTCCCGGGGATATTGAAATGAGCAACTTGCCCGTACAGGCTGTAATACCATGGAGGAGCCGCCGGATATATGTAGTAAAAAATAAAGCCAATCAAATTCGTTAAAAGGAAAGCAAGAGAGAATTGTACGAGGCTTAGTTTGTCCTTGATAAACAGATAGATCCCAAACGCTATGGGTACCGGCACCCAGTTCAGGTAAAACAAACCAGTGATTACATCCAGAAAGGTACTTCCATTTATCTCCCAGTACTCATTCGGAGTCAGTATATCACCTTCAGTCCGTATGCCAAACCATTCTTTTTCAAATTGATAAGGTTCTGCAATATGAACGGTGCCATATTCATAATTTGGAAAGGCTCTCATAGAATCGTAAACCACGACGTAGATCAGAAAAAATAGAAAACCAAGAACAATTTTCCGTGAAAATGGGTGGATAAGGTAGGCCAAAGCGCTAACCCCGGCAATAATTAAATGCTCAGTTTTCAGGCCAACCACAAAGGTTACCCATAAGAGGTAAACCCCGGTTGCTATGGCAGTATACAGTACTCTTCTCTTCATAGGTTGAGGTTGCTACTGCTACGTCTTTTACACAGACATTCGCTCATGTATTTGTTCTCCAGTGTTTAAGTCTAATCCGTATATATCAATATACTGAATATTAGGCCAAAATGAGTTTCCCTCAATTTCCAAGAAAACGTTTGTTAACCTGGCCCGCTTACCATTTATGTCGGTAACGAGCCTTGCCATTCCGTTTTCGCTGCTTTCCAACTTAAACTCTCTTGACTTTAATGCAACAAGTTTTACATCAAAAACATTCGCATCTTCTTCTAATTGTTTCAAAATTACCCCATATGCAAATTTTCGCTCGAAAAAACTCAGGTTCTTTCGCTGCCCTTCCTCTTGATAGCGGACCCAAAATACCTTAATGGGTTTGTTTCTATCCAATTGTCCCTGTTCACCCAGGTTAAGCTGATAGACCACTGTATTGGTATTCGTGCTTTTCTGAATGTAGAAAAGCATATGGTCCACGGAAGTGACAGGATACTCGGACCGCACATCGGCTTGAGCAAATCCAATACTTAATATTCCGGTCATCAATCCAAACAACGCAGGGGTTATCCTATTTAACTTTTTATAGCTCATTAATTTTCACCTCGTTCTTTTAAGACTCTTCGGCAATGTCTTAGGCGACGAATAGCCGTCAGATTTGCCCATACAGCAAGTACGCTTATCGGAAACGTAAATATGGAGATGGTTTCAAACACCGAAATCGGCAAGTATGAAACCTGTATCTTAAATTCGCCTCCCAGGAAGGCCGATCCTACACCACACAACAGGGCCGAAAGACCAATCAGAATGATTCGTTCAGGTCGCTGCATAATACCTACACTGCAGTCAATGCCTAACCCTTCGGCCCTTGCCCTTGTATAGCTAATCATCATTGAGCCAATCATGGCCACAAAGGCAAATAGTGAACTAAGAAAGTAATCATGTGACACCAGGTAGTAACAAATACCAAGGAACATGATCAGCTCGCTATACCGGTCCAATACTGAGTCGTATAAGGCCCCAAATGTGCTGCTCATCTTCCCAACCCTGGCTAGACGCCCGTCTATCATATCAAACAATCCTGCGATCAAAATTGTAACACCTGCCCATCCAACATAAGAAAGTTCCCCTCTAACCCCTTTTTCAGCACCAATAACGAATATAACAGCTGCCACGCCGTTCAATCCAAGTCCTACAGAAGTGATAATATTGGGACTTACATTAAATCGTACCAGCATATTGACCAAGGGGTTGATCATGGTATATACAAGCTGTTGCCCTTTTAATTTTAATGTAGAAGCCATTATATTAAAATTCTAATTTAAGTCTTGCTCTAATCCCCATCCCTGTTACTCCAAACAATCCAGGTCCCACAGTTGGATGATCCAAATAAGTCAATCGTTTCACCACATCCACCCGGAATACCTTAAATATGTTAGTAATTCCAGCACTAGCCTCCATATAAGGGCCATCATTCAAGAAATAAGTTTCAGGCTCTAAGGTCTGACTATTAAATGGAAATCTAAATACTTCCGGATTTAAATTTGGATTATTCTTATCTGAAACACTTCCCCATAAGGCCTTAAATGAGACTACCTCACGCAATTTCAGCCGCTTTAATAATGGTATTTTATTAAAAAACAGGCCATTGAAAAAATGCTGTGCATTAATGCTGACGTATTCATCAGTGAGGAATTCCAGGAAATTCATCATATTGTATGATCGAAGCTGATAGGCATAGGTTTGATTGGCTTTGGGCAGATTCAATAATGGATAGGGTACCGTGCCAAAAAGCTTCCCTGCCGTAATCTCTGTTTCAAGATATCCAAAGATCCATAGATAGGTTCGTTTAAACATACTTCCTGTCACCCGTGAAAAGCCATACTGACCTCCCAAAACATTATCAAAGCCCTGTTGCATACGAAGATTGAAAATGGGGTATTTGTTCTTGAGTGGAATTCTGAATTTCTTCGATTGATAGAACTGCTCATTAGGGGCATATCGCAGGTTCAGATTTAGCTCAGTGGTCCGGATAAAGGGGGTAATCTGCGGTGTTTCAATAGGACCAGTCTGAAAACTAAGGCTACCTAATGGACGCTGTTTACGATTTTCTCCAATGACCTGATAGGAAAAACCTCCCCTGAATTCCTTCATATATTCAAATTTGTAACTGTCATAGAACATCAACTTGTCCGATCCCCCGCGCTTAAATGATAATAGAAAGTTGTCTTCATTGATAAAATCAAGACCCTGACCTGGAAAATTAGTATCATGCTGGATGGAAAACTTGATATAATGCTTCGGGTTCCGAAGCCAATCCCGATTAAAAGAGTAAGTATATCCCAGGGAGTATTTCCATTCTTTATCCTTAAATCCATAGGCCAAAAAAGTCTCGATCATACTTTTTTTATTGAATTTCAAATTGGTCTGTCCCCCTATCTTTAATTTCAATCCTTCAACATCATTAAAGCTATAGAAGGCATTGACAGGACCGATATCGACAGGTCCGAAATCTTTATAACCCACAAGAACAAGCATAATGATATCCATGGTTCTCTTGAATGCAGGAACGGTCTGTACCGTATCAATCATATGATAAACTCCTTCCTCTTTTTGACTTAGAGGTTCGTGACGCGCCTCTTTCCAAAATTCACTCGTTTGCTCATCATTAAATGGTTCTTTAACAATAATTTGATCCCCCTTGTAAGTGGAGTCCGCTCTTTTAATGTTGAATTTGAAGTCGTTGTATGATACCGTCCGGGTCCCGGCAAGCCCAACTTTATCTGAACTATTAAAATCAATGCTGATTTCGTCACGTGAAAGCATATAAATACTGTCCTGAACCGGCTCAAATTCCTGCTTGATCTGAAGGTCATTCACAAAATTGAGATCTGTTGACTTGGTAATACCCAGATCCACACTCACTACGCGAAAGGAAGAGTCATTACTTATCATCATGCTACCCGTAAAGGCCATGGCCAAAGGATTCCGAGGCAAAAACGAAAGCTTGATCTGACTTTGGTCATCAACGGTTACTGTATCCGTTATCATATACTTATAGACACCGGGGCCAATATCAGCAATGGGACTAACAAATTTATCCGCGAGGATAGTCATTTGATTATCATAAATGTTGATGTCCTGGTACATCTTGTCCATCAGGAAAGAAATACCATCATTGTCCAGATAACTTTTGAAACCGGTGATTTTAAGCCCTTTCTGATATTCCTTCTTTGCCTTTGGCTTTTTTCGATAATAAACCTGACCCGAAGTTTCTCTTAAAAATATGGGCAAGTAAGGTTTGCCTGATACCTCCGAAGTATCTACATAGTCGAAAATAAACTGAAATTTCCTGAATATCTTCTTTTGTGTATATGCCTTGGTTATGTTGTTGAGATCAAACTCAACCTTTTCATATTTATTATATTCATAATAATCAAGTGACTCCTTTCGATTGTCCTTTTTATGGGCAACTACTTCACGAATCAAACGGACGGCAGGATTATCCTTATTCCGATATCGTTTTTTCTTTGCTTTCACCGTTACAGCTTCGAGTGCAATTACAGAGGAAGACAAATTGATATTTAATGTTTGGGAACTGCCTTTTTTCACTTCAGTGGTATCGGCATCATATCCTACAAAAGAAGCAACTATCTTACCTGATCCCCATTGTGTTTCGATGAAGTACTTCCCATTTATATCTGTTGTTGTTCCAATGTTAGTTCCTTCAAAATAGATATTCACAAAAGGGAGCACCTCATTTGTATCTGCATCACGGACTGTTCCTTTTACCCGTGTGAGTTGCTGAGCTGAGGCCAGAAATGGCAGCCACAAGCTGATAATCAGGGTCGAAAGGACAAGCCGTCGGCGGAATCTAAAATTTCTATTAAGCTTGCCCATTCATTTTTGTTTTCATCAACCTATTAATGTCGTTTGGACACGAAGAATATTGTACCCCAGTGAGGTAAAAGATGTTAAAACATGAAATTCCCAAACTCAACTCAATGATTGTGTGCATAAACAGGTTTTAAGTCATTTAAAAAGATGGTTAATTCTTTGTGAAAATCTGCTATTTAAGAGCTAACTAGCGGTTTTGATTTTTAGGTCTTGTTTTCAAAAGATATAAGTCAATGACCGCCATTGGTCTCGCAAGATATTCACGTATGAAAACACCATAACCATGTTTTTGGTTCAGAGGATCGGTAATGAGCGCATCTACCTGCATGCAATAGAAATTTCCGATAAACAGGGCCCGGTATGCATGAAATTCCTGTGTTATAATGATTAGATCATTTTGCCGAAAAACTTCCTTGGATCGTACAATCGAATCCAGCGTCCGCAGACCTGATTCATCCAGAATAATGGAAGAATCAGGAACGCCGAGTTCTATAAGCCTGCGCTTCATTTCTTTAGGCTCATTGTAGTATTGGCTATTATTGGCACCGCTTAACAAAAGGGTCTTTATCCTGCCATGATTAAACAGATCCGCTGCCTTTTTAACACGGGAAATAAAAAAGGGGTTATCGTCTCCATATTTTGTACGATAACTAGTACCAAGAACCAGGCCTACTTTATGTGACGGAAGGGCCTCAATATTCTGATATATCTGATCAGATGTTGAACTCACCACCCACATGTTGGTAATAGCAATAAATAGGATGCCGATTCCCAGGACTGTGGCCACAACTTTGACGAATAGTTTCACGATATGCTAAATAGTGTTTAAAAAATTTTTCTCAATCAGATGAGATCCCCGAACTACCGAACGAAACCATTGAAGCCTCAATATATCCTTTTGCTCATCACTTAGTTGCCATCCCAATCTGGATTTTCGCAACTGACTGGTTAAAACATACAAACAAATGGCGGCGCTCACCGATATATTAAGGCTTTCGGTAAACCCTACCATGTTGATGGATATCATGTCGTCCATCAACGATGCTCCTGCGTCTGACAGCCCTGTCTCTTCCGTGCCAAAAACAATTGCTGTTTTATCAATTATTTTATAATCAGCCAATTTGGTGGAACCGCTATGGGGAGACGTACCAACCAACCTGTACCCTGCTTTTTTTAACGACACCAGACAATCCTTCGTTGATGTTGTTTTTTTTGAATGTGGCTGATATCTGTGTATGCTCACCCATTTGGAAGCACCCTGCAACACATTTTTGTTTTCGAAATACTGATTATGATTTTCAATGATATGTACATCTGCAATTCCGAAACAATCACAACTCCGTACCACGGCGCTTGCGTTCTGTGACTGGTAGATATCCTCCAGAACAAGCGTAATGAACGTAGTCCTTTTCGAAAGCACTTGAGCAATACGGTCTTTTTTATTCCTGGTAATGTAGCTGGCCAGGTGGTCTGTCAACAATCTTTGTTGCTCTCTGTTCATCAGAAGTCAAGTTCAATAGTGGACCCAATATCGTATCCACCATCCTTGCTCTTCTGCTTTGATGCCTTAGCTGGATTAATCTGATCATTTGCTTGTTTCCCTTCAGATTTTCCCGATGTCTGTGTTACGGATTTCTCAGGTGTACCTGTCTTGCTTGATTTAGTTGACACTTCCGTTGATTTGGCCTCCGACGTATCGGCCATAACTACTTTTTTTACCTGGTAAGTTGACAGCTTATTCCCCATAGCCTTCCTCCCTTTTATCGAGATCATATCCTCAGCATTTACCACTTCAGTAACCCGCTGCTTTGTTTTTCCCTTGATCACTTCTAAAGTTAAGGTTGGGTGAGGTTTCAGTGTTGCTAACAGAAGTTTTGAGTTTTTATCTTCACTAATGAATGAGTAGGCCTTGTCCAGGGTTTGGGTTTCAATTACAAATCGCTTGATCATGGTAGATTTGCTCGCCCCGTCAACATACACTGCCGTAACCACCGCTTGTGGATCTAACCTGGACAAATGAAGTACTTTGTCGGCATCGTATCGATTGGTGACTTCATACGATGTAAGTGCATATGTTCCGTCCTTATAGATGACCAGAATCCTGTCATCCCCATCAAATGTCCCAATCATATCTCCATGGCCTTCACGATTCAATCGACCAATTGACGAATCGTACCACATATTTACTCCCTTTAGCGTTGACACTCCTGCAGTTTTCAGCTCTACTCTACGAACGGGATAACGCGTTACAATATTCCCTCCTGCACCACGTCCCTTAATTTCAAGATCGCTAAAGTCGAAATCGAAAATCTTCTTCCTTGCTTTGCAGCCGGCGGTCAATTTTATGGTAACAGTCTCTGCCTCACCATTTGGGTTAGCACTTATATATAATATCCTCGAATTTTTATGGCCTTTGGTCAGATCATATTCTTTGTCCCGCGTGATGGCCAATACATTGAACCGCTTGACAAATGAACGCCCGGACTGGCCATCCAGATATACCAGGTTATACACCATGCGTTCATCATTTTTCTTCCATACACCTGCATGGAGAATGTCTTTCCCCATGAACACTTTATCGGCAATCCTTGAAACCTGGCACTTGCCATCCTTCCTGATCACAATAATGTCGTCGATATCACTACATTCTGCAACAAACTCATCTTTTTTCAAAGCATATCCGATAAAACCCTCTTTGCGGTTCACATAAAGCTTTTGATTATTTGCCACTACCGCCTGAACCTTTATATTGTCAAAGCTGGTCAGCTCTGTTTTCCGCTGCTTGCCCTCGCCATACTTTTTGAGAAGCTCTTCGAAGAATGAAATGGTATAATCAGTAATGTGGTCAAGGTTATAAAGCACCTGGCTCAGTTCTTCGTCTAGTTTCCTCATCAACTCATCAGCCTTGAAGCTATCAAACCTGGAGATCCGCTTGATCTTAATCTCCGTGAGTTTTACAATGTCCTCCTGGGAAATTTCCCTGTAAAACTGGGACTTAAAGGGCTCCAATCCTGCGTCTATGGTACTGATAACAGCTTCCCATGATTCGCATTCTTCTATCTCACGATATATCCGGTTCTCAATGAAGATTTTCTCCAGGGAGGCGAAAAGTAGTTTTTCCTTGAGCTCAGCTTTCTTGATCTTTAACTCCCGAGTTAACAGGTCTACCGTTTGGGAAGTGTTCAGTTTGAGTACCTCATTGACTGATAAAAAATGTGGTTTATCATCAAAGATTACACAGCAGTTTGGAGAAATAGAGATCTCACAATCGGTAAACGCATACAAGGCATCGATGGTAATATCTGGTGATACGCCATTGGCCAGGGTTATGGATATTTCAACTTCACTAGCCGTATTATCAACAACTTTCTTTATTTTGATCTTCCCTTTGTCGTTGGCCTTGACGATCGACTCAATCAACGATGTAGTGGTTATTCCGTACGGTATATCCTTAATAATCAGCTCTTTCTTATCAATTGCTTCAATTTTAGCTCGAACTTTAATCCTTCCTCCCCTTTTTCCTTTATTGTATTCAGAAATGTCCACCATACCTCCCGTTGGAAAATCGGGATAAAGCTTGGGGCTTCGGCCTTTGAGGACATCAATGGACGCTTTAATCAGTTCAATAAAATTATGAGGAAGGATCCTGGTTGAGAGTCCGACAGCAATCCCTTCCACACCCTGGGCCAACAGAAGTGGAAATTTCACCGGCAACGCAACGGGTTCTTTTTTCCTTCCATCATAACTCAATTGCCATTCCGTGGTTTGTGGGTTGAATGCCACATCCAGGGCAAATTTGGAAAGGCGGGCTTCGATATAACGGGGAGCTGCAGATCGGTCGCCAGTACGTACATCGCCCCAGTTACCCTGGGTTTCAATAAGGAGGTCTTTCTGCCCCATATTTACAATTGCATCTCCAATAGCTGCATCTCCATGAGGATGATATTGCATGGTATGTCCAATGATGTTGGCCACCTTGTTAAAACGACCATCATCCAACTCTTTCATAGCATGCATGATCCTACGCTGAACAGGCTTAAACCCATCAGTGACGGCTGGCACGGCTCGCTCCAGGATCACATAGGAAGCATAATCCAGAAACCAGTTTTCATACATTCCCTGAAGTGGCCTTATTTCCTGCGCCCGGTGTTCCTCCGGTTCCTGTCCGTTTGAATGAACTTTATTTTTCATCTGGACTGACGATATCTTTTTCAACCCTTAATTTATGAATAATAAACTCCTGGCGATCAGGAGTGTTTTTTCCCATGTAGAAGGTCAGGATATTAGGGATACTGGAGTCGTCTTTCACCAGAACGGGCTCCAATCTTATATCCTCACCTATAAAGGATGCAAACTCATCTGGAGAGATCTCACCCAAGCCTTTGAACCGGGTGATCTCAGGCTTACCACCCAACTTTTTAATAGCTTTGTCCTTTTCACCCTCATCATAACAGTATAGGGTTTCCTGTTTATTTCGAACACGAAACAGCGGGGTTTCAAGGATAAATACGTAGCCATGTTTAACCAGATCAGGGAAAAACTGGAGAAAAAAAGTTAGCAACAGCAGCCGAATATGCATACCATCCACATCGGCATCGGTAGCTATAACGACCTTTCGGTAGCGGATATTTTCAATACCGTCTTCAACATTCAAAGCATGTTGCAACAGGTTGAATTCTTCATTCTCATACACTACCTTCTTAGACAGGTTGTAACAGTTCAAAGGCTTGCCGCGGAGACTGAAAACGGCCTGGGTTTGCACATTCCTTGATTTCGTTATTGAGCCACTGGCAGAATCACCTTCCGTGATGAAAACCATAGTGTTATCCCTATCCTCGCCCTTTTTATCGTTATAATGGATCCGGCAGTCGCGGAGTTTTTTATTATGCAAATTGGCTTTTTTCGCCCGTTCATTGGCCAGCTTTTTGATCCCCGCTATCTCCTTTCGTTCACGCTCGGACTGGATGATCCGTTTCAGAATAGCGTCTGCTGTATCCGGATTCTTATGGAGGTAGTTGTCGAGGTGCTTCTTTACAAATTCGTTAACGAATGTCCGCATGGTGGGACCCTCCGGACCTATGGCCTGGGAACCGAGCTTTGTCTTTGTTTGTGACTCAAATACAGGCTCCTGTACCCTGACGGCAATTGCAGCTACGATACTTGCACGTATGTCAGTAGCATCATAATCTTTCTTGTAAAAATCACGAAGGGTTTTAACAACGGCTTCCCTGAAGGCCGCCAGATGTGTCCCTCCCTGCGTTGTATATTGCCCATTCACAAATGAATAGTACTCTTCACCATACTGGTTAGAATGGGTCAGGGCTAGCTCAATGTCGTCACCAACCAGGTGTATCAAGGGATACCGGATACTGTCTTTATCAATCTTGCGCGAGAGCAGGTCCTTAAGACCATTTTCAGAATGAAATTTCTTACCATTAAATTGTATGGTCAAACCTGCATTCAGAAATACGTAGTTCCAGATAAGGTCTTCCAAATACTCCGGAATAAAGTGATAATTTTTAAACACAGAATGATCAGGCTCAAATACCACCAGGGTTCCATTACGTCCTGAAGACGTTGAAATGCGGGCATCATTCGAAATCTCACCCCTTTTGAACTCGGCTACTTTGGTTTTGCCCTCACGAAATGACTGCACCTTAAAATAATCTGATAATGCATTGACGGCCTTGGTCCCAACTCCATTAAGCCCCACTGATTTTTGAAAAGCGCCGGTATCATACTTGCCCCCCGTATTAATTCGTGAGACACAATCAACGACCTTACCCAAAGGAATACCTCTTCCGTAATCCCTGATTTCCACATGATGTTCCATGATCTTGATATCGATGGTTCTTCCAAACCCCATCATGTGCTCATCAATGGCATTATCCACCACTTCTTTTACTAGCACATAAATTCCGTCATCCTGCGCTGATCCATCCCCCAACTTACCAATATACATCCCAGGCCGCATGCGGATGTGTTCTTTCCAGTCTAGTGAGCGGATACTTTCTTCTGTATATTCTCCTATTTTTATTGACAAGACCCTCTGTAAATTAATATGAATTTTTCACCCTTATAGTGAAGGAAATATATTTTGATCAGATGACCAACACTCCTTTAAAAGTACCACTTGAAGAACAAGTTAGACCAAAAATGATAAGCTGTTCATAATAAGCAACATATCATACCTAGTCTAATGCTCAACATTCAGTGAAATTTTGATGGCTAGATATCGGATCGTTGCTCCGGCCACCCATAAAACCAAAAATCCAAGGCCAACATATACCAGGTATCCAAAATTTGAATAATCAAAGTTTTCCTCTCCGTTTAAGATGCTGATAAATGTGATTGAGATCATCAGAAACATGTTGACCATCATTACCAATATCCAAATCCATCCTTTCATTGACTTAAAATGTTGAGAAGACTTTACCAATCTTGCTAAGTAAATCAAAGCAATATTGATCACAGCCGAAGCAGACAACATTGCATAAAAAAACAGGTTTTTTGGAATATATTGTAGCGGTTCTCCAGTCTCGCTCATAAGAACTAATACCTGATCCGGCAGATTAGCATAAGCAAACAAAAGAACAGCCGCTAACACAAATATTGAAACACTTCCAAGTCCTCTTAGCAAATTACCAATCATGTCATCTGAATTTCACGCTGCAATTTTAGATAATTTTTACTCTCCTTCTCAATCAAAGTTTCTTAATTTGTACACATCTCCCGGTTGCCCATGAATGTCAATCCCATCGTATTATCTATTCCTGTCTTCTTCCTGCTCATAGGGATTGAGGTAGTTATTCAGCAAATACAACATCGAAGGCTCTACCGCCTCAACGACGCCCTGACCAACATTAGCTGTGGAATAACCCAACAGGTATCCGGGGTATTCCTGAAATTATTTGGAATAGGACTCTATACCCTGGTCTATGAATACCTGGCTGTTTGGGCCATCCCGTCCAACTGGCTCAGCCTGACCATCCTTTTTGTCGCCGTAGATTTTGCATACTACTGGGCTCACCGCATGAGTCATGAGATCAACCTGTTTTGGAGCGGGCATGTTGTGCATCATCAGAGTGAGGAGTACAATTTATCGGTAGCCCTGAGACAGAGTTCATTCCAGGTGATCTGGACATCATTTTTTTACTTCCCCCTGGCAATTATAGGGTTTAATCCGATTGATTTTGCGCTTATGGCCGCCTTGACCACCCTCTATCAGTTCTGGATACACACCAAAGTGATCGGCAAGATGGGTCTGCTGGAATACGTGCTGGTGACACCTTCCCACCACCGCGTGCATCACGGCCGCGATCCGAAGTATATAGATAAAAACCATGGCGGCACATTTATTTGGTGGGACATGATGTTTGGGACCTTTCAGAAAGAGGAGGAAACACCGGTCTATGGAATCACCAAACCTGTGAATAGCTGGAATCCTGTTTGGGCCAATTTTGCTCATTATCAGGTAATGTGGAATGACCTTTCACATATCAAGGGCTTTAATGATAAGCTCAAATATCTCTTTAATAAGCCGGGATGGCTACCTGAATCATTGGGCGGTTATCAGTCTGCCCCACAAGTGGACAAATCGCAATATGAGAAGTACAATACTTTTAGTCCCAGAATCCTGAACGGATACGTGGTCTTTCAATACCTGCTGGTGCTGGCTGCAACATCCTGGTTTTTATTTAATCAGTCTTCATTTTCCATGCCTTCAAAACTCCTTGTAGCTTCAGTCATTGGTGCTTCCACCGTTACCATTGGGGCTTTATTTGAAGATAAAAAATGGGTAATATTGGTAGAACGACTCCGCATCATCATCTTGGTAATTGGAAGTGTCATTTATAGCATGTCGTCTGATATTTTTCAGGGAGTGATATTCCTTGCTACTCTTTATCTCCTGCTTTCCTGGATCTGGTTGTTGGTAGCCACAAAAAATGAAATCAAAACTGTTCAAACCTAACATAAATAACTCATGCGCTCCAGACGAAATTTCCTGAAAGCCACCGCCCTGTCGAGCATGGCTTTTTTACCATTCAATGAGGTGTTGGGCTCCGGATTACCTGAAGCCACAGACACCCTTTTGAAAGTAAAGCAAAAGGGTACTGACAAAGAGTACTGGAAGATGATCAGAATGCAGTTTCCTTTGAAGGAAGGCCAAACATATTTCAATAACGGTACGCTTGGTCCTTTGCCCAACTTTACGCTCAACAAAGTGATCGACAACCTTCGATTCAACGCCATACACGGGGCTGAAACCGACTATAAAGGTGAGGGTCCACAACTTCTCACCGGTTATTTTAAATATGAAAAAGTTCGTAAAAAAATAGGCGCCTTGATACATGCGGAATTCGACGAGATTGCCCTTACCCAAAATGCCACCTTTGGTATGAATTATGTAGCCAATGGCCTCGATTTGAAAAAAGGTGACGAGATTATTAACACGGACCAGGAACATGGCGGTGGATTTGCGGCATGGAAACTTTTGGCCAAGCGAAGAGGATGCGGATATAAACAAGCAACTATGCCTGTCCCTGCCAATGATCCTGACGCCATTGTTGATTCAATTTTTTCACAGGTTACGAAGAATACCAGGGTAATTGCCATACCGCATATTGTATCTGTATATGGGGTGGTTATGCCCGTTAAAGCTGTTTGTCAAAAAGCCCGTGATAAGGGGATTTTCACAATCATTGATGGAGCACAGGCCGTAGGCCAGGTCCCCGTAGATGTGAAAGACATCGGTTGCGACGCCTACTACTCCAGCCTGCACAAGTGGTTGCTCTCTCCAGCCGGCAATGGTATCCTCTACATTGATAAGGCCCGGATGCCTGAGATCTGGTCCACCATTGCAAGTTACAACTGGGACAACCAGGAAGATCATGGATTCAGGCTCATGCAAAATGGTACGGGAAACACAGCCCTGCTGGCTGGGTTAAATGCCTCCATCGACTTCTTTAATTCCATAGGCCCGGAGCGGTGGTTTGGTCGGATAAAACACCTGGGTGACTACCTGCGTGAGAAGCTCAGGAAACAAGACCATGTTACCATTGTATCATCTACCCACCCGGAGATGAGCGCTGGAATAACCACCTATAAAGTGAATGGACTTAGCGGACCTGAATTGCAGAAGAAGCTCTGGACAGAGGAAAAATTGCAGCCGCGCTCCGTTGGGAAAGAACTGCTGCGTCACTCTGTCCATATTTATAACAATGAAGATGAGATTGACAGAACCCTGGATGTGATCCAACGGGTATAAAGCGCAAATACAAGTATAACAAGGGCAAAATAAAAGCATCACAATTATTTACATATAGTCCTCCTTCTACTCATGTTCAGATTTTTGTTCCTCACCTTGCTCCTGCTCATTAATTGCACCAACCGACACCCTGGAATTGAAGGATTTGATGAGGTATCCTGGACTGCTGACCCCAACGGATGTAAAGGGGTACGCTCAGGCCAGATAGCTCAGCTGATGCAACATAAGGATGAACTCTTGGGCTTGGATGAAAATGAGGTCCGCAATCTCCTCGGTCCGCCCGATCGACATGAACTGTATGTGCGTGGACAAAAATTCTTCCAGTATTTCACATCCCCTGGCCCCCCTTGTTCCTTAACTGAGGGAGCCCAGCAAAATTCATACTTAAGCATTCGGTTCAATGCACTGGGCCGGTCCAGCGAAATAATATGGTATAAGTGACCCCCAAAAGAGCCATTAATATTGGTAGATATAAAACCCGGATAATGCAATAGATTTCGTTATGATATCCAAAAGAACAAAGAACCAGCGAGTTATGGATACAAAGCATAGCACCCATCGGTCGCCATGCTCCTACGCTGAAGCTTCGGCGCAAGCGTAAGGCTTGCCGAGTCCTTCGCCAGAGGCTTCTGCCGCCGGTAAACGGCGATGCGTTATGTTTAAAGACATAGTTCGAACAAAGTGGCTGATTCACCCTTATTTTGGATCGGAATACCGTGCCTGACCGGCATGCAGGAAAAATTCTATTGCATAATTCGGGATAAACCTGTAGGTCCGCAATCTTTCAGAATGAAACAAGGGGTTCCGGAACTGGTGATGCCCGTTTGATTTTTGTACTTTAACCCGAAAAATTCAACAGAATATTCCATCCAGTGGGTTGCCAAATGTTAAATTATTGATAATCTGTTCATTAGGTTTCAGATAAACTTTATTTATAAAAAAATACCCAAATATGGGGGTTCAATATTAGGCAATATGCAGGGTTAACCCTTTCATAAGTAATTAATAATCAAGAGTTATCAACCATTTAACCCGGATTATGCGATAGATTTCGTTATGAGATT
>Ga0114931_10001475_pt1 | contig 30061 bp, 25 predicted proteins | sample 2SBtaG_FD_89579 | JGI IMG/M metagenome (GOLD analysis project Ga0114931, IMG submission 89579) | Deep subsurface microbial communities from Kolumbo volcano to uncover new lineages of life (NeLLi) - 2SBTROV14_V59a metaG | ecosystem: Environmental > Aquatic > Marine > Volcanic | place: Kolumbo... | reverse complement strand
ATCCTGGGGCTGAAGCAGGTCCCAAGGGTATGGCTGTTCGCCATTTAAAGTGGTACGCGAGCTGGGTTTAGAACGTCGTGAGACAGTTCGGTCCCTATCTGCCGTGGGCGTTGGAGATTTGAGGGGATCTGCTCCTAGTACGAGAGGACCGGAGTGGACGTACCCCTGGTGTTCCGGTTGTCACGCCAGTGGCATTGCCGGGTAGCTACGTACGGAAGGGATAACCGCTGAAAGCATCTAAGCGGGAAGCCTCCCCCAAGATGAGATCTCCCTGGACCCTTGAGGTCCCTGAAGGTCCGTCGAAGACCACGACGTTGATAGGCTGGGTGTGGAAGCGCAGTAATGCGTGCAGCTAACCAGTACTAATTGACCGTGAGGCTTGACCATATAACACCCAAGCGGCTCGTCCGACTTGGCGCGGCACTCTCGGCGCCTCTAACTACCATCCAGATTTATGTAGCCTGGCCTATGTGTGCCGGTCGCATTGCCCGCGGTAGCGAGCAGCGTGGAGACCGGTGGATTAGGCTGAACCGCTGCACACCGGCTTGCCTGGTGGCTATAGCGAGTGGGTACCACCCGATTCCATTCCGAACTCGGTAGTGAAACTGCTCTGCGCCGATGATAGTGTGGGGTTTCCCCATGTGAAAGTAGGTCACCGCCAGGCATTTATTCGCAGGCCCCCGACGTGTTGTATGTCGGGGGCTTTCTATTTTGGGACGGTTGGCGGTGGCGCCGTTCGCGGCGATTTTCTGGCGGCGCCCTGGCAGTCTCACGCGACATGGTTCGATTCTTCGGTACGGTCGGCCGATCGCTTCGCAAGGAGCTAAGCTCTCGAGGCGCACATCGGGGTCGGGACAGGGAGACGCGTGACGGGGCACGCGGTGAACGCTTTCCGAGATGCGCGAAGGCAATCTGCGACCGTCGTAGATCCGTGGTTCGCATGCGTACGAACCCGCTCAGTGTCAGGAATGGCCACCGAATACTCCTTTTTCTCCTCTTCGCTCCGGCCGCCTACGCGCCTGAAACGCACGCCCCCGCCTCGCTGCGCCGATAGTCTTTTTCGGACTTCTTGAGGTGCTACCGGCCTGATCTCTAAGTCACGGAAAAATAAGGTGAAACGACCTTTCGTCGATGTGCCGAACGATGATTCGATGGATTCGGCTGGTTGTCGTTTCTTGAATTTTCGGCTAGGGTTACGGTGATGCCTTTGGTGGCAGGTCGCTCATGCCGTGGCGCCGGTTGGCGCGAGCCTTCAGACGGAGAACCTATGTTTGAATACGACCAGGAAATCGTGAACACGCTCCTCAGTGATGATATGGAATTCAAGGCGCTTTTCAAACAACATAGCGACTTGAAGGAAAAGGTGCGTAACGCAGAGATGAAGATACTGCCGGTCGATGATTTAGCCCTGGGAACGATGAAGAAGGAGAAACTACTGACAAAGGACAAGATGGCGGTCAGAATTGAACGCTACCGCCGGGAGAATCGCTGCTAAGCCAGCCGAATTCCCGAATTGCGGTCCATCAACCCCGACCGGCCCGATTCGCGGCCGGTCGGGGTTTTGCGTTTGGGTGACCGGGCATCGAGCTTGGTGTGGAGTAACATCGCAATAATCCTGGACAAGACTGTCGGTACGGGAGGGCGGGGGAGTGGGTTACTTCGTCCGTAGGCTGTAGGAACGCGCAACGCCGCAGGCTGCCTTCGAGCGTACAGGGAAGTATTCACCGCGTGTCCTGTATCGCACTACCCCGCTCCAACGCCCGAACTTTTTGAGATGTTACGCCATGGACATGAAAGTTACTGTTTTCTCAGACTATATCTGCCCGTTTTGCTATGTGGGTGATGCGCGTCTCGATCGCCTCCGTGACGACTATGATTTCGATGTCGATTGGTGCTTTTTTGAGATCCATCCCGATAATCCGCCGCAAGGGCGACCGGTGGAGGAACTCGGTTACGACCCGCTAACGTGGTCTCGGATGATGGAGAATCTCGAACGGATGGCGGCGGCGGAGGGCCTGCCACTCGCCGAGCGGCGCTTCACCACCAACTCGCATCGCGCCATGCTGCTTGCCGAGGCGACCAAGGAGGTGGCGCCAGAATCGTTCGAAGGCTTGCATAAGGCGTTGTTCCAAGGCTATTTTCGTGACCAGCAGAATATCGGAGACGCGAGCGTGTTGCGCGAGATCGCGGCCGACTGTGGGATTTCGGAAGCGATCGTGGAGCAGGCATGGTCCGATCCGCGGTTTGCCGAGCGCTTATACGATCAACAGCGCCGGGCGGCAACGAATGGAATCACCGGTGTGCCCGCGTTCATCGTCGGCCGCTACCTCGTCCAGGGCGCGGTGCCGGTGGAGACGCTGCGCACGGCCTTCTCGCGTGCATTGAGTGAGCAGCAGGGAGCTGATTATGACTGAAGAGCTATTTCGCGACGATGCCTATCGGCGCGACTGCAGTGCGCGAGTCACGGGGGTGAACGAATGCGGGATTGAGCTCGATCGGACCGTGTTCTATCCACTCGGTGGCGGTCAGCCGGGTGATTCCGGCGTGTTTCGGCTGCCTGCTGGTGACACGCTGCGAGTTGTTGATACGCGCAAGGGAAACGGGGCCGGGGACATCCTGCACTTGCTTGAGTCGCCGCCGCACGGTGGACTGCTTGGCAAGCAGGTCGAGGCGCTGGTGGACTGGGAACGACGCCATCGCCTGATGCGCATGCATACCCTTTTGCATCTGTTGTGCGTCCTCATCCCGGCGGGTGTCACCGGAGGTTCGGTACGCGACGGTAGTGGCCGTCTCGATTTTGACCTGCCTGACAGCGTGTTGGAAAAGACGGCGTTGACCGAGCAGCTTAACCGGTTGATCTCCGAGGACCACGCTGTGCACTCCCGCTGGATCGACGACGCCGAACTCGCCGCGCACCCGGAACTGGTGCGCACCATGTCGGTGAAGCCACCGAGCGGCCAGGGGAGGGTGCGTTTGGTCGAGATAGAAAGCTTGGATTTGCAGCCTTGCGGCGGCACACACGTGGCATCGACCGGCGAGATCGGTCCCGTCGTGGTGAAAAAAATAGAGAAAAAGGGCAAGCATAACCGCCGCGTCAACGTCGCATTTGCCTAGCGGCGCGTTGGTTCGCCGCCAACCGATCCGTCAGGACAACAGCACCTTTTTCGCCAGGTTGATCTGCGCGGCAAGGAACGTCGAACCACCGTGGTCGGGATGCAGTTTCTGCATCAGCCGGCGGTGCGCGTCGATAATCTGATCGCGACCTGCGGTATCGGCGACCCCGAGTACCTTGCACGCCTCTTCGCGGGTCATCGTCGACCCACCTACGGCCTGGTGGCGCTCCGAGCCATCGCCGCCGGCGTCCCGCCATGCCTAGCCATGCACGGAATCAAGGTACGACGCGAGCAGATTCGCGGACGGCGGATCATCGACTCGCCATTGCCTGTGGAGGTCGATCAGCGTGCTTAGGGAAAGATCGGCGAGTGTCTGCCCGGCGTAGGGTCCGGCGAGAACTTCGCCGCTCAGTGCCCCGCTATCGTGGTCGAGGTGCATGCGCAGGAAACGACTCTCGACGTCGGAACCCTGACCGGCGCTGGGTCCGGACGCCGCCGCGCGAAAACTGTTGCCCATGCCGCGCAGGGTCTGAGCGAGCTTCAACGCGCCAAGCGCGCGGTGGGCGAGCGGGACCAACCCGGCGATAGCCGCCACTACGGGATTTAGACGGCCGCTGATCAGGCCCACTACGGCGATCGCGATCCCGGCATAGATGAGTCCACGGGTACGCGCGGATTTAGGCGCACGCTTGTACCAACTGACGAAGGCCAGTGCAGCCACGAGCGCAATCAGCAACAGGATCGGGCTCAAGATCTCGCACCCGGGCCGAGCTGATGGATGAGGCGGGCAACGGCCGGTCCTGCATTCCGGGCGTGGTGGTCGAGCGCTTGGCGCCCGCCCGCGGCGTACACCGCCACCGCGCCCAGCAGTTCGCGCAGTTGTCGCGCGCTGCTTGCATCGAATCGGCAACAGGCGCCACGGGTTAGGCGTGCGATCTCGCGAAATGCTCGAGCGCCGGCGGGATCGTCGCCTTCCTGGAACATGAAGGCGGGAATGCGCAGCAGGGCAAGCTTGCCCGCCTCACCGCAGAGTCGATCGAGATCTTCTTCCATACAGTCGCCGACAAAGACCAGGGCATTGACCGCGGTTTTTCGGCCCTCGGTGGCGGCATGCTCGAGGAGCCGCGCGATCTGAGTCATGCCGCCCGCGCAACGGACCCTGGACATGCGTGCGAGCAGCGCGGCCGAATTGCCGAGCCACGGGCTGGCCTCGAACTCGTGAAATCCGCGGTAGTAGCAGAGTTGTATGTCGAGCCCACCCAGGGAGGCTGCGGCGCTGAACATTTCACCCTGGATCTGGCATGCCTGATCCCAGCTTGGTTCACGGCTGGCAGTGGCGTCGAGCCCGAACAGCAGGCGACCACGCGTGGTATTCCTGCGCAACGACTTGGTGGCGTTTACCTTTGCCAGGAACGCGCGGACCTCCTCTCCTGAGGATCTGCTGGGCAGCTTGTCGCTATCGTGTCCCATAGGATTGGTCGGCGCGCGGTCTCGGTTGGCGGTAATTTTACGCCAGCTTCTTGCTTAAAACGTCTCCGAGGTCTGGATTTCGTCGCGGAGTCGATCCTGAAAACGTTTGACCGCGCGCATCGAGATGCGCAGCGCTTCGCGTTCGGGGGGGCTTAGTTCGTCCGGCGCCACTTCCTTGTCGGGCGTCGTGCCATGGCTACGTTGCTCGATTTGGTGGCGTAACAGTATCTCCAGGAGGGTGTCGTAGGCCGCCATGATGGTGGCCGCGAAATCCGTGCTCAGTACGCCGCGCCGGACCAATCCGGCGATGCGCTCCGCGGTGTTGGCGCTCGCCACCCCCTCACGCAAGCCGAGAATACGCGCCGCATCAGCGATGATCCGCAATCCGTTGCGTTTCACGTCTACTGTTTTTACACCGTCGCGGGCGCCGGTCGTCACCAGGCGATTGAAAAAGTTGAGTGGTGCGCGGCCCTGCGCATCGTCTTCCACCATCAGTCCGAGCAAGCGCGGATTCTCCGCTATCTCGCGGTGCACATGATCGCGCAGAGCGCTCGTCAGCCGCGCGTCACCATAGAGGGTGTCGAAATCGAACACGATGTTGGACCAGCGTGCGGCCTTGTCGTTAGGCGCACGCATGACCTTCGACACCTGCGCTTTCCATGCCCGCAGGCTTTTGCGATAGCGTGGATGGCGCGCCATGATGTCCCCCGGGCAGAGGCGATACCCGCTGGTCGCCAAATTCGCGTTGAGGCACGCGCAGAACCGTTCGAACCAGGCGCCGACCTTGCCGAAATCGGTGGTCGCGGACTTGTCAATAATGATGCCGTTGTCCTGATCCGGATCAAGCAGCATTTCATGGCGCCCGCCCGAGCCCATGATCAGCAGGGCGTACGAGGCGGGCGCTTCACCATGCCCCTGTGCCGCCATCTCGGCGAGTGTCAGTTCGACGCAGCGCCGCTGAATGGCAAGATGTGCGGCACTTACGACCCCGACCGCGGTGCGCGCCAAGCGGTTACTCTCGAGCGCCTCGCGAGCGATTTCGACGATCGACTCGTAGCGTGAACGCAGCGCGGCAACATCGGGGGCACTTTCCACCGCCGCGGCGATGCTGCCTTGTCGCGAGACCAGCAGTCGCACGATGTCGGTTTGCGCCATCAGCCCGACCGGCCGCCGGTCCTCGGTGACGATGAGATGCTTGACCGCATCGCGTTGCAATCGTTCATGCACTTGCCAAAGTGGCGTTGAGGGGCTTTCGGTTCCGGCGGGGCGACAGGCGTCGCCCGCCGTGTCGGTGGCCGGATCGGAAAACTCGGCGAGCCAATGTGCGCATGCGGAGTGATAGGTCAGTAGCCCCAGAAGTCGGCCGTCCTCACCGACCACGGCGAGGCTGCCGAGGTTTGCGTCAAGCATTTTCCTGAGTGCGTCGCGCAAGGGCGTGGCGGCGGGGCAGGTCGCTATCGGTGCGCTCATGGCGGCACTGACCGGAGCCACCAGCGGACCGCTGACCTGGATCGTCGCGAGACGATGTTTGCGTAGGCGTGCGACGATCAAGCGATTGAGTGCGTCGGACAGCGGCGGATATTCACGCTCCAAGGCGCGCAGGCGCGCGCCACCGAGACACAACACTTCGCTGGCCTCCACGGCGACGGCGGTGGAGGCATAGGGGGTGTCGGCCAGAAAACTGGACAGGCCCACGAAGTAACCGGGCTCCGGGCGGTGGGTGGCGCCGTTGACATGGCGCAGATCCAGGACTCCGCGCCGCAGAATGAAGACGAGGTCGAGAAAATCCTGCCCCGATCGAAACAGGATCTCGCCGGGGTCGAGGTGGCGGACCTCGGTGTCCGCCAACATGGCGTCCAGAATCGCCTCGTCGAGGTTGCGCAGGGCAGGGGTTCGGGCCAGCAACGCACTATCGTCATTCATCGTCCGACGGCTCCAAATCGACGGTGCCGAACACCGGGATGGTTGATCTCGCGACAGGAATCACGGTTCATCGAGTGCTTTCCGATTCAGCCTGCAGTTCCACCAGCGCCGAGAATACCGATCGGTTACCCACCAGGCTGGTGCAGGTCAGACTGGCGCTTACCACCACCAACAACCCCGGCAGAATGTCACGTGCGGCGCCGGTCAATTCCAGCAGCGCGGTCAATGCGGCGAGTGGGGCCTTGAGCGTCGATCCCATCATCGCCGCCATCCCCATGATGGCGTAGAAACCGGCCCCCGACGCGGCAGCCGTAGCCGTGGGGGCGAGATGGCGCCCCAAGGATCCCAGCGCCTCACCGCCCGCGGCGCCGATGAACAAGGTCGGTCCGATCAATCCACCGGGTAACCCGAGGCCGATCGCCACCGCGGTCGCGAAGAGTTTCAGCACCAACACCAGCAGCAGTGCCGCAGGCGGTAACTGGCCCCTGAGAATGGCGTCCACGGTGTCGTAGCTCACGCCCATGATCTCCGGAGCCGGTAACGCAAGCACCCCGGTTAGAAGTCCGGCCAGGCCGAAGCGAGGCAGCAGCGACCATCCGCGGCTGCGCTGCGCGACGATCTTGACCAGGGTGATGAACAGCGCGGCGACCACTCCGAGTAGCCCGCCGACCGCGACCACCCAGGGTAACTCGATCAACGCATACTGACCGATCGTCGGCACGATGAACGCCGGGTCTGGGCCGTAGATCGTCTGGCTGAGCGCCGCGCCGATCCCGGCGGCTAGAATCACCGGTGTGAAGCTCGCGACGCTGTATTCTTCCATCACCAACTCCAAAGCGAAGACCACCCCGGCCAACGGTGTGTTGAAGGCGGTGCCGATGGATGCCGCGGCGCCGCAGGCAATCAGGGTTTTGAGATCTTCGGGCGGGATCCCGGGGGCGCGACCGAGCAGCGCACCGCTCGCCGCGCCGAGATGGACACCGGGGCCTTCGCGATCGACCGACTGGCCACTGATGATGCAGAAGGTTCCCGCGAGAAACTGTACAAACGCGTTGCGTAGCGGCAAAGCCGGCCGTCCCGAGGCAATCCGGTGCAGGACGTGGACCACGCCGACGCTGCGATTCTCGGGGGCCATCCGGGTCATCAGGGCACCGAGTATGAGTGCGCCTAGAAAGGGCAGCGCGACGCGGATCGGGGCGTCCATGGCTTCGTAGTTGCCCACTTGTCCACCGGGCAGAAATAGCGACTGAGAGCCTTCGACTACACCGCGAAAAGCCAGAATCACCGCGCCCGAGAGCAGTCCGCTCAAGACGCCGAGCGCCGCGAGGTGCAGCGGATCTCCCGGTTGCGCGAGGCGCTCGAATGCACGATTCAACATGGTCGACGTCGCCGATGAGGTTTTCCGATTGTGGCGCGCGCATCGTAACCGATACGGGGTGAGACTCGTGGGTTCTGCTCCGCGGTTAACGCCGATATAGAATGGCGGCGGGCTGTCCACGCCACTTCTGAACAGGAATCAATAATGTCTCACGATTTCAACGAGAGCGCGTTGCTCTACCATCGTCTGCCGATCCCCGGCAAGCTGACCGTCACCGCGACCAAACCACTTGCCACCCAGCACGATCTCGCGCTCGCTTACACGCCCGGGGTCGCGGCGGTGTGCAATGCGATAGTCGACTCGCCCGACGCGGCGTTGGACTTCACCGCGCGCGGCAATCTGGTCGGCGTGATCACCAATGGTACCGCGGTGCTCGGACTCGGGGCGATCGGCCCGCTCGCCGGTAAGCCGGTGATGGAGGGCAAGGCGGTCCTGTTCAAGAAATTCGCTGGAATCGACGTATTCGATGTCGAGATCGACGAGCTCGATCCGGACCGTTTCGTGGACATCGTCGCGAGCCTCGAACCCACCTTCGGCGCAATCAATCTGGAAGATATCAAGGCGCCCGAGTGCTTCGAGATCGAACGCAAGCTGCGCGAACGCATGGGGATCCCGGTTTTTCACGACGATCAGCATGGCACCGCGATCATCGTTGCGGCGGCGGTGCTCAATGGTTTGCGTCTGGTCGGCAAGGATCTGGGCGAGGTAAAGGTGGTGACCTCCGGCGCCGGCGCCGCCGCGCTGGCCTGTGTCAATCAACTTGTCAGCTTGGGCCTGCCGGTCGAGAACGTGACCCTCACCGATATCGTGGGCGTCGTCTATGCGGGGCGCGAGGAGCAGATGGACCCGTGGAAGGCACGTTACGCACAACCGACCTCGGCGCGTCACCTGGGTGAGGTGATCCCGGGCGCTGATGTTTTTCTGGGCCTTTCGGCACCCGGTGTGCTCAAGCCCGAAATGGTCGCGGCCATGGCCGACGCGCCCTTCATTCTGGCGCTCGCCAATCCGACCCCGGAGATCCTGCCCGAAGAGGCCAAAGCGGTACGCCCCGACGCGATTATCGCGACCGGACGTTCGGACTATCCCAACCAGGTCAACAATGTACTGTGTTTCCCTTTCATCTTCCGCGGCGCCCTCGACGTGGGCGCGACCGAGATCAACGCCGAGATGGAGCGTGCCGCGACTTACGCGCTCGCGGATCTCGCCAAAGAGGGACCTTCCGATTTGGTTTCGCGAGCCTATGGCGGGCACCTTGCTCCGTTCGGGCCGGACAACCTCATCCCCAGGCTCTTCGACCCGCGGTTAATCTTGATGGTGGCACCGGCGGTCGCGCGCGCGGCGATGGAGACCGGCGTCGCAACGCGCCCGATCGAGGATTTCAACGCCTATCGGCAACGCCTCGTGCAGTTCGTGTTCCGCTCCGGCCTGGTAATGAAACCGATATTCGCGCGTGCGCAAGCGGACCCACGCCGGGTGGTGTACGCCGAGGGCGAGGCGCGGCGCGTACTGCAGGCGGCGCAGCAGGTGGTCGACGAGGGCATCGCCCGACCGATCCTGATCGGGCGCCCCGGCGTCATAGCGTCCCGGATCAAGAGCCTGGGACTTCGCCTGCGAGCGGGCGCGGATGTCGAACTGGTCAACCTGCACGACGATCCGCGATTCGACGCCTACTCGTCCGAATACCACGAGATCATGGGGCGCCACGGCGTGAGTCCGGAGGAAGCCAAGACCGTGGTGCGCTCGGAGACCACCGCGGTCGCGGCGCTGATGGTACGCCGCGGCGACGCGGATGCGATGATCTGCGGCACGGTGGGACGCTCCGATGCGCACCTCGCTCATGTCCGGGAAATCATCGGCTGTGCGCCCGGGGTTCGCGATCTGTCGGCGATGACGGCGCTGGTGCTCCCCAGCGGCACCTTCTTCATCTGTGATACGCACGTTACCAACAACCCCGGAGCGGACGAGATCGCCGAGATGGTGGTGCTGGCGGCGCGCGAGGTACGCGGATTCGGTATCACGCCCAAGGTGGCCTTGGTGTCGCGCTCGAACTTCGGTAGTCACGAGATGGAGTCGGCGCGCAAGATGCGCGCGGCGTTGGAGTTTGTGCATGAGGTGGCGCCGGACCTGGAAGTCGATGGGGAGATGCACGCCGACGTGGCGCTCGACGCGGAGATCCGCCGCGCGGTGCTCCCGAATTCGTCGCTCAGGGGACCGGCCAACCTGCTGGTGATGCCGGACGTGGATTCCGCGCACATTGCCTACAATCTACTCAAGGTGCTGGGTGGCGGGGTCGCTATCGGGCCGATGTTGATCGGCGCGGCGCGTCCGGCGCACGTGATTACTCAGTCGATCACGGTACGCGGCCTGCTCAATGTGACCGCCTTGTGTTCGACACAGGCGCAGGGATCGGCGGACAATTCGCGGGCGGGAGCGTAATTCTTGTTTGAAACCTCTACGGGGCCGAAGTAACATGTCGGGAGGGGAGACGGATTGCGGGATTTTTTATAGGCGACAGTAGGTATCGGCTCCGGTAGTGCGGGGCCACTAGTGCGACTAGTGATTGAGGAGAGGGTGATGAAATATCTGAGAAATTTAGCCGTCATCGCGATATTGCCGGTGCTGCTCGCGGCCTGCGCGACGACCACCAACGGGGGACGTGGCGGTGGTCTGACGGCATGTACCGTCGGCGGCGCGGTCGCGGGCGCCGGTGTCGGTATTGCCGCTGGCGGTACCGGTGGCGGGCGTGCAGCGGGCGGCGCGATGGGCGCCGTGGCCGGCGCGGTGCTCGGTAGTGTGTTGTGCTCGCAAGAAGCCGCGGCCAAGCCGAAGATGATGGGACCGGCCGACGCCGACGGCGACGGTGTGGCGGATGCCAACGATCAGTGCCCTGGCACGCGTAAGGGGCTCCCGGTCGACGCCAAAGGCTGTCCGGCCGATTCCGATGGTGACGGGGTGCCGACCAACGACGACATCTGCCCGAATACTCCCCACGGCGTGAAGGTCGACGCGAACGGTTGCCCGTTCGACGATGACGGCGACGGTGTGCCTAACGAACTCGACAAGTGCCCGGCCACGCCCAAGGGTGAGAAGGTCGATTCCAACGGTTGTTCAGTTGCGGGCGGTAAACTCGCGATCGTCACCAACGTCAACTTCGACTTTGATAGCGCGCGCTTGCGTAGTGACTCCAAGGCGAAACTCAACGGGGTGCTCAAGCTGCTCAAGTCGAACCCGAAGATCCGGGTACGCATCGTTGGTTATACCGACAGCACCGGTCCTGCAAACTACAACCTTGGGCTGTCGATCCGCCGCGCTGCCGCGGTACGCAAGTACCTGGTTGCAAACGGGATCAAGATCACGCGATTGTCGGCGGTCGGTAGAGGCGAGGCCGACCCGTTGGTCTCGAATCGTACCCGGGCCGGACGTGCGGTCAACCGTCGCGTTGAGTTCGAGGTGATGTAGGCGGCACGACTGAAGCCGATTGCCTAGCGGAATCGGAGCCGGCGCGCGGCAACGCGCGCCGGCTTTTTATTGTCGGTTGCGGCGGCACACAGTTCCGGATCAGGGTCGAACTTGAATCGTTCCGCAACCCGCTCGTCCGGCGGGATTCAGGGTTCGATCAAAGGATGGAGCAGCGATGGCGGCAAGTAGGTGCCGTGAGAAGAGAGATCGGTCAGTGCCAGGGTGCCGTCGTCGTTGATATCGACGATCAGGTGACGACGTGAAACATCCCGGTAGGCGCTGTCTACGACCACGTCTATACCCGGCTGACGGCCAACCGTATTGCGCCCTGCATGAAGCAGGTAGTCACCGCCATTTTCGTCTGCCAGGTAGCTACGCTCGCCGACGATCAACGTGAAACGATGGCGTGAAAGAACCAGCCGAATTTCATCACCCTTGGTCGGTTCCAAGACCAGCGTTTCCCCTCTGGGCAAGCGTTCGAGGGTCGGTTTGCTGATCGTGGCGGATGCCTTCGCGCCGGTCGAATCGGGATTCGTCACGTCGAAAATCAAAGTCTGTTTGAGTGCCGGATTGGCGGGCGCCTCAGAATCATGCTCGACCGTGGCCTCCTTCGCTTTGTTGGCATAGAGGCTTTTGAGTACGTCCTGGCGTGAGGCGAGGTATTGAACGTACTTGATCAATGCAATCTTTTTGAATTCATCGAACTCACTGCTTTCCCGCGCGAGCGCACGCATGATCGGTCGCCAATCGTGATCTTGAGAAAAGAGTTGCGTATCCATTTCGCGCAATAGATAGCCGATGTTGCCGGATTGCTCGAGGGACTTGGCGATGACATCGACAAAACGGCGCTCTACCTCACGAATACTCCGTGCTTCCTTGCGCAAGGCCGCGGGCTCCAAGCGTACCAGTTGCGCAATCTTGGTCGCCGGAACCTCGGTCCGGCTGGCCAGGCTGAACTCAAAATCGCCGGGTGTGTTGAAGGTCACGCTACGGTCGCCGATCTCCAGCTTGAGCGGATTGGTGAACAGTTTCTTGAATACGGTCACTGGCGAATTACCTCGGCCGAACGAGCTCTCGGGTTCATCAAAAAGAACAAGGCCGTGGAGTTGCTACCTATGTAGTGTCCATCCGGGATCGGAACCAGAACATGTCAGTTTCCGCGAAATTCACCGATGTCTCTCATTTTCAACGACTTGCAGTCGTCGAAAATGCCGGTGAATCCCTGTACCGGACCGAGTGCCCGTTTTCTGAACCGACATTATTTTAACCTGGAATCCTCAGTTGGACGGGGTGAAGTGTGCGTTTGCGGTAGTGCAGGGCAAGGCACAACGATGCGGAATAGTCATTCTATTCAAAGAGTTGTAACGCCGCCCGGCGCCGCCGCAAGCGTGCAATTCGCCCCGTAGCGTGATTCACCGGGCGGGTGACGGCGTCGATCGACATTAAACGCATTCATATCAGCCGGTTACTGTCAGAATGTAGCGGTCACCTGAGGATTCTAGGTTTAATATACCCCGGAAATCGGCGCTTGCACGTGCCGGGGTTGGCATCTCGAGTGTAGTCTACGGGCGATCGCGGGCTTGAGCCCTGAGTTGCGCTTCCATGGAGCGCAGGGAAGAATATCCGCATTGACGCCACGCGACCCTGGTCGCCGACAGCCGACATAGGCAGGTGCAGTTTGCCGCATTTATACGTCCAGCAAGGATATCCGGGAAGGTGGAATCGGGGTGGTTGCCGGCACGCGGTGGGTGGCCGCGCCTCAGACGGATCACTATGACCGATAGTCGCCGCGTGCGATCCGCCGACAAGACCGCTTCGGCGCCGCGCCCGCGCCGCGATCTGGCCTGCGCCCTGCTTGCCGGCGTCATGTACGCACTATCTTCGTTCGTCGCCGCGGCGGCCCCCACGCTCCAGTTCGACGTGCTCGCCCAGGTCGTACGCAGTGACGGCAGCCGTACGGTGCTTACCGTAGCCGATGGCGGGGTGTTGCGGACCGGGGATGAAGTACAGTTTCGCGTGCGCACTTCGGTTGATGCCTACGTTTACATCGTCGCTTACGGGAGTAGCGGCTCGGCGGTACTCGTGCATCCTTATTCCGGAGATCCGGCGAGCGCGTTCGTGAGGGCGGGAAGCGAGCGCGTATTTCCGGATCCGACGATCCACCTGCCGCTCGACCAGCGTTCCGGTCGTGAACTGTTCCTCGCTATCGCTTCGCCAACGCCGTTGGCGCAACCGTCCAGGTTGTTGGTGCGGATCGAAGGCGCGCGTGGCGATAAGCAGCAGATCGCGGACATCGTTTCCCGCGAAGCCACCACCTTTGCGGCGGTGTCAGTACGCCACCTCGGGCGTCGGCCCTTGGTCGGACTCGAAGCGGCCGAGTTACCGCGCAGCCACACTGCGTTGCCGTCGATGGACGCGTCGACTTTCACGGACGCGGATCAGCCGGGACCGCGGGTCGCCGCGCCGGCGCCGGCGCCACCGGCAACCCTGCTGCCTGAGAATGATCCCTACCGGGAAGACGAGGTATTGGGCGGCGAGGGGAGCAAAATAAAGGCGCTGATTCCCCTGCGGGGCACCGCCGGCGACGCGGGTTTGACGGCGCCGCGGCGCGAAGCCCCACGCGCTACTCCACCGCCGGCTGATGAGTCCCGTCTCGGCAAGCGCAAGAAAGGATTCGCCGCGACGATCGGGGGGTGGTTCGGTTTTGGCAGCGCGGCTTCGGTTGGCGGTGCCACGGGCGAGGACGCGCCCGAGCGGAATGCGCCCCGGCAGGACCAACGCCCGGCGGGCAAGTCACACGCGGACCCGGCGCCGGTAACGGGGCGTACCTTCGCCCTACCGGTTCCGGAACCGGCGTCCCGGGTCGATGTTGAGCCTGACACGGCGACTGCCGGTGTGCTCCCGGGTGGCGCTCAACCGTCCACCACCCAACTTTCCGGATCGCCTCCCGATTCGGCGGGGGGACTGGTCGCGGAGCAGATCATCGCCCTCGACCGCAATGGAGAGACGGCGGGCGATGAGCTGCCCGCGGCAACCCCGCCGGCGGTTACCGTTGAGCGAATCGAGACTGGATCGAACAAAGTCCCGATTGGCGGCTCATCGACGGGTGGCGCACTTGCCGCGATCAATGAACTGTTGCCGCCCCCGGCGGAGGCGTTGGCCGGTGAATCCGTGGCGTCGCGGATCGTCGCTCCCCAGCCGGCCGAGGCGGGGTTGCCCCGACGTGCGGGGCCTGCTCCGGGCATTGTCGCGAAAAATCCTTCGACGCCTGGATTGGTAGCCAAGATCGGAAGCCTGTTGGGCGGTTCCGGCACCGGCGCTCCGAACGATAACGACGCTACGGGGTCGACCGCGCCCGCCATTTCGGCGGTGCCCGCCGCGGAGGCGGCGGTCGAGGTGGCGGGCGGGTCGGAAGCCGGGGCCGGCGCGGGCGAAGTACCGGGTGTGGACGCGACCGCGCCGCTTGAGTCGCTGTCGGTCGTTGACACCGGTGAGCGCACCCAAGTCGCGACCGGGAACCCGCCGCCCACGCGTGCGGCGGAGATCGACGCGCCGACACCTGCAGCGGCGGCACCGGGAGATCCCACCGACTCCGCGGGTGCATCGAACGATGGCGGCGACTCTGAGCTGCCTGCCGAGAGCCGGTCGATCGGGTTCTCGGACCAGGAGCCCGCGCCACCCGGGGAAATCGCGGAGACGGCGGATTCGGTGGTTGTCAACCCGGAGCCGGTAGCGGAAGCGGATCCCGCCGGCTCGGCCACGGCCGCACCGACCGCTGACCACACCGCGCCACGAGGGACACCGGGCGGAGGCGGCCTCGCGGGTCTGTTCGGGCGGCTTTTCGGAGCGGATTCCGCGGATGTTGAGCCGCGCAAGGACGCCGATGCGTCGCAATCGGCCAAGCCGCCGGAAGGGGATACGGAAACGACGGTGATTTCCTCTACGGTCGAGGTCGACCTGGGAATCGACACGGCAAGGGCCGCGACCCCGGATGCGGCCGCATCGGAGGCGGAACCGGAGACGCCCGCGGGATGGGTAGCGCCGACAGACGAATTGAAGGTCATTCAGGCGCCCACCGTGGAGACTCAAGCTCAATCCATCGCCTTGCAGGCGCCGACGACCGCAGCCGCCGCGGAGCCAGCCGCGATCCGGATGGAGGTCGAATCAAATGGCGAGCCGAGTAGCGACAGCGTGCTTGGTGTCGCGGCCGCGAAACCGGATGCGCTCGCATCGGAGCCGGCATCTGAGACGCCTCCGGGTCCGGTGGCCTCAACAGGCGAATCGAAGGCCATACAGACCCCCGCCGCGGAGTCCGTGGAGATCGGGGTGGCGGTTGGAGCGGGTAGCGGACCGAGTAGCGACAGCGTGCCCACCATCACCGCGCCGGACGAGAAGGTGACAAGCGAGGACGCCGCGGCGCCCGAAAGCAAAAAAGGGCTGTTGGGATTGTTGGGCGGTCTGTTCGGCGGCGCGCGGCAGAGCGGCGATGAAACCGCCGACGACGCACCGTCCCCGGCATCAGCGCAAGCCCCGGCACCGGTTGAACAGCGAGCGGTAGGTGTAGCGGACGATCTCGCACCCGTGGAGTCGTCGGCGCGCGCGCAACCGGCCACGGAAGTCACCGTGGCAGAGGATGGCGGATTGGCCGATGGGTCCGGGACACTGCAAGCAAGCTCACCGGCGCCCGGGGCGGCGGATGCCGCGGCGGCCGAGAGCAAGGATTCGGGCGGTGGGTTGATGGCAACGCTACGCGGCCTGTTTGGCGCCCACCAGGCAACGCCCGCACATGTCGCCGGGCAGGCCATCGCCCCGACCGAGGAATCGACTACGGCGCCGGGGCCGGTCCAGGCGACGGCGGCAGCTCCTCGGCGGCCGCCGTTTCAACGCATCCGCGGCACCGACAATGACCGCGTGCTGATCGTCACCGGCACCGGGGCGCCCGAGCAGGTCGTCGCCCCCGGCGGTGTGCTGAGCGGTACCGGGAGCAAGATCAAGGCGCTGCTCGATGGCGGGGCGTCCGGCTCTGCGAGCACCAAGACGTCGCGAACGGAGACCCTTGAGGCCGCGGCGCGAAGCACATCGAGCAGCGCGAACGATACGACCGCGAGCAAGGAAAACGCGGTTTCCCGGCCGTCGCCTACCGTGCCGGCCGTCGTACCGAAAAACGCGGCCGCGACTGTTTTGGATCAGGCGACGGAAGTGGCGGGAGACGGAGCGAAGCCGGCGACGGTCGCGGTAGTGGCGCCGGATGCAGTACAGTCGATCCTATCGGGGGCGGCGAAAATTCCGCCGCCCGTAGTGACCGAGGCCCCGATCGAAGCGGTCACTGAAGTCGATCTGAATGCGGGCGACAACGCCGCCATGGCGGTGGTGTTGGTAAGCACGCCGAATGGCGCGGGCGCCGGCGCCTTGCTGGACAAGCAGGGGCGGGTATTGACCCTGTGGCATCTGGTCCGCGGGTACACGGATGTTGCGGTGGTTTTCAAGGCGCCCGATGGTGGCTCCGCCGACCGGGAGCGCGCCTATCGGGCGCGCGTGGTTAAGCTGAATCGGTTTTCGGATCTTGCCCTGTTGCAGATCGAACCGCCTCCGCCGGAGGCGGTCAGCGTTCGTTTGGCGGCCGGCAATACGGCTCTGAACGGCGCGATCGTGCATGCGATCGGGCCGGGACCGGACGGCAGTTGGCGGCACGTTCTGGGGCGGGTCGCGCAAATCCGTCCGGGTTCGTCGTGGTATTCGGGGCAACGGATTCTGCATCGTGGCACGGTGTTGCGTGCCAAAGTCCTTGACGAGCCGGGCAGCGCGGGCGCTCCGCTGTTCAACAACCGCATGGAGTTGATCGGGATCGGGACCGAGGCTCGTTCGAGACGGGACCGTTTGAGCGCCGTGGCGATCGACACGATCCAACGGTTCCTTGCGGTACAGCCCGGGCAGCAGGCGGTGGCGGGTGGCTAATACCTGTCGGACTCAGGGATGCGCTACCGCGAAACATCGGATTTCGGCCCTACCGTCCGATCCTCCTCGCCTTCCGGCGCCGGAAGTGGTCAGCATGGCCGTTTCCGGATGAACACCACGTAGCAGCAAGGGTATCGCAGTGAGTGAAGTCAGGGTCATCAAGAAGTATCCCAACCGGCGTCTTTACGATACCGGAGTGAGCAGCTATGTGACATTGGAGGACGTGCGCAAACTGGTATTGGACGGAATCCACTTCTGTGTTCGCGACACCAAGACTCAGAAAGACATCACGCGCAGTATCCTGCTCCAGATTATTCTGGAGCAGGAGGAAGACGGCAAGCCGATCTTCACGGAAAAGGCGCTCGCCCAGATCATCTGTTTCTATGGTGGCTCGTTGCAAGGGATGGTCACGTCATTTTTCGAGAATGGGCTCGCTCTTTTCGTCGAGCAGCAAGGTAAGGTGCAAGAGCAGATGCAGAGCGTCATGGCGGGCGATCCCCTTACGGTGATGCGTGATATGACCGAGAAAAATCTTGCCTTCTGGAAGAACATGCAGCAGGGGTTCTTCAACCCGTCGCTGCGCGACGGCGACGCGACGCCGGATCGCAAACGGCGGCATACCGACAAGTCACGCTGATCACCCGTGGCGCGGCCGTGTCGCGCGTTGACATCTTTCCGGGCGGTGCTAACATCGCCGCGTCGTTCTGTTGCGGCGCAACATTCGAGCGTGCCTCATTGCATAACGAACTTCGTGTGGTCGTGCGCGGCATCGCCGCACAGGCCTGACAGGCAACGGAGAAAGCCGGCTCGGCCCGGGTTGGGTGGCGGCGCGGACACTGCCAGCGACCGGCTTTCAGTCAATCCACATCAGGAAAAGGAACTTCGATGACGAACAGGGTAGCGTTGGTGACCGGCGGTGTCGGCGAACTGGGTCGTGCGATCTGCGAGCGCCTCGCGGATGCGGGATGCCGCGTGGCCGCGATGGATATCGTTGCTGCGGATAACCCGGCCGCGCAGGCGTGGCAAGCGTCGATGCGCGAGGCGGGCCATGAGGTACTATTGATCGAGGGCGACGTGACCAACTTCGAGTCTTGCGTGGCGGCGGTCGCCGCGGCCCAAGCCAAGCTCGGCGGGATCGACATCCTGGTCAACTGCGCCGGAATCACCCGCGACGGCAGTCTGCGCAAGCTGGCTCCGGAAGATTGGAACGCGGTTCTGCGCACCAACCTGGACAGCGTCTACAACGTGAGCAAGCAGGTGGTCGACGGTATGACCGGGCGCGGCTTCGGCCGGATCGTGAACATTTCTTCGCTGAATGGGGAAAAAGGGCAGTTCGGGCAGGCGAATTACTCGGCCGCCAAGGCGGGCATTCACGGCTTCACCATGGCGATCGCCCAGGAAGTGGCGCGTAAGGGAGTCACCGTTAATACCGTGTCGCCCGGCTATATGGCCACCAAGATGGTCATGGCGGTGCCTGAAAACATTCGCCAACAGATCATTGCACAGATCCCGGTCGGACGTCTGGGCACCACTCGGGAAACCGCCGCGCTGGTTGGCTTTCTCGCCTCCGACGACGCCGCGTTCATCACCGGTGCCAATTTCAGCATCAACGGCGGGCAGCACATGCAGCACTGAGCGTGCGTCGCGGCCCGCCCGGCGCGGGTACCCCGGTCGAAGCGGTTCCGGGTCGACCACCGTGACGGATCCGGCGAGGCGGGCGGCGGAGAGGACGAATCCGTCGTTCCGTTGAAATTTATTCGCTAAGGGTGTTGACATGGGGTTCCCCGCGCCTTATATTGCATTGCAGCAATGGTGCAGTGCACAAATCAGCGGCGCGGAGCGCCTTCATAGGACGAACGGAGACACGACGATGCAGACGCAAATCCTGAGCAGTATCGAGAAATTCAACCAGAGCATGATCGACTCGGCCAAGGCCCTGGGCGATATTCAGATCCGTACGCTGGAGCGCTTGACCGAGCGCCAGATCGAAATGGCCAGCGACTATCTCGACAGCGGTATGAAGCAGTTCAAACTGGTCGGTGAGAGCAAGGATCCGCAGGGTGTGCTCAGCGCGCAAAGCAAACTGGCCACCGAGTATGGCGAGAAGTTTGTTGAGCATGCCAAGAAGACCGCCGAGATCTTCGCCGAGACCAAGTCCGAACTGACCGGCTGGGTCGAGGAAGGCATGAAGGCCGTCGGCACCAATCCTTTGACCAAAGCGGCGGGCACGAGCAAGAAAGCGGCCTGAGGACTTGGGCTGCGCTACAGGGACGCAGGGACGCGTCCCGATCTAGTGTCGGAAGCCCCGCGTCGCTGACGCGACGCGGGGCTTCTGCGTTGATGCGCACGATCCGGTATCCTGCGATCGCGTGGATCCGTCGCGCGACACAGGTTGCGGAACACTCAAGCATGAAGATCAATGTTCAATTCGACGTCACCCCGGAAGAACTACGCGAGTTTTTCGGCCTGCCCGACGTCAAATCGATCCAGAACGAGATGCTCGACCGATTGCGCAAACAGATGCATGAGGGGGTCGAGGGTCTCGATCCAAGCAAGCTCATGGCGCCGTTTCTCGCTCCGAACCTGCGATCCATGGAGGCTGCACAACGCATGCTCTGGCAGGCGTTCATGAATCCCCGAGCCGGCTCCGGCTCCGACAAGCAGGAGTGAAGGGTGGTTGCGCCGCTCGGCGCTCCGCGGATACCGCCCGCCGCGGATCAGACCTCGGCGCGCAGACGCACCTTGTAGTTGCCGCGCTCCTGATCGTGTTCGAGGTCGATTAGCCCCCGATCGGCAAGTTCCGCCAGCAGATCCGAGAAGGTGTGAAAGCCATAGGTGCTCTCGTTGAAACCCGGGTGCACGCGGCGAATGGTCTGCTTGACCAGCGAACCCCATAACGGATCGTAGTCGCGCTCCAGCGAGCGGATGATCTCGACGATCTGATCGATCGCCTCCTGTTTCTCATCACCGCCTTTCTTGCCCCGTTTCTTGCGCGTCGTGCTGCGCCGGTTGGCATCGCTGACGAGATCGTCGTAATAGATGAACTCGTCGCAACTCGCAATCAGCAGGTCGGAGGTCGAGCTCTTTACTCCGCAGCCGAGAACCCGCTTTTCATTCTCCTTGAGTTTTGACACCAGTGGCGAAAAATCACTGTCGCCTGATAACAGTGCGAAGAAGTCGATGTGGTGCTTGGCGTAGCAGAGGTCGAGCGCGTCGACCACCATGTGGATATCGGCGCTGTTCTTGCCGCTGACCTTGGTGCGCGGTATATCCACGAGCTCGATACCGTGGCGATGAAATTCGCGTACCGTATTGCGATACTGACTCCAATCGCAATAGGCGCGCTTGTAAACGATTCGCCCCTTCTCGAGCAGGCGCTTGAGTACCAGATCAATCTGGAATTCGCCCCCCTTTATGTCGCGCACACCCAAGGCCAGATTCTCGAAATCGACGAATACGGCGATCAAAGGTTCATGCGCCACGGTGTGTCTCCAACGGTAAATGAATGCGCATAGCGCAACTGCTCAGCTTGTCGGTTTCATGGGTCGAGGTACATCGAAGTTGGTATCGCTCGTGCCACCGCACCCTTGCGGTTATTTACGGAATCAATTATAGCCGCTATCGCCTTGGGCTCGCGGCAACATTACTACACCATTTCAAACGCCAATCCTTCGTCTGCCGCCAAGCAGCCCGAGTCGCGGCTATGCGAAGCGACGAAGTCTGCGCACTTCAATTTCGAGCGGCGAACCCCGGAACCCGGGAACCTGCATAGCCACGAAAAAACGGGGGTGATTAGATCACCCCCGGAGTCGCGTCGCGAGCCTGAACCGAAACTATTTCTTCTTTTCCATCATCGCGTGAATCTCGGTTACGATCTGCGGGTTGGCGAGGGTCGTGACGTCGCCGACATCCTGACCATTCGAGAGCGATCCCAGCACCCTGCGCATAATCTTGCCCGAACGGGTTTTGGGCATGTCGGGGACGATCCAGACGTTCGCGCACTTGGCGATCGGCCCGATGTCCTCGATTACGTTCTTTTGCACTTGCGCGGCGATCTCGTCGCTGGGTTCGACCCCGGGTTTGAGCGACACGTAGAGGTCCGGGACCTTGCCCTTGATCTCGTCCGATACCGGGACCACCGCGGCCTCGGCGATCGCGTCCACGCCGAGCGCCGCGGATTCGATTTCCTTGGTGCCGAGTCGGTGCCCGGATACGTTGATCACGTCATCGATGCGTCCCAAGATTCGGTAGTAGCCGTCCGCGGCTTCCACCGCGCCGTCACCGGTCATATACGGCCAGTCCCGCCAATCCTTGCTGTTCGGATCCTTGCAGTACTTCTCGTAATAGGTCGCGACATAGCGGTCGCGATCACCCCACACGGTCTGGAAGGCGCCCGGCCACGGGTTGCGGATGCAGATGTTTCCGGCGCGCCCCGATCCGGCCTTGATCTCGTTGCCGTCTTCGTCGTAGATCACCGGGTGGATGCCCGGCACCCCGCGCCCGGCGCTGCCGGGCTTCATGGGTTGCAGCGCCGGCAGCGTGCTACACAGGAATCCGCCGGTCTCGGTCTGCCACCAGGTGTCGACGATCGCCGCTTCGCCCTTGCCCACGACCTCGTAATACCAGCGCCACACCAGCGGCTCGATCGGTTCGCCGACCGTGGTCATGTGCTTGAAGTGGTAGTGGTACTTGGCGGGTTCGTCGGGGCCTACTTTGCGTAACGCCCGCACCGTGGTCGGCGCGGTGTGGAAGATGTTGACGTCGAGTTCCTCGGCGATGCGCCACGCGCGACCCGCGTCGGGGTAGGTCGGCACGCCTTCGTAGAGTACGCTTGAGGCGCACAATGCGAGGGGGCCGTAGACGATGTACGAGTGACCGGTGATCCAACCGATGTCGGCCATGCACCAGTAGACATCCTCGGGGTGAATGTCCTGGATGTATTTGGAGGTCCCCGCCACGTAGGCGAGGAATCCGCCGATGCTGTGCTGGGCACCCTTGGGTTTGCCGGTGGTGCCGCTGGTATACATCAGAAACAGCGGATCTTCGGCCGGCATCGACACGCACGGAATGCGCTTGCCGCGATAGTTCTCTAGCAATTCATTGACGAACTCATCACGGCCCTCGACCATCGGGGTTGCCGCCGAGTAGGTGCCCGGAATGCGTTGCCAGACCAGCACTTTTTCGACCTTTTGACCCTCGGATTCGGCCTGCGCCACCGCCACGTCGGCCTTCTCTTTATGGTCGAGCAGGGTGCCGTTGCGATAGTAGGAGTCCATGGTGATCAGATAATGGCTGCCGGAGTCGACGATCCGGTCGGAACAAGCCTTGCCGCTGAAGCCGCCGAATACCTGCGAGTGGATCACGCCGAGACGCGCGCAGGCGAGCATGGTGATCGGCAGTTCGGCGGTCATCGGCAGATGCAGGGTCACTCGATCACCGGCCTTGAGGCCGCAATGATCCTGCAGCAGCGCGGCCATCTCGTTGACTCGCACATAAAGTTCCTGGTAGGTGATGTGCTGGACGCGCTCGCTTTCGGGTTCCGGCACGAAATGCAGCGCCGTCTTGTTCTTGTTCTTTTCCAGGTGCCGGTCAACGCAGTTGTAGCAGGCGTTGATCTTGCCGCCGACAAACCACTTCCAGCACGGCGCATCACTGGTGTCGAGCGTGGTGTGCCAGTACCGGTCCCAGTCGAGGAGATCCGCGTATTCCTTGAAGCATTCGGGAAAATTGTCGAGGCTGAAACGATCGTAGATCGCCGGATCCGTTACGTTGGCTTGTCCCACGAATTTCGGCGATGGATAGATGTACTCTTCTTCCTTCCAGTGCACCGCAATTTCCGCTTCGGATGTTGCTACGACTTGTTTATCAGACATGTCCTTACCTCTGCTAAATGGCCGCTGCCAAACGGCCTCGACTCAACGGATCCGGTCCGGGAGCGACGTTCGCGGCGCCGCATGCAAGCCCGCCCGCCGCGCACCGGTACGCCACGGAGGAACCGCGCGGTTGCGCCTTGGTGTCGCGAACAGTGCCCCATGCCTTGAAGGGGGCATGCCTCCCGCGCGCGAAAAATGCGAGCCCCGATCATACAAGCTTCTGCAAGATTCGTTCCCAGCGTCCAATGCCTCCGGATCCGGGGAACCACCTTCGTCCGGCCGACGACGAGCCACCAAGCATCGCCTCCGGCGCTACCAACCGTAACGCTCAGGGGTTCAAATTCTACACAGTTTCCGCAAGCGATCGAGCCGCGTGCCGGTTCAGCCACTCGCCGAGCACCCGCGGAATCGACGTTTGTGCCTTGCTACTCACGTAAATACCAATGTGGCCGCCATCGAAGGCGTGCACCGTGTAATCGTGATCGCCCGGGTGATCGCCCGGATGATCGCCCGAGTGATCACCCAGGTGACTACCGAGGTGCGAGCCGAGCGCGAGCGACGCGGCCGGCGGCACAATATGATCGTGGCGGGCGTAGATATTCAGTATCGGCGCCTTTATCTCGCGCAGATCGACGCGCCGTCGGCCGATGCGCAAGCTCCCGCGCATCAATTCATTGTGCTGGTAAAAGGACTTGAGGAACTCGCGAAAGAATTCCGCCGGCTGATCGGGACTGTCGTTGATCCAGGCCTCCATGCGCACGAAGCGGCGCAGGCGTTCCGGATCGTGCGCGATGGTCGCCAGATCGAGGTACTTCAACGGCCCCAGGGAGAGTGGCTTGAGCGCCAGGAACAACCAGTTGAGCAGTGGCCCCGGCACGTCGCCGATCGTGTCCACCAGCCGATCAACGTCGATCGGTTGTACCCAACGACTCAACAGATCGTCCGGAGTCTGAAAGTCGACCGGCGTCACCATGGTCGTCAGCGTCGCGATCCGCCGCGGGTGCAGTGCCGCGTAGCAAAGACTGAGTGTGCCGCCCTGGCATACCCCGAGCAGGTGGATCCGGGGTCGGCGCCGCTCCCGGCACACCCGTCGCACACAACGGTCGAGGAGTCCGTTCACGCAGCGATCCAGGGTCAGGCTCGGGTTGAGCCCGGCTTGCTCACCCCAGTCGAGCAGGTAGACGTGGATACCACGCGCAACTAGCGCGCCGATCAAGGTGCGCCCCGGTTCCAGATCCAGCACTTCAGGACGGTTGACGAAGGCGTAGACGATGAGCACCGCGAGGCCGCTGCGGCGGGTCGGCCGGTAGTGGTAGAGAGCCGCTTGGCCGAATCGCGCCACCCGTTGTCGCTGCGTGGCGCCGATCCGCACCGCTCCCAGGGTCCGTACGACGCGCGCGGCTGCGTCGAGTTTTGCGCGCAAGGTCGCGAATCCCTCCGCGCCGCTCGCCGCGGTGTACCAGGACGGGTTCACGTGCGACGGTGGGATCCGGGCTTGGCCGGCGGCGCCGCGCGGCGTCGGCCGCCGCTTGCGGCCCGGGTCTCGCCGGGGTACCAGTGCCAGCGCGCGATGAACGAGTTCCGCCTGCATAGTCGCGAACTCCGCGGTCGCGACGGTTTCCAGATAGAGGTGCTCGGCCTCGCGTAGAAAGCGGCGCAACAACCCGGTCGATGGAGCCGCGCTCTCCGTGAGGGCCGCGTTGAGCCGGGCGCTGCCGCGGTGGTCGAGTTCTGTCAAAAGATCAGTGTAGCCGTCCAGCGCGGCACGGTAGAGTTGCAGCGCCTCCGGGTCTGGGTCGCTGCGCACCTCGCGTGCCGATCGATGACTATCCACAAGCAGGGCGCTCGCGGCCTGTTGCCATTGCGCGAGGAGTGGCATGAATGGCGAGAGCGCCGCTCGCGCGTCACCACCCGCGCGACCGGCGCGCGCGGCTCGTCCGCCGCTGCCGCCCGGAGTTGCTTTGTGCGTCACCGCGTCGCCCTGATCGGAGTTGTTGCTACTTCTACGCGACCAGATAGCAGATCCACGCGGGATCGGCTTCCCCGCGTTCGGCGGCTTCGAAGATACCGTTGGCTTCGCCGCTTTTCTCGTCGGTACCCTGCCAGTAGACCGTGCTCCGGGCGAATCCCGCCTCGGCGAGGATCTCGCGCAACTCGGGCAGGGTCCAGACCCGCCAGTGGTAGGTAAAGGCACGCCTGAGACGCGAACCATCCGCGAAGTTGAAATGGATGTGGCAGATCATGTGGCCGTCCACCGGGTTGTAGGTGGCCTGATCCCAGACGTAGGTAAATCCGTCATGCGCGGTGCGCTCACGCATTTCCTTGAAGGCGTCGCTGCCGCCGTAGGCGTCGAGAAAAAACAGCCCGTCCGCGACCAGTGATTTGCGCACCTGCGCAAAGTATTCGCGCAGCCGTGAACGCTGTTTGAAAATCCAGTAACTGAAGTTCATCGCCAGCAACGCATCGACCGGGCCGCAATCGACCTCGAGTACATCGCCTTGCACCAGCGTCACGCGCCGGGCATCGCGGCCCAAGGCGCGTAGATTGTGGCGCCGCCCCCAATCCTGTACCTCGCCATCGAGATCGACGCCGATCGCGCGATTCGTCTTGCGCCGTCGCACCCATTCGCAGGAGGTATTGGCGGTGCCGCAGAAGTCCTCACGCAGCAGGCGCGCCTTGCGCCGGCGCAAGGCCGTGAAGGTCTCGTCCACAAAGTCGATCTCGGCCTCGACGCACTGCACCGATTGCTGATACAGGGCGTGCCGATCGGCGCGCGCGGCCATGCTCGCGCGGCGCGCGCGGCGCGGCGCGGATGCTGAAGTGCTGGCTGGCATTTTGATCCTCCCGTCCATAGGCCGCTATTATGCCGCCGGTGCGCGGGTCTCGCAGCCACGCTCAACCGGCCCGGCGACGCAGTGCGGATCCGATCGCCGCGCGCGCGCCGCTTTCGCCAATATGGAGATCGCCATGAACAGGGTGACCATTGCACTGCTGGCCTGGGTATTGAGCACGGTCGTGTGGGCCGCTCCGCAGCACTTCGAAAGCCCCGTTGAGCGGGTGAGCCTGGTCGAACTTTATACCTCCGAGGGGTGCAGTAGTTGCCCGCCCGCCGACCACTGGTTGGGACGCCTACGCGCCGATCCGCGCTTGTGGCGCGAGATCATTCCGCTCGCCTTTCATGTCGACTACTGGAACTATCTGGGCTGGCCGGACCGGTTTGCCCGTCGCGCCTACACCGAGCGCCAGCGCCAATATCGCGCGCGGGGTGGCGTGCGCACCATTTATACGCCTCAGTTCGTGGTTGCGGGTCGCGAATGGCGTGGCTGGTTCAGTCGTCCGGTGTTGCGGGTCGGCGCACGCCCGGCGGTCGGCCGGCTGCGGGTCGAACGCGACGCGAACAGGCTGCGGGCGTTTTTTCACCCGCTGGCGGGCGTTGCTCGGACGCTCGACGTGCATGTGGCACTGCTCGGCTTCGGCCTCCGGACGCGCGTCCGGGCAGGTGAAAATCAGGGGCGAAACCTGCGCCACGACTTCGTGGTGCTCGGTCACGGCAGCGCCCCTCTGCGCAGGAGCGGGCAGGTGTTCGCGGCGCCATTGGATCTGCCCGCGACGCGGGTGGTGGTGGCGCGTACCGCACTGGTTGCGTGGGTCAGTGCGCGCGGCAACCCAGCGCCGATTCAGGCCACCGGGGGCTGGGTGGAATAGGCGCGGGCTCGAGTGGCCGACCCGGGAGGTGACAGCAACGCGTTTTGGCGGCAGTATCGCGCGACGGAAGGCGGGGCGGCCCGCCATGGCGATTCCAGGAGCACGGGATGAAAGCTGCCGTATGCCGCGAGTTCGGCAAGCCACTGCTGATCGAAGAGCTGGAATTGGATCCGCCGGGTCCGGGTGAAGTCGAGGTTCGACTGGCGGCCTGTGCTATCTGCCATAGTGATCTGATTGCCATGGACGGTGCGTGGGGCGGAGTGCTGCCGACGGTGTATGGGCACGAGGCGGCCGGCATCGTCAGCGCGGTGGGTCCTCAGGCGACGCACGTGGCCGCGGGTGATCACGTTGTGGTATCGCTGCTTCGTTCCTGCGGGCATTGCTATTTTTGCGCGCAGGGCGCGCCGCATGTTTGCAACGGCGATTTTCCGCTCGATCACGAGCACCGCCTGCACGACGCCCGCGGCGCGGCGGTCAACCAGGGTATCCGCACCGGCGGTTTTGCGGAATTGGTGGTCATCGACCAGTCGCAGGTGGTGCGGATCCCGGATTCGGTACCGCTCGATTGCGCCTCCTTGCTGGCCTGCGGGGTGATCACCGGACTCGGCGCGGTGGTCAATACCGCCAAGGTTCCGCCCGGGTCCAGCGTGGCCGTGATCGGAACCGGCGGCGTCGGTCTGAACAGCGTCCAGGGCGCGCGCCTCAGCGGTGCGCACCCGATCGTGGCGATCGATCTCGCCGACGCCAAACTCGAGGCCGCAACCGCCTTCGGCGCCACCCACGTCATTCATTCGGGTCGCGACTACGCGCTGGAAATCGTGCGTTCATTGACCGCGGGACGCGGCGCGGATTACGTGTTCGTCACCGTCGGCAGCACCCGGGCGGTTGAGCAGGGTCTGACCCTGCTGCGCAATGCCGGCACCCTGGTGGTGGTCGGGATGCCGCCTTCGGGGGCGATGGCCGAGGTCGAACCGGTGGAACTCGCCGACCGCAGTCAGCGCATCCTGGGCAGCAAGATGGGCTCTACGCGGCTCGGCGTTGACGTGCCCAAGCTGGTGGAACTCTACGACGAGGGCCGCCTCAAGCTCGACGAATTGATCACCGGCCGTTATCCGCTCGTGGAGATCAACGAAGCGATCGCCGGCGTGCGTCGCAACGAGGCGCTTCGCAACGTCATCGTGTTTTGAGCAAGCGGATTAGGTTCAGAGGTTCAGAGGTTCAAAGGTTCCCGGTTCAGGGCTCCGGGTTGAGGGACGCGTGCGTCCTGTCGTGGCTCTTCAACCCCGGAACCCGGAACCCGGAACCCATAACCCATAACCCGAAGGGTCTTCATCCATGAAAATCACCGACCTCACCACATTCGTGGTGGACAATCCGCCGCCCCATTTCGGTGGGCGTTTCTGGATCTTCCTCAAGCTCGCGAGCGACAGCGGGGTCGAGGGCATCGGCGAAGTCTACGCGCCGCCCTTTCATCCGCGCGTCGTCGAACAAATGATCGCCGACGTCTGTGAGCGCTATGTCCTCGGCAGCGATCCGTTCAATATCGAGCGCCTGTGGCGACGGATCTATTCGAGCGGATTCACCCAGCGCTCGGACCTCTCGATCATGGCGATACTGAGCGGCATCGAGATGGCCTGCTGGGATATCGTCGGCAAGGAACTCAATCGCCCGGTGTATGACCTGCTCGGCGGGCAGGTGCATGAAAAGGTGCGCTCCTACACCTATATTTATCCTTGCGAAGGAGACCGGACCGACGTCTACCGTGGCCCGGATCTCGCCGCCGAGCGTGCGCTGGAATACGTCGCGCAGGGGTTCACCGCGGTCAAGTTCGACCCGGTCGGTCCCTACACCGCCTTTGATCCGCGCCAGCTTTCGCTCGAATCACTGGACCGCGCCGAGCGCTTCGTCAAGACCCTGCGCGAAGCCGTGGGTGGTAAATGCGACCTGCTGTTCGGTACTCACGGACAGATGAGCACCTCCAGCGCGATCCGCCTCGCGCGCCGTCTCGAGCCCTACGATCCGCTGTGGTTCGAGGAACCGGTCGGACCGGAGAACGTCGACGAGATGGTCCGCGTCGCGCGCTCGACGAGCATCCCGATCGCGACCGGCGAGCGCCTCGCCACCAAGTACGAATTCACCCCGTTGCTGACCCGCCAGGCCGCCGCCATTCTGCAGCCTGCTTTGGGTCGTTGCGGCGGGATCCTCGAAGCCAAGAAGATCGCCGCAATCGCCGAGGCGCACTACGCCCAGATCGCCCCGCACCTCTATTGCGGCCCGATCGAGGGCGCCGCGAATGTGCAACTCGACGTGTGCAGTCCGAATTTCCTGATCTAGGAGAGCATCCAGACCTGGGGCGGATTTCATGCCGAGATCCTGCGTGAGCCGATGCGCTGGGAAGACGGTTACATCATTCCGCCTACCAAGCCGGGTTTAGGCGTTGAACTGAACGAAGAGGTCGCAGCCCGTCATCCGTACACCGGCAAAGACCTGCATTTGGAGATGCTCGGCGAACCGCTGTCCTAGCCCGCATTTCTCACCGGGGTCACGGAAGATCGCGAAGTCGAGGTGCGTGCAGACGCCGCTGTAGGAACCGCAGGCGTAGCCGTAGCTACGCCTGCGGCGAAGAGCAAGTCTGCGCGTGCCTCGGCGAGCGAGGGCCGTGACAGGCGGCGGGCCGTACACCCTGTTCTCCGATCGCCCGTCGTGGATGCCATTCGTCGTCCTGCTCCTTCAGTTTCTTGCATTGGCCCGCCGCAGCCCCGGTGAGAAATGCGGGCTAGAAGGCGGTCGCCCGGCCTTCCGGTCGGCTGCGACTTCCCGGGGGCGCTGCCGCGCTCGCAGGTGCCCGTAACTCACGCTGCCCCCTCGAAGGGGAGCGGCGGTGGCCCGAGTTGCACGCTATGCGGCCAAACCTTTGGCATCGTCCGGTTGCCCGAAGGATGGCGGCTATAGGCCGATGAGATGGTCTCCTCCCTCTTCCTAACCGGCGTCGAAAGCGCCACGATGGAGATACGCAACCATCCACGCGAAGCGAGAGGAGACCGAGATGGAGATTGCGACCGTTGGACTGGATTTGGCAAAGAGTGTGTTCCATGCCGTGTGCTTTGACGCCCGGGGCCGGGAGGTGAAGAAACGCATGCTGCGCCGCCGCCAGGTGAGCGCCTTTTTCGCGCAACTCCCGGCGT